>Ga0172370_10002372_pt1 | contig 27267 bp, 17 predicted proteins | sample LakKiv5m_FD_114538 | JGI IMG/M metagenome (GOLD analysis project Ga0172370, IMG submission 114538) | Freshwater microbial communities from Kabuno Bay, South-Kivu, Congo - kab_022012_11.5m | ecosystem: Environmental > Aquatic > Freshwater > Lake | place: Democratic Republic of the Congo...
CTCTCCATGGTCTCTCGCGCCGTCCTGCTCGGACTTGCCCTCCTGGCGATGGCCTGCGGCCAGGAAAAGACCGTCATCTACGTGTACCCGGACGGCTACACGCCCCCCGACGCCACCGACGATGCGCCCCCCTTCACCTGGGGCGACGCCGAGGACGGAAGCCCCGAGCCCGGCGACAAGGACGCCCTGCGCCCGCACGACGACCTGGGCGCGCCGGAGGCCACGCCCGACGCCGCACCCGAAGGCGCACCCGACGTACCCGTGCCCGCCGACACCGCCGAATACTGGCCCGAGGGCGTCGAGCCCCTGCCCGAGGTGATCGAGGTGGTCGAGGTGGTAGTGCCCGACGCGCCCACCCACGACTGCGCGCCGCTCGGCATCCCCGAACAGTGGTCGGGCACCTTCGACGGCGAGATCGTCTCGAACATCCCCGACTTCGGCGACTACACGTTCAACGGACCGGTCTACGGCGACATCGCGTTCACCATCGCCTGCTACAACGCCAAGTACATCGTGCAGGGCCAACTGAACGGCGGCGCCAGCAACTGCGCGCTCGCCTCGGGCTGCCCGTTCGTGGCCACCATGAGCGGCTACTACGATCCGGCCGCCAAGAAGATCCAGGGGAGCCTGGTCGACGGCTCCATCGACTTCTCGGTGGTCAAGGTGCTGGCCGAAGGCGGCTACGAAGGCGAGCTGTCCGGCACCACGCTGTCGGGGTCGTGGACAGGCGAGAAGACCGGCATCACGCCGACCTCGCTGTCGTGGGTCACGGCCACCGGAACGGGCACCTGGGAGGCCGGCCCGGCCGACTGATCCCCGCGGCGGAGTGGCGACATCTTCTACACGCGCGCACCCGAACGCCTCACCGGGCTCTCGACGCCTGGTCGCCGGCCCTGCGCGAAGCCGCTCCCCAGGCGGCTCCACGGCTCGACGCCGGTTGGTATCACGCTTGCAATCCTGCAGGGATGAACCGATCGAGTCCGTCGACGAGGAGGTCCCCATGATCCGGAACGTGGCGAGGGCCGGCACGACCCTGGCGCTGGCCCTGCTGCTCGCGGGGCTGGTCGCCTGCGAGGACGACGGCGCAACGGAGCGGGACGTGCGCGGCGACGTCGGCTGGGACGGGAGTGAAGACGTCGCGCCCGACGGGCTCGTGCCCGACGTGACCGGGGACGCGACGTCCGATGCCGGCGACACGGCGGACGCCGACACCGGCGGTTGCCCCGCCGGGAGCACGCCCATGTGCGCGGCGGCCTGCGGCGGCGACTACCTGCTGGGGCAGGCCGAGTGCATCGACGACCAATGGGTGTGCGCCCAAGGCGTGCTGATGGACGACTGCCCGCCCGGCACGTGCTGGGGCATGCCCGAGGCCGGAGAGGTGTGCGAGAACGGCTGGCAGTGCCACCCCGAGCGCACCAACGCCTTCGCCTCGTGCCCCGCGGTCGCCTGCCTGGAGTGCTCGGGCTTCGAAGGGCCGGCGCTCCAGGAGGGTTGCACCTGCGCGTGCGACGGCGTCAACGTGCTGTGCGAGCCGCGCCCCGAGTGCACGACCACGTCGACCAGCACGCTGGCGGGCGTCGCCATCCAGTTCAAGGGCGACCGCTGCCGCTTCACGCTGGCCGAGGCGGCCACGGGGCTGACCCTCCCCTACCAGGTGCTCGTGCAGACCGAGTGGGCCGGGGTCATCCCCCGACCCCAGGACGCCGGCGGCTGCGACCAGCCCGGGAGCTCGGGCCTGATCCTGTTCGAGCGCCTGTCGGGCGGCGACCAGCACTACTGCGTGTGCGACACCGGCCTGTGCATGGGGCCCGACGAGACCCCCATCGGCCTCGCGCCCGGCGCCTACCCCGCGGCGTTCACCTGGGACGGCGTCAACTGGGACGGCCCCTCGGACACGGGCAATCCCAAGGGCGCGCCCTTCCCCGCCGGCACCTACACGCTCGAAGTGAGCGCCCGGGGCAAGCTCGCGAGCCCTCCCGACACGCCCTTCGAGGTGAAGGCCACGCTGACGGTGATCCTGGAGGAGTGAGCCGGACGCGCCCTATTCCAACAGGTCGATGCTCGTGACCGGGTGCTCGAGGTCGGCCAGCGAGCTCACCTTGATCTCAGCGGGCGTGATCGAGAAGACCCAGTCCTCCATGAAGATCGAGCGCTTCACGAGGGAGTTGGCGTCGGTCCACCAGCTGGAGCAGAAGCTGTAGGCGTCGTCGGACGCCGGGACGTGCGGGATGCCGCCCAGCAGCGTGAAGCCCTGCTCGAGCGTCACGTTGTAGACCCGCAGGCCGCTGAAAGTGAGCTCGGAGCCGTACTGGCCCATGCCGCCGCCCTCGCAGATGGTGATGGGGATGGCCAGGGCGTCGCGCGCCTTGAAGTAGGTGAACGCCAGGTGGTCGGTCAGCGCTTCGCTGGAGGTGCCGCGCGTGCCGATCACCTCCTTGTGCATCAGCGCGGGGTGGGCCAGGTCGGTCACGTCGAAGATCTGCAAGAGCACGCCGTTGAACCACGCGAAGTCGCCCATGTCGTCGGCGTCGTAGCCGAGCGCCAGGATGTGGCTCTCGTCCATCAGGTGCATGTAGGTCGAGAAGCCGGGGATCTTGAGCTCGCCCTTCACGACCGGCGCGGTGGGATCGGCCAGCCCCAGCACGAACAGGGGGTCGGTCTTCTTGAACGTCACGATGAAGCCCACGTCGCCGTTGAAGCGCACCGAGCGGATGTCCTCGTCGGGCGCCAGGTTGTCGAGCAGCCCGACCACGTCGAGCGCGCCGTCGCCCGGCTTCAGCACCGACAGCGTGTTGGTGGCGGGACCGGGCAGGAAGCCCGTGGTGGTGGCCACGCGCAGGTGCCCCTCGTACTCGTCCATGGCGAACTGGTTCAGGACGCGCCCCTTGACCACGCCGCTGCCGAAGTAGTCGACGCCCACCGTGGCCGGATCGAGCACGAAGCGGTGCACGGTGGTCGCCTCGGACACCTCGCTCTCGGACTCGTAGTACCAGTCGCCCTGGCCCTGGGGCGTGTGGCGCGTGGCCATGTACAGCCCGTCGCGCGAGGCGTAGACGGCGCCCGGGGCGGCGACCACCGTCGTCTGCGTCAGCGGATCGTTCGACGCCAGGTCGAGGCCGAACACCGCCGTCAGCGTGGTGCCGTCGTGCGCCGTGTCGACGTAGAAGCCCTGGCAGTCGCCGAACAGGTCGGCGGACTCGATCCACGCTCCGTTCACCAGGCGCCGGTCGTTCGCGCCGGGCAGCACCGAGGCCAGGTTCGCGTGCTCGATGGCGTCGACGTTGTGGTGGTAGAGCGTGTCGAAGGCCTCGACCACCTCGGCCTTGGTGTAGCTGACGTCGCAGCCCGAATAGATGCCGTTCGGCCAGTACATGACGCCGGCGAGGGGCACCATGGGCTCGGGAAACCACACCACGGTGTAGACGGCGTCGTCGATGCGCCGCGAGGCCACGTACGAACCCGTGAAGGTCGTTTCGCGCACCAGCGTGGGCGCGCTCTTGTCCGAGAGGTCCCAGACCGTCATCTGCAGCGCGCGCCCGTCGCCCGTGAAGTCGCAGCCGTAGCCGTAGGTACACTCGGAGCCGTACCCGTCTCCGTAACCGTAGCCGTACCCGGACCCGTCGTTCAGGGAGCCCATCGACGCGTAGACCACGGCCAGGTCGTCGTGCACGAATAGCCGGCGGGGCTCGCCGTCGATGGGCACCGAGCCGATGCGGTGCGCCTCGTCGGCCGGCCAGGCGTCGAGGATCTGCAGGCGCCCGTCGGCCAGGATGTAGACGAACCCGCCGTCGTTCTTCAGGAAGTCGGCCTCGTCGACGTCGGCCACCTGGGTGTTGGTGGTCGAGTACTCCGAGGCCTCGTCGGTGTCGCCCCCGGTAGTGTCTTCCCCTTCCCAGTAGCCGTCGGCGGCCGAGCAGTCCATCAGGAGGTAGTCGGGTTCGGGCGGGCACACGTTGCCCACCGACGCGATGGCGGCGTGGTAGTTGGCCTCGAGCTGGGCCTCCATCGAGACCAGCAGCTGCGCCTTCAGGTGCGCCAGCGCCTCGTTGCAGTCGGCGGCCGGCTGCAGCGCAGCGGTCAGCGTCTGCGAGGGCGTCACGTCGGGGGTCCCGCCGATCCAGTCGGGGTCCGTATAGTGCGCGTCGGGGGCGTCGCCCTCGTCCCGTGCGTCGCGCTCCCAGGGCACCACGTCGTAGTCGACGTTTCCGTCGCCCCCGCTGCAGGCCGCGAACACGGTCGCCACGCAGAGAAGCAGCAGCGTGCGCTTCGTCATGGTGTTCCCCCGATGGTGGATGTCGAGCGTCTCGTGGTCAGGCTAGCGAGGTTCGAAACCGGATCAAGCCGAGCAGGTCGCAGAGAAGAGAAAACTACGTGGGCAGGCCCGGTTTCACCTTCAGCACCCGCTCGCGCTTCAGATAGACCGTTCCGGCGGGCACGCCGCGGGGCTTGGTCACGTCGCGGGCCGTGCAGCAGGACACGGCCACCGTGCCGCCGTTCCGGGCCTTGCTGTGCCAGGCGGCGATGGCGGCCGCGGCGTCGACCACGGCCCGGGGCGGTTCGACGCCCTCGCGCACGAAGAGCACCACGTGGCTGCCGGGGCAGCCCCGCACGTGGAACCACAGGTCGTCGTTGCGGGCCACCTTGCAGGTCAGGTGGTCGTTGTCGCGATCGGTCTTGCCGGCCCAGACCGTCCAGCCGCCCTCCAGCTCGTAGGCCCACACCTCGGGCGGGTTCTTCAACTCGGGCGCGGTCAAGCGGACCTCTCCCCTCAGGGCAGGTACACGCCGGCGCTGCGCGGCGGCAGGGTGATGATCAACGCGCCGTCGGAGGCGGTGAGCGTCTCGGTGAGGGCCAACGCATTGGTGAGCACCACGCCATCGCCCAGGGGCACGGCCGGGGGAATGGCCACGGTCTCGGTGACCGGCTGGTCGGAGTGGTTCAGGGCCACCACGGCTACCTCGTCACCGGCCACGCGGGCGTAGGCCAGGAAGGGCACCGTGCCCTTCAACGACACGTACCCGCCGCGGCGAAGCGCCGGCGAGGCCTCGCGCGCCTTGCCCACCGTGCGCACCAACTGCAGCTGGGTCGCCTCGTCGAGGGTCAGCTCGTCCTCGGGCTTCCACATGCGGCGGTTATCGGGGTCGTGGCCGCCCTGCTGGCCGTACTCGTCTCCGTAGTAGACGAGCGGCAACCCCGGGATGGTGAGCAACCACGTCAGCGCCACTTGCATGCGCAGGTAGGGCTCGCTGTCGGTGGGCGGCAGGGGCAGGTCGTCGTACTGATGATTGGCCGTTTCGTTCTTGGGGTGGGCGGCGTCCTGCCCGCGGTAGGTGGCCTGGGCCAGGAAGCGCGGCGTGTCGTGGCTGCCGATGTACGGTGTCATGATGGCCTCGGCGGGGTAGTGCGCCAGGCTCTGCTGCAGCCAGTAGTCGGGATGCGTCAGGCCGCCGTCGAACTCGTCCCAGGCCCAGGTGTTGTTCGCCACCGCGTGGTACAGCACGAAGTCGAACTGCCCGTTCAAGAGGTACGGACCGATGTAGCGGCTGATGGTCTGGTAGTCGGTCAGGCTGTTGGCCACGTCGTGCCCACCCCAGCCCATGGCGGTCTCGCCCAGGAGGAAGTGCTCGACGCCGCCGGTCTCGAACACCTCGTGCACGCGCGTGGACAGGTCGGCGATGGCGAGATCGGGCACGTGTTTCACCGCGTCGACGCGCAGGCCGTCGAGCTCGAAGCGCTCGAGCCACCACACGGCGTCGGCCACCATCTGCTCGGCGGCCGCGGGCACGAACCAGTTCACGTCGGGCATGTAGGTGGCGAACAGGCAGTCGAGCCGGTGCGTGGTCCAGTCGCAGCCATCGGTACCGCACAGGCACCCCGTGTTGAACCAGTCGGGGTGCTCCACGAAGTAGGGGTGCGTCTCGTACACGTGGTTCACGACGAAGTCCATGAGCACGCGGATGCCGTGGGCGTGGGCGGCCTTGATGACCGCCTCGAGGGCTGCCTCGCCGCCGAGGCGTGGATCGACCTCGCGGGGCGCCGCCGGCCAGTAGCCGTGGTAGGCCGTGACGCCGTGTACGCCGTCGGAGCCGATGTGCGAACCCACGGGGTTCTTGACCCAGGGGGAGAGCCACAGCGCCCGCACGCCCAGCTTGTCGAACACGCCCGCCTCGATGGCCTGCGCCACGCCGGCCAGGTCGCCGCCGTGGAAGTCGGCGCTGGGGTCGGCGCCGGGCGTGGGGTCGGGGTCGTTCGAGGGGTCGCCGTTCACGAAGCGGTCGGTCATGACCATGTAGAGTGGCGTGTCGCGCCAGTCGAAGGCCTCGGGCTCGATCCAGAACACGAGCCGCACGGGGTCGGCGGCCTTGCCTTCCTGATCGGTGGCGCCGAGCACCAGCGCGTACTTGCCGGGCGCGAGGGCCGGCAGCACGACCGTGAGCTTGCCGTGCTCGTCGGCCTCGACGGCGTCGCTCACGTCGGTGGCGGCGAAGTCCCTGACGAGCGAGCCCGTGAACGAGGCCCAGGGGGTGCCGCCCTCGGCCCGCACGAACTGCGCGGTGGCCGTCGCGGTGCCCTGGCCGTCGGCGCCTTCCCCGGGCGAAGCCGAGGGGAACGCCGTGGTGACCCCGCGCGCCTCGAGCAGGGGCCGCGTGCAGTCGCCTACGCGCATGCCGGAGTTCTCGACGCCGTTGTCGGAGGTGCGGTACGAGTTGACGGGGTCGAACTGCCAGTCCTCGGCCGCACCCTCGGCGGCGACGACCACGAACTTGTAGGCGTACAGGCCGGGCGCCAGCGTCTTCGAGAGGGTCCACGTGCCGTCGTTGTCGGGGTCGGCCATGGGCTCGCGCGTCCAGCCGTTGAAGGCGCCGGCCAGCGACACCGCGAAGGGCGTGCTGCCGGGCCGGTACGAGAAGACCGTGGCGCAGGAACGCTGGGGGATCCCGGGCTCTACCGCGTCGGGCGCCGCCGTGTCTCCATCGCCCGGCACGTCGGCGGGGCCAGGGTCGGCCACGTCGGCGGGACCATCGGGGGCCGGCCCCGGGTCGGTGCCGGGGTCGACGCCAGGATCGCCGCCCGGATCGTGCTGCGGGCCCACGTCGGCGATCTCGGCGCCGCTCGTGTCACGGGATTCGTAGTCGCCGGCGTCGAGGCAGGCGGACACCAGGAGGATCACCAGGCACGACAGGACGAGGCTTCGCATGGGGCTCCATGGGTCGGATCGGGGATCCGCTGGGCAGGATAGAGGAATCCGGGCGATCACGCCAACGCGCGCACGGCGTCCTGCAAGTCCTGCAGCTGCCCTGCGTGCTGCAGCTCGGCCTGGGCCAGGCGCTGGAAGAACGCGCCCGCCTCGCCCGCCACGTGCTGCGCGAGGCCCGCATAGGCCGCGTGGGCGCGCGTCTCGGCGTCGAGCGCGACGGCCAGGGCGGCCTCGTAGACCAGCGGCTCGCCGGGGACCAGCGCCGGCAGCGCCACGAGCTCGCCCACGTCGCGCGTGGGCTCCACCGGCACCTTGCCGCACGTGAGTGACGCCGCGAAGTGCTCGAGGTCGCGCGCGTGCTCGAACTCCTGCGCCGCCATGTCGGTCAGGAAGCGCTCCGCATCGACCCCCGCCGCGTGCGTGGCGAGCCGCGTGTAGTAGCGGGCGGCCTCCCACTCGGCCTCGATGGCGTTCCGAACCGCTTGTCCCAGCGTCATCCTTGGCATGTTTCCTCCTACCAGTTGGGCGCCACGTAGATCGGGTTGCCGTACACCCACACGTACTCGTTCAGGAACTTCTCGGGCGTCGAGCCCAGCCAGGCCAGCAGGTGGTGCGGCACCATGCGCACCTCGGCGCGGTACACGCCGGGCCCCACGTCGACGCTGAGGTCGCCCGGACCCTCCTGGACCAGCTGCCACGTGGCGTCGTCGGCCGCCCGCAGCACGCGCACCGTCAGCTCGGGCTTCGTCGCCGCCGGATCGAGCCGCGCGACCCGCGGGGCCTTGACGATCAGCGTGGCCGCGTCGCCCTCGATCGTGCCGCCCATCTCGGTGATGGCGTCGCCGACCTCGGCGTGGAAGTCGAAGCCCTCGGGGTAGCCGAGGAAGTGGAACGCGCCGTAGACGCGACCGGCCTTTATGGCCTGCTTCAGCACCTTGTCGTCGACCGTGCCCGCCGGCACCAGCACGTAGTTCGAGAACCAGTGCATCATGCGCCGGAACGAGTCGAGGCGCTCGCCGTCGGGGCTGGGGGCCTGGAAGACGTTCTGGTGCGCGTCGGTGGCCATGACGCCCACCATGGGCTTCTTGTGCACCACGCGCGCCCAGTGCTCCAGGTCGATGGCGTTCTCCTGGAAGAAGCCCATGAGGCCGAGCTCGATGGCCGGGATCTTCGAGGGGTCGGTGCGCATGAGGCCGACCAGCTTGACCGCGGCGGCCATGTTGTCCATCAGGTTGCGGTGCGTGTTGTAGATCTCGATGCCGTCGATGGGCCAGTCGTCGACCGACTCCGGCGGCCACTCCTCGGTGTGGTACAGGAAGACGAGCGCGCCCAGGTCGTGCAGCGCCGCGATGGCGTCGGGGCCCTGGGCGTCGTAGACCGCGTGGCGGTCGTCGATGCTGCCGGCGGGGTGGTGCTCGATGCCGATGGGCATCATGCCGGACTCGGTGCCGGCGGCGGTGATGACCTGGTGGCCGTCGTCGCAGAGCACGCGGTTGGCCACCGGCAACCCCTCGCGCTCGATGAGCGTGTCGCCGTCGAGGTACATGAGCACCTCGGGGAGCTCGCGGTGAGCCATGTACGACGAGTGGTCGGTGAAGAACACGAAGTCCTGGCCGCTCTTGCACATGCCCCTGCGCACGTCGAGGCGGCACGAGGAGATGACGGCCTCGTCGGGCGGCCCGTCGTCCGGCCAGGCCTTGCTGTCGCAGCCGTCGTGCGAGAACGGCGAGTGGTTGTGGATGATGCCGCGCTGCAGCTGCCAGCCGCGGGGAACGCTCAGCTCGGTCGTGGGCACGACGGTCCAGGGGTCGTGGAAGGGGCCGGCGTAGACCTCCCCCTCGACGTCGCTCGGGGCAGGGGCGTCGGTCGTGTCGGTCGCGTCGGAGACGTCGGAGACGTCGGGGACGTCGGCGGGCGGCAGGTCGGCGACGATATCCGAGAGGTCGGCCGGCACGTCGGCGGCGTCGGTCGTGGTGTCGTCGCCAGCACCGGAGCAGGACGTGGCCCAGGCCCCGAGGGCGAGGACGAGGAGGGTGAGCAGCGAGCGCTTCATGCCGGGCCTCGAGCCGATCGTTCGGTACACTCAACCGGATGCGGCGTCCGACGTCAAGATGGCAGGTGGGGGAGGTCGTTCGGACTAGATCGGGATGGCCTCGACGATCAGGCGCTCGCTGCCCGGGCCGAAGGGCGCCCCGCGGTAGTCGCCCGAGCGCTCCGCGACCACGAAGCCGGCCGCCTCGAGCTCGGCCTCGATCGCGTCGGGCTGCAGGCGCGCGATGCGGAAGGCCACGTCGAAGGCGCCCACCTCGCGGCCGTCGCTGGCGCGCGTGCGATAGCTGTAGAGCACGTGGTCGACCTGGGCGCCCTCGTCGCGCCACTCCTCGGTGCGCTTCAGGACGGTGCGCCCGCCGCGCCCCAGCGGGAACGAGCGCTCGAACGCGTGGGGCACGTCCGGCGTGCCACCCGCCTCGGCACGGGGCACGAACACGTCGAGCACGAGCACGCCGTCGGGGTCCAGGTGCCGCCGGCAGCAGGCCAGGCAGGCGGCGCGCGCGGCGGGCTCGAGCAGCAGCGCGTGCAGGCTGAACGTCGACAGGATGGCGCCGAAGGGGCGGGGGAAACGGAAGGCCGTGGCGTCGCGCCGCGTGTACGTGAGACGTTCGGACACCTCGGGTCGAAGATCAAGGCGATTGCGACGGGCGATCCGCAACATGCGATGGGAGGTATCGAGGCCGACGCAGTCGAACCCGGCCTCGGCCAGGGGCACCGCCACGCGCCCGGTACCGCAGCCGAGCTCCAGCACCGGCGTCCGCACCCGCCACGCGCGCAGGCGTTCGACGAAGAAGCGCGCGTCGTGCTCGACGCCAGCGTACTCGGCGTCGTACACGGCCGCCTGGCCGCCGTAGGGGCGTGGTTCGCTCATCTTCGATCCCTGTCTACTTCCCGAACTGCTGCACCAGCCACCCCAGCGAGAAGTTCTCCTGGATGGTGTCGTCGGGCACCAGAAGGTAGCGCCAGGGCTTCTTGTCGGTGGTCTTCGTGAACTCCGTGGCGTTGACGCACCACACCTTGGCCGCATCGGCCTTCGCCAGCACTTCCTTGTCGGCGACCAGATCCCGGCGCTTGACCTCGGCCAGGTAGCGGCAGTCGTTTGCCTCCACCACGAAGTCGGGCTCGTACAGTTCGCCCCCCTTCAACTGGATCTGGAAGTTCCCGCGAGCAGGCTTGACCCACTTCTGCACCGCCGTGTCGTTCTCGAGCACCACGGCGAAGCGCCGCTCGGGATCGGAGTCGAATTTCTGCAAGGGGTACAGGCATTTCTTGAACCCCCCGAACACCATCTGCGTGATGCTGCGCTTGTCGTCCAGCGATGACCCAGTTCCCCCACTTGTCCCGTTCTAGGAGAGACGAGGCCGAGCGATAGAAGCGGAACCCGCCACCGCCGTTCCAGCCGACCGCACCCGTGACACCTCCCGAATCTTGCCCGTCGATGACCTTGCGAAGCCTCAGAGCGATAAGCGTCTGCGTGTGGTCCCCGATCTCGACTGCAATCCAGCGGCGGCGGAGTTTGTGGGCGACCGCAGGCGTGGTCCCCGAACCAGCGAAGGAGTCGAGGACAAGGTCGTCCGGGTTCGTGGCAATTTCAAGGATCCGCTTCATTAGGCGCTCTGGCTTTGGCGTGTCGAACGCTCCTTCACGGCCGAACAGTGCATGAATCTCCTTCTTGGACTCGTCCGTGTGCCCGACCTCTTCGTGGGTCCACCAAGTCCAGGGGGCAACACCCTCCGATTCCGAGAGGCAGCGGATAAGGTTGGGCTGCGAGTCGCCGTCTTTCCCAAAGTAGATCCGGCCGTCGCTCCGCATCTTCTCGAAAGTCGCCTTCGCTAGCCCCCAGCAACGTCCAGCAGTGGGAGTGAACACTCTCCCGCTCGGAGCCGTGATCTCGTAAAATTGCTCTGAGGTTGCGTGGCCAGCTTGAGCCGTGATAGGGATAGGCCGCCACGGTCCTTTCGGATCCTTGTTGGGGTTCCGATAGACCTTCATCTGCTCAGCCGTGTAGCCCACCTTGTTCCTGGTTGCTTTGAAAGTAGCCAGATCTTTAGCATAGACGAGCACGTACTCGTGCACATCGCCGATGGCTTCTCTGTTTTCCCTTGAGTGGCGCTTCTGCCACACGTTACAGGCAACGAAGCATCTGCGGCCGCAGATCTCGTCCAAGAGAACTCGAAGGTACGCCACCTCATCATCGTCAATAGAAATCCACAATGACCCGTCCGGAGAGAGGAGCCGCCACAAGATCTCCAGGCGCTCCCGCATCAAACTCAACCAGATTGAATGCTCTATGCCATCGTCGTAGTGTTCGAATGCAGACCCGGTGTTGTAAGGAGGATCTATGTAAATGCACTTAACCTTGCCCGCGTAATCCGCCTCCAGCGCCCTTAGTGCCAGCAAATTGTCACCCTGTACCAGCACGTTATCGAAGATGTCGTTCTCCGACACTCTGTGGGGTGCGTGGTACGACAACACCGGGTCTTCCAACAGGATCCTCGGCTCCAGCCGGGGCCGGTTCTCCTTACCGATCCACGTGAGCTCCAGCTTGGTCTTCTTGTCGGCCATTCCTTGGCCCTCCTGAACGGTGCGGCGACGGTACCGCGTGGCCCCAGACGGGTCAATCGCCAACGAGCGTGAGGACCGCCGCCGAGGCGCGCGTACCCAACAAACCGTTTGACAGGCTCGGGCTTGGTCGCTAGCTTACGGGGTGCGACTAGAGATGGAGACGTGTGGCGACTCCTTCGGGGCCTTCTTGGCCCCGCTCTAGACGCGCTTCTTCCTACCGCGTGTTACCCAATGAACCTTCTCTACGTTGACGAGTCTGGTGTCGAGGAACTGAAGGCCGGCACCAGCCACTTCGTCCTGCTCGGGCTGATGGTGCCGGAAGGGCACTGGAAGCAACTGGACGCCGCCATCGAGGCCATCAAGGTTCGCTACGACCTGGCGAACCAGGAGATCCACACTGCGTGGATGGCCAAGCGGTATTCGGAGCAGGGTCCAGACGCGGCGTGTGCCGCGCTCAGCCGGGCTGACCGCCGGGCTGCGGCCGAGGCGTCGATCAAGGCGAGAGCCGGGGTCATGGGCGTCAAGGGGCGAGCCGACAAGATAAAGACGTATCGGCGCGAAGTGCGTTCGATCACGCCGTATCTGCACCTGTCTCACGCCGAGCGCCTCGCGTGCCTGGAAGAGATGGCCGATGCGATCGGCGGCGATACGCAGATCCGCGTCTTCGCCGAAGCCATTCGCAAGGCCACCTTCGCACCCGGGATGAGGACGCCCTACGAGATGGGCTTCGAGCAGGTCATTACGCGCTTCCAGACCTACCTCTCGATTGCGCGAGAAACCGGCATCGTGATCCACGACAACAACGAGAAGAACGCCCCGCGACTTCACGAATTATCGCGCAAGTTCCATGATGAAGGGACTTTTTACAGGAAAATACCAAACATAATTGAAACGCCGATGTTCGTGAACAGCGCCCTGACCGACATGATGCAGATGGCAGATCTATGCGCGTACGCACTGCGTCGGTTCATCGAAAATGAAGAGACTTACCTGTGGGACCGTGTGTCGTCACGAGTCGACCGACACGACGGCGTTCTCGTAGGATTGCGCCACTACACGGGCAAGACCAGGTGCCGGTGCTCGATCTGCCTGGCGCACGGAAGAGACTGACCCTGCCGACCACTACCGTACCTCCCACCGCACCGCAAACAGAGGCTCGTAGCGGTGGGTGGTGGCAAGCTGCCTCTCGATCCCTGCGATCAACTCGGCCCGTTGTTCATCAATCCGGTCCTGCTCTTCGAACAGGTCCCGACGCTTGCGGTTGCGCTTGGCCTCCAGGGCCTTGATCTGGCGCTGGGCCTCCAGCTTGTCGGCCAACGCCACGGCCAAGGCCGACTGACGGCGGAAGTCGCGGATGTCGGCATCGAGATCCTTCAACTCCCGCTCCAGGCCCAGCTTCAGGTCATCGGACCAGCGATCCAGCTTCATCACCTCGGCATCGAAGTACCTGCCGTTCCGGGTCTCCACGTCGACCAGGCAGCGGGCGATCTCCGTGTCCAGTTGAGCGTCCAAGCCCGGAGGGGTCTCGGCGGGGCCGTGGTCTTCGGCGCACAGGCGGAAGAGACGAGTACACCAGTCGGCATCCAGCGAGGTTCCGTCGTCGGCCTCAGCGGTGAACACCAGGAACTCTTCGGTCTCCAGCGACTCCACCCGCAACAACCCAAGGCTCACCCAGCCTGACTGCCCCGCAAAGGGCTCCAGGACGGCGATGGAAGCGCCGTAGCCCTGGTAGTCGAAGACCAGCTTGCGGGGGTCGAGCTTCCGCCCCTTGGCCCGGGTGATGACCCGTACAGCAAGGGGATGATCCACACGGTAGAAGGTGTCCCCCAGGCGCTCGGCGTCCCTCCAGTCGAGGTTGAAGAAACCCCGACGCTCGTCGTCGCCCCGGTAGAAAAAGCGTGGGACATCGGGCTCGAACCGGGCCACCTTGGCCAACTCGAACCGGGTGAGGTTCAGAAGCCACCGACCCCGCTCGTCCAGCGACGACTGGGCGGCGTCACGGTGCACCCGCAGCCGGGTCTGCACATCCTCGTCGAAGTGATCGAGCAGGCGCTGTCGGGTCTCGGCCATCTGGGCGACGATCTGCCCCTCCAACTCGACCTGCAAGGCGTCGAAGGCCGCCGTGATCTCGTCGGGCGTGCGGCAGGTCTGGTACACGTCGGCAATGCGCCGCTCGATGTCGACCCCGGACTCCACGGCCCCCAGGATTTCGTCACTGGCGCCGAAGACCCCATCGAACAGGCGAAACTTCTCGGCCAGCAGTTGAAAGACCCGCTTGTCGGCGGCGTTGCGCTCGTTCAGGAAGTTCACCACGACCACGTCGTGCTTCTGCCCGTAGCGGTGACAACGGCCGATGCGCTGCTCGACCCGCTGAGGGTTCCACGGCAGGTCGTAGTTGACCACCAGGGCACAGAACTGGAAGTTGACGCCCTCGGCCGCAGCCTCGGTGGCCAGCAGGATGCGGGCCCTGTCCTTGAACTCCTCGGTGAGGGCCGCCCGAACGTCAACGGCTCGGGAGCCGGTGGGCAGGCCATCATCTGCATGGCGCTTCGTCCACTCGTCATAGATGCGGCGGGCGGTCTCGTCGTTGTTCGACCCGTTCAGCATGACGATCTGGTCGGCGTACCCATGCTCGGTGAGCAGGCGGAACAGGTACTCCTGGGTGCGTCGGGATTCGGTGAAGACCACGGCCTTGAGGGGAGACCCAACAACCGCTGCCTTCTGGAACGCCTCGCCCAAGGCTCGCACGAGGGCATCACCCTTGGCGTTGCCCTGGATGCGTCGGGCAAGCCCAAGGTACCCTTCCACGGCCTTGATCTCGTCGGCCAAGCGCTCCTGATCGACGCCATCTTCGGCGGGGGGCAGGGCTTCCTCTTCCTCCCACTCGTCCTCGACCTCGTCGATGGCCTCGAAGTCGGCGCCCACGGCCTCTGCCAACTCCGTGTCGGCCTCGATGCCCCGCAGGCGGTGCAGCAGGGCTTCGAGCGTGTCCCCGATGGCGAACGACGACGAGGCCAGCAGCTTTCGCAGCACCATCGTAATCAGGGTGCGCTGTCCCGAAGGCAGGGCGTACAGCACGTCCCGGCGAAGGTAGTCCGATACCTCGTCGTAGAGCTGCTGTTCGGGGTCGGTGGGGTAGAACTCCTGGGTCATCGGAATGCGCTGGGTAAAGCGCACGTACTCCAGCACCTGCTTGCGCAGCGTGCGCTGACACACGTCGGCCAACCGTTGCCGCAGCCCCCGGTTTCGAACGGCCTCGTCGGGAGCCCGGATGAACTGCTCTCGGAACGAGATGGGGTCGCCGAACACGTGGGGGTCGATGACGCTCACCAGGCCGTACAACTCCATCAGGGAGTTCTGGAGCGGCGTGGCCGTGAGCAGCAGCTTGGGGCAGGTTTCGACGGCCGCCGCCACGGCCTTGGCGATCTTGTTGCTGGTTCGGTAGATGTTCCGAAGCCGGTGGGCCTCGTCGATGACCACCAGATCCCACGGCACCCCCTCAACCTCGGCCTGGAAGGCGGCAGCGAACGGGTAGCTGCAGATCACGATCTGGTCATCGAGGTCGAAGGGGTTGCGCTTCCCCTCGGCCAGCAGCTTGCGGCGAGCACTGCTCTCCATCACCACGGAGGGCAGGAAGAACTTCTCCCGAAGCTCCTGCTGCCACTGCTTCCGTAGCGAGGCAGGCACCACGATCAGGATCCTGCGGCGCCGCTCGGCCCACCGCTGCGAGATGACCAGGGCGGCCTCGATGGTCTTCCCGAGGCCCACCTCGTCGGCCAGGATCACGCCTTTGGACAAGGGGGACCGCAGGGCGAACAGGGCGGCGTCGACTTGGTGGGGGTTCAAGTCGACCCGGGCATTCGAGATGGCACGGGACAGGCTGTCCACCGTCTCGGCGGCCGACCGCAAGGTAAGGGCGTGGGCCCAGTACTGTGCGTGGTGGGCTGTGCTCATTGGCGGGGAGTGTGCCACGCCGGTCGGCCTTTGCCAATGGGCGTCAGGCGATCTATCCTCGCGCGCATGAAGCACCCCGCCCTGCCCGCCGACGCCCTGGCGCGCCCGGTCATCGTCTACAACAACGACTGGGAGGCCCGCGTCGACGCCGCCGACGCGCCCCCCACCCTGGCCGCCGACGCCGAGGTGCTGGAGACCGCCCTGGCCGTGCGCGCCGCGCTGGCCACGTTCGGCGTCGAGGCCACGCTGGACAAGGTGGCCGACGACGTGGGGCTGGTCCTCGCGCGCCTGAAGGCCCACGGGGCCACCGTGGTCGTGAACCTGGTCGAGTCGCTGGGCGGGCTGGGCTCGCGCGAGCCCGAGTTCCCCGCGGCCCTCGAGGCCGCCGGCCTGCCCTACACCGGCAACGGCCCGGCCGCCCTCCGCGCGGCCCAGGCCAAGGACGTGGCCCGCCAGGCGCTCTTGGCCGCCGGCGTGCCCGTGCCGCGCGGCCTGGTGGTGTGGGGGCCCGACGATCTCCCTGCCCCGAGCAAGGTCGAGGGGGACCTGGACGCCGCCGGGGTCTCGTTCCCGCTGTTCGTGAAGCCGGCGCGCGTCGACGGCTCCATCGGCATCGACCAGCGCTCGCGCGTGCGCTCGCGGGCCGAGCTGCGCGAGCGCTTGGCGTTCCTGGCCGCCAGCCTGCCCGGCCCGTTCCTGGTCGAGGAGTACCTGCCCGGCACCGAGATCAACGTGTCGATCTTCCCCGACCCGTTCGACGGGCTGGTCTCGGCCACCACCCTCGACTTCTCGGCCTTCGGCGCCGGGCTGGTGCCCGTGGTCACCTACGACTGCAAGTGGACGCCCGGCTCGCCCGAGTACGTGGCCGGCTCGGTGAAGGCCGAGGGCCGCGTGGCCCCCGAGCTGCTGGCCCGGGCCACCGACACCGCCCGCCGCGCCTTCCTGGCCCTCGGCGCCACCAGCTACGGCCGCGTCGACCTGCGCGCCGACGCCGCCGGCGTGCCCCGCGTGATGGACGTGAACACCAACCCCGACGTACACCCCGACTCGGGCTTCGTGAAGACCCTCGGCTACGCGGGGCTCGACTACCCCGAGGTGGCCCGCCGCATCCTCGAGGGGGCGTTCCGGAAGCCGTGACCGCGAAGGTCTGGCGGAGCGGGGCTGGCGGCTACTTGCCGTTCTGCTTGCGCGCCACGCTGTGCGTGCGGCCGTAGAAGACGTAGATCGCGAGGCCGAGCGCCATCCAGATCAGCAGCCGCAGCCAGGTATCGAGGGGCAGGCCGTACATCATGTAGCCGCAGATCAGGATGCCGAGGATGGGGACCAGCGGCACCAACGGCGTCTTGAAGGGCCGCTTCAGGTCGGGCGACGTGCGGCGCAGCACCCAGATGCCCCCGCACACGATGACGAACGCCAGCAGCGTGCCGATCGAGACGAGCTCGCCGAGCAGGCCGATGGGGAAGACACCCGCGATGGCACAGGCCACCAGGCCCGTGATGATGGTCGCGATGTAGGGCGTGCGGAACTTCGGGTGCACCTTGCCGAACACCTTGGGCAGCAGGCCGTCGCGGGACATCGAGTAGAAGATGCGCGGCTGGCCCATCAGCATGACCAGCACCACGGACGCGAGGCCGGCGATGGCGCCCAGGTTGATGAAGTACGTGAGCCACTTGAGGCCCGGGCCAGCCGCGTTGATGGCCACGAACACGGGGTGCGGTACGTTCAGCGTGGTGTAGTGCGCGATGCCGGTCATGACGGCGGCCATGGCGATGTAGAGCACGGTGCACACGGCCAGCGAGCCGAGGATGCCGATGGGCAGGTCGCGCTGCGGGTTCTTGGCCTCCTGCGCGGCCGTCGAGACCGCGTCGAAGCCGATGTAGGCGAAGAAGATGACCCCGGCGGCGCGCAGGATGCCGCTCCAGCCGAAGTACCCCGAGACCCCGGTGTTCTCGGGGATGAACGGTTGCCAGTTGGCGGTGTTCACGTAGAAGGCGCCGAAGCCGATGACCAGGGCCACGATGGCCAGCTTGACGAAGACGATGACGTTGTTGAAGCGCGCGGACTCCTTGATGCCGACGACCAGCAGCGCCGTCAGCAGCAGGATGAGCACCATGGCCGGCAGGTTGATCAGCCCGTGCTCGAGCGTGAAGCCCTTGGCCACGCAGTCGGCCACGGCCACGGGCGTGTGACTCAACGCGTCGACGGCCAGGCCGCCCGTGGAGGGGTCGACGCAGAGCTGCGAGCGCACCAGCGTGTGGGTGCCCTCGACCGTGAACGGCGCGCCCACCAGCGCAGGCGGCAGGGTGATGCCCATCTCGGCCAGGAAGGCCGTGAAGTAGCCCGCCCAACCGACGGCCACGGTGGAGGCCGCGAACAGGTACTCGAGGATCAGGTCCCAGCCGATGATCCAGGCGAAGAGCTCGCCGAGCGTCGCATAGCCGTACGTGTAGGCGCTGCCGGCCACCGGGATCATCGAGGCGAACTCGGCGTAGCAGAGGCCCGCGAACAGGCACCCGGCGCCGGCCAGGATGAACGACAGGATGATGGCCGGGCCGGCGAACTGGGCCGCTGCCGTGCCCGTGAGCACGAAGATGCCGGCGCCGATGATGGCGCCGATGCCCAGCAGCACCAGGTTCCACGGCCCGAGCACGCGCTTCAGCCCGCTCTCGGAGTCGTCGGCCTGCTGCATGAGCACGTCGATGGACTTGCGCAGGAAGAGTCCGTTGGCCATGCCCTGCTCCCGGAGATTCGAATTGTCCGCGACGATACGGGAGGAGCGGCGCGGAGGTCAAGCCGCGCGACGCGGGTTCGTCAGAACGCGGGAGGCTCCGGATCGTACGCGCACGCCTTGCCGCCCGGCGCGTCGTACTGGCCGTTGCCGTCGACGTCGACGTAGATGGCGTTGGTGGTCACGCGGGGCGTCGCCGCCGGGTCGTAGCCGTCGAGGCCGGAGGGCATGGGGTTCGCGCCGAAAGCGAGCACCACCACGTGCGCGTCGGTCGTCACGGGCACGGCCCAGGTCCCGTCGAGCTTCACCACGCCGTCGGGGTCCGCGGCGGGGATCACGAGCGCCTGGTCGCAGTTCACGAACACCTTGGCGTAGGTCACGTCGATCTCGGGCGGGGCCTCCACGTGCAGCGCGAGGTCGACGCTGCCGTCGGCGTCCGTGACGGTGTCGCCGAGGCCAGCCGTGCCATCCAGCGTGACCCTGGCGAAGGCCCCCGACGAGACCACCACGCGGCCGGCCTTCACGGCGGCGACCAGGTCGGCGGGGTCGAACGCGGCGGGGTCGTCGGTGGGGCTCTGGTAGAAGTTGCGCGGGCTGCCGGGCGCGCTCCAGTCGTGGGCGTCGGAGTTGCCGAGCGCCGTGACGCGGTGCCCGTGGTTCAGGAAGCTCAGCCAGTCGTCGAGGAAGCCCGTGCGGGCCTCCTGCCCGGGGACAAGGTAGACCGGCCGGGAGCCGTTCTGGTACTCGACCGCGTCGAAGCTCCAGCTCCACACCTCGGCGTCGACCTCGAAGCCGAGCAGCGTGGGGTCCGGCAGCGTGGTCGTGCCGAGTACGCGGTCGTAGCCCGCCAGGCACAGGTAGTTGCAGCCCTGGCGCGGGTGGTTGAGCTGGACGATGCCCGTGCCTCCCTCGCGCACGCGGATCAGCCCGAAGACCTCGCCCAGCGAGCGCCCGTACCAAGGCACGATGCCGCCGCGGAGCGTCGCGTCGAAGTCGGGCACCACGGGGTACATGCCCAGGTGTTCGGGCAGCGTCGCCGTGACCTCCTGGCCCGGCAGCGTGGCGACCCAGGCGCCGAGGCCCGTCTCGTCGAGGCCCCAGGTCCAGTCCGAGATGAACTCGTGGTCGGTGCTGACCACCACCTCGAGCCCTTCGGCGGCCACGGTGGCCAGGCGCTCGGGGATGGGGATGGTGTTGTCGCCGCTCGGCCCGGCGTGTACGTGGCCGTCGTACGACAGGAAGCCCGTCGTGTCGACCGCGCGGGCCAGGCTGGCGGCCAGGGGCACCGTCTCGCCGGCCTGCACGGTCACCGTTCCCTGCCACGTGGTGTACTCGTAGCCGCGGGTCACGCTCACGAGGTAGGTGCCGGGATCCATCGCCGCCACCAGCGGCTCACCGGTCGGGTAGAAGGTGCGGGTCACGACCCCGATCTTCGGGGACCTGGCCGCTGACGCGTCGGTGGTCAGCACCACCTTGGCGGGCAGGCCCAGGCCCGAGTCGGCGTCGCGCACGTCGAGGGCGACGGCGCCCCCCGGCGGGAGCTCGAGGGTCTGGGGGCCGGGCGCCGCGGGGTCCAGGGCCACGGGCGTCGAGGCTGGCCGTCCCTCCACGAAGGCCTGCAGCTGAAACGGCAGGTTCTTGTGTACGAAGTCCGGGATCTCGCCTCCGAAGGCGCCCGTGTCGTCGGTCACGAAAGCGTCGAGCACGCCCCACTCGCCCCCGGAGTTCCGCGCCTGCAGCTCGACGCGCGCGCCGGGCAGGGGAACGGCCTCTCCGGACAGCAGCTCGTGCCCCAGCACCTGGCCCTCGATGGGCACCAGCTCGTACTGCCCGCTGGGGATGGGCTCGTCGTTCACGGCACGCAGGTTGCGCACGGCGCTGTTCGCGTCGGTCGGGCCCACGGCGAGGAACACGGTGCGCGAGAGGGTGTCGTGGGCGCCACCGGCGGCGGTGAGAGTTCCGGGGGCCAGCGCCTTGCGCGTATCGAGGAAGGCCCGCACGCCCGAGATCTCGAGCGTACCCATGCTCGCGTCGGCCATGGCGAACGCCCAGGCGCCGTCGCCCTCCGAGGCCGCGATCCAGGGCACGCCGCCGTCCAGGTTCAGCCCCCCGAACGAGACCGCCACGTCGGCGTAGTAGCGCGGGGGCGTCGAGTCGCCGAACATGATCTCTTCGCCCGCGATCAGGGGCAGGGGCTGGTTCGAGGTGTTGCGATATGCCAGGTCGACGCGCAGCACGCGCGAGCCGGGCTCGAGCACGTAGTCGATGGTGATGGCCAGCCCGAAGGGCGGGCTCAGGTGCTTCGGGTTCCCCGCCTCGTAGGCGCGGCGGATGAGCTCGTCCTCGACCAGCCAGAACGTATCGTCGGTGCCGGTGGCGCGCACGATGGCAGGGCCGCCGTCGGAGCCGTCGGCCACGACCTCGACCTGGTCGGGGCGGAAGGCCCGCAGGGTGGAGTGCTCGAAGCTCGCGAGGTTCAGCGTGCCCAGCATGAACGCGAGCTCCTCGAAGCGCTCGGGCCCGGCCTGCCGGCACCCCTCGACGGCCACCGCGTCGACCGGGATGCCGCTGTAGATGTAGTACGTGTTGCGGTGCGCGGCGCCCTCGATGACGAAGGCCGCGACCTCGTTCAGGAGCAGGAAGTCGCCGGGGCGCGCGACCGCGTCGGGCCCCTCGAGCCGCAGCTCCGGGTTCGTGATCTCCTTGGCGAGCGACCGCCCGGGCTCGGGACACCCGTCGGCGAACAGCGAGGGGCCAGGGGGCGGCTCCACGACCTCGACGTCGGGCGCGACCTCCTGGACCTCGTCGGCTGCGTCGGGCGCGTCGCCCGCGAGGTCAGCCTCGGACCCCGGATCGGCCGAGAGGTCCTGAACCCCCACGTCACCGATGTCGCCCGCGCCGGAGTCGCCGCCGTCGGAGCATCCGCCGAGCCCGAGCGCCACCACGAGCACCCCCGCGATCCACCACCGCGTCCGTACGTCCACGCCGCGCCCCTCCCTCGTCGATCGCCCCCCCCATCATGGGGAAAGCCGCCGCGAACGCAACGGTTGCGCGCGCGCAAGGTTGTCGCGATACTTCCCGCCTGTTGCCCGACCACCAGCAGGGCCCCGCATGCAGCACCGCTCCTTCCCTTCCCTCCCGGGGGTCGTCCGGCTCGCGCTGGCGGCCTCGCTGCTGCTCGTCGCGCTCGCCTGCGGCGGCACCGGCGACGCCTCGTCGACCGACGCCGACACGGTCGGCGGCGACACCGCGAGCCCCGACGACACGCCGGCCGTCGACAAGGACACGGCGCCCCGCGACGCGTCCGACGCGGCGGCCCCCGACGACGTCGACCCGGACGGCGCGACGCCGCCCCGGGAGTGCGACTCCGGCGCCGACTGCGACGACGACAACCGCTGCACCGACGAGCTGTGCCTCGACCACCACTGCGTGATCACGTCCAACACCCTGCCCTGCGACGACGGCGACGCGTGCACGCACGACGACACCTGCGCCGCGGGCAGCTGCGCGGGCATCCCCAAGGAGTGCGCCGACGCCAACTCGTGCACCACCGACGGCTGCAGCGCGGGCGCCTGCACGCACAAGGTCGTGGCCGGCGACGAGTGCGCCCTGCGCATCGACGTGACCAGCCCCGCACGCGGCGCCAGCGTCACGGCGGGTGGCCCGCTCACCCTGACCGGTACCATCACGTCCCCCGCCGCACCCATCGTCGCGGCCACCCTCGACGGCGTCCCCGTCGACTTCACGCCCGACGGCGCCTTCAGCACGCCCTTCGCCCCCGTGCCCGGCTTGAACGTCATCCGCCTGCGCGTCCGCGACGAGTTGGGGCGCGAGGCCGACCGCGTGCAGAGCTTCCTGTACGGCGACAACTGGGCGGCGAAGGGCACCCCGGCGGCGCCCAAGCTGCTGCCCGGCGCCATCGACCTGTGGCTGCGCTACGACGTGCTCGACGACGACGACCTGTCCGACCTCGATGACGTGGCCACGCTGGTGACGCGCGCCCTCGACGGGCTCGACCTCGAGTCGCAGATCCCGCACCCGCTGACCGCCGAAGGCGAAGGGCCGAGCGCCCTGTGGTGCACCTGGACCATCGACGTGACCGACGTGCTCTACGACGTGTCGAGCGTCGACTTCTACCCCCTCGACGGCTCGCTCTGGCTGTCCGTCACGCTCACGAGCTTCTCGGCCTATGTCGACGCGGTGGCCCCCGAATGGTTCTGCCCCGACGCCCACGGCTACGTGTTCGCCGATCTCATCGGGATCGACGCCGAGGTGCGGGTCACGGTCGGGTCGGGCGGCGTCATCTCCACGGCCGTGCCGTACGTAGCGGCCACGGTCGAGGGCATCGAGCTGGCCCTCGACGGCGGCGCGGTGTCGCTGTTCGACTGGCTGCTCAACTGGTTCTCGGACTCGTTCGCGACGAAGATCGAGGACGCCGTCGAGAGTTGGGTCCCCGCGTCGCTGGTGCCCATGCTGAACGGGCTGCTCGGCGACCTGGCCACGTACCAGAAGGCGTTGACGCTGCCCGCTGTCGCCGGCAACCCGCCCGCCGCGTCCATCACGGCCGCGGTGCAGGCCCAGACCATCGACATCTCCGACTACGGGGTGCACGTCACCGCGCGCGCGGGCGCCGAGGTGGCCGCGACGCCGCCCCACGCGACGGTGGGCTCCCTGCTCCGCGGCGACTGCCTGGGGGCCGATCCCGACGCCTTCTGGATGCCCGAGTGGGACCAGGTCGAAGCCGCCCTGTCCGAGGACCTGATGAACCGCGCGCTGTGGGCGCTGTGGGCCAGCGGGGCCTTGAACCTGACCCTCGACGAGACCGTGCTCGGCGACTCGGTGGCGCGCTTCAACCTGAAGAACGTCGACCTGCACCTGGACCCGCTCCTGCCCCCGGTGGTCACGTCCTGCTCCACCCCCGGCCAGCTCGAGCTGCAGGTCGGCGACCTGGGGGTGACCGCCGCCTTCGACCTCGGGGGAGGCCCGGGCCAGCTCGACCTGTTCGGTACGCTGCGCATCGCCGTGCTGCCCGTGCTGGTCGACGGCGCGGAGCACCACGAGCTGAGCCTGGAAGTGGGCGAGGTGCAGGACCTGGCCTTCGACGTGGTGCATGCCGAGGGCACGGGCACCGCGCTGTCCGGCCTCGTCGAAACGCTCTTGGCCGACGTGGTGCGGAACGTGCTGCTCGAGAAGCTGGTGAAGGACGCCATCCAGGCCTGGCCCGTGCCCGAGATCGACCTGGGCGCCTACGTGCCGGGAGTGCCGTGGGGGTCGGTGGTCACGTTCGATCCCGAGACTCTGGCGCCGGTCGACCACGGCCACCTGCTGCTCGGCGGCACGGTGGTCACGCCGTAGCTAGACCTGGCTTCGCCCAAACCGACGCATCCCGAAGTACACCGGCACGCCCAGCGCTACCAGCCCGATGCCGGGCCAGGTGTAGGTGGGCTTGTAGACGAGCAGCACGCCCACCACGCTGAGGCAGCTGAGCACGTACAGCGCGGGCAGCACGGGGTAGAGCGGCGCCTTGAAGGGGCGCTCGGCCTGGGGCCTCGTGACACGCAGGCGGAACACGCCCAGCACCGTCAGCGAGTAGAAGAGCAGCACCGCCACGATCACGTAGTCGAGCAGGTCGCCGTACGACCCCGACAGCGTGAGCGCGCCGGCCCACACGCCCTGCAACACGAGCCCGCCCACCGGCACGCGCGTGGTCTCGTTCAGGCGCCCGCCGACCGCCGGGAACAGGCCGTCCTGGGCCATGGCCCACGTGACCCGCGGCCCCGACAGGATCATGCCGTTCAGGCACCCGAAGGTGGACACCATGACCAGCGCCGCCATCAACGCCGCGCCCTTCGGCCCGACCACGAGGGTCAGCAGCATGGCCGCCACGCGGTCGTCGGGGGCGTTGGCGATGGCATCGATGGGCATGGCCGCCAGGTAGGCCACGTTCGTCAAGAGGTACAGCCCGCACACGACCACGGTGCCGAGGATCAGCGCGCGCGGCACGACCCGCCCGGGCTCCTTCACCTCGCCCGAGGCGAAGGTGACGTTGTTCCAGGCGTCGGCCGCGAACAGCGAGCCCACCAGGGATACGCCGATGGCGGTCGCGATGCCCAGCCCCGAGAGCGACAGGCCGTCCTTCAGGTTCCGCGCCACGCCGGCGTCCGGCGCCTGCAAGGCCGAGCCCGTCGCACCGAAGGCCGCCAGGCCGATGACGATGACGCCCAAGAGCGTGGCCACCTTCAAGACGGTGAACACGTTCTGGACCGCGCTGCCGGCCTTGACGCCCAGGCTGTTCGTGAACGTGAGGAAGGCGATGGTGACGAGCGCCACCAGCTGCTCGGACGAGAACGGCAGCGGCCCCAGCGAGAGCAGCACGGTCTTGCCCGAGATCCACGGGAAGAGCACGCCCGCGAACTTGGCAAAGGCCACGCCCACGGCGGCGATGGAGCCCGCCTGGATGACCACGAACGAGGTCCAACCGAACAGGAAGGCCGGTAGCCGTCCCCAGGCCTCGCGCAGGTACACGTACTGCCCGCCCGCGGTGGGGAACATGGCGGCCAGCTCGCCGTAGGCCGCCGCGCCCATCACGGTCATGGCGCCGGCCACCACCCACGACGCCAGCACCCACCACGCCCCGCCCAGGGTGCGCGCGATGTCGGCCGACACGATGAAGATGCCCGAGCCGATCATGGAGCCCATGACCAGGTTGGCGGCCGAGAAGAGCCCGAGGCTCTTCACGAACGACGGGGCCTGCCCGCTGTCTGCCATGCTGCGCACTCCTGGCGAAGAAGGTGGGCGCTAGTGTACCGCGGCCCGGGTGCGCGGTCCAACAACGAGGTCGCGCGATTGGTCCGGCGCGCCGTTCCCCTTTTGGAAGAAAAGTGCGTACAATGGGTGCACTCTGGAGACAGGGGAGGATCACATGAAGCAGCACCGGCTCCTGGTCCTGATCGTGGCGATGGGCGCCCTCTCGGCCTGCGGTGCCGACGGGGCGCGCGACGCCCTCGCGACGCCGGACGCCCTCGAGGTCCAGGGCGCCGACGTGCCCCTCGATCCGGGCGGCGACCCGTCGTCTCTGGCCGCGCCCTGCATCAGGGTCTCGCCGACCTCGATCGCCTTCGGTGGCCTGCTGGTCGGAAGCCTCGCCACGCAGCAGGTCACGATCTCCAGCTGCGCCTCCCTCGACGAGCCCGCGACCCCGCTCCGCCTGACCGAGATCGGCCTAGCCGACGCGACCAACGCGTGCGCCGGAGCGTTCTGCGCGACCCTGGGCTCCGACGTCGCCCGGCCAACGCCGACGGACCCGCTGGTGCTCGGGCCCGGCGAGTCGGCCCAAGTGGTCGTCGAGTTCGCGCCCACCACGGCGGCGGCGTTGGTCGACGGCGTGCCAGTCCACGAGTCGGCTACGCTGGTCGTGCGCTCCAACGCGCTCGAGCCCTATTGGGGAATTCCGATCACCGGCTTCGGGATCCCCGAGGGCGACTGCCCCGTCGCGGTGCTCCAGGTCGACGAAGCCGCCGAGGTCATCCCGCAGACCGTGCTGCACCTGCACGGCGAGAGCAGCTACTCGAGCGCCGGCGCCATCAGCCGCTACGAGTGGCGGGCCGAGCAGCCGTCCTTGTCGGCCTCGAAGCTGGTGCCGAATGCCGCGTTCCCGAGCCCTACCTACGAAGCCAACGTCGCCGGCAAGCACACCTTCCGCCTCGACGTCTGGGACGCGCTGGGCCGGAAGAGCTGCGCGCCGGCCGAGGCCGTGGTCTACGCGGTGCCCGCCGCCGCCCTTCACGTCGAGTTGTTGTGGGAGAGCCCCGGCGATCCGAACCCCGACGACGTGGGCCCCATGGCCGGCACCGACCTGGACCTGCACCTCGCGCACCCGAACGCCCAGCAGGAAGACCTGGACGGCGACGGGCTGAAGGACCCGTGGTTCGACCCCAGCTGGGACACCTTCTGGTTCTACCCGACGCAGAACTGGCACTCGGCCTCGAGCACCGACGACGATCCGCACCTGGACCGCGACGACGTCGACGGCCAGGGCCCCGAGAACCTCAACCTGGCCGCCCCCGACGAGGGCCTGATCTACGCCATCGGCGTCAACTACTGGGACGACCACGGCTTCGGGTCCGCCTTCGCCACCGTGCGCGTGTACCTGAACGGCACCCTGGCCTTCGAGACCGACCCGCAGGTGCTCTACGACCATGATATGTGGTGGGTGGCCGACGTGGCCTGGCCGGCGGGGACGGTAACGCCGAAGCTGGGCGCGACCGGGCAGCCGTGGATCACCCACGACTACCACCACCCGCTGTTCTACCAGCCGTGAACGCGGGGAGAGATCGCAAGACCGTCCCCGCAGATCGTCAAGATCGCAAGACCGACCCCTTCCGTTCTACAGCACCACGCGGACCAACGGGTGGGCCGAGAGTGCCCGGTAGAGCCCGTCGAGCTGCTCGGGGCTGGTCGCCTCCACGGTGACGGTGAGGCCCAGGAAGGTGCGGGCGCCGGACGCGCGCTGCTCGATGCCCAGCGGGTCGAAGCCCGGGTCGAAGCGCCGGCACAGGGCGACCACGGCCGGCAGCAGGTCGGGGTGGGCCTGGCCCATCACCTTGATGGGGTAGCGACAGGGGTACTCGATCAGGCTGTCTCGGGTCGTCATGGCTCCTCGGGTCGGCGGACCGCGCGCCAGTATACCCGAAGCGGGGCGGCCCTCGAAAAGCATGTCTTTCGCGCGGACGCGCTCGGTGCTACAGTAAACCTACGTCGAAATCCTAGC
>Ga0172370_10002374_pt1 | contig 27265 bp, 20 predicted proteins | sample LakKiv5m_FD_114538 | JGI IMG/M metagenome (GOLD analysis project Ga0172370, IMG submission 114538) | Freshwater microbial communities from Kabuno Bay, South-Kivu, Congo - kab_022012_11.5m | ecosystem: Environmental > Aquatic > Freshwater > Lake | place: Democratic Republic of the Congo...
CAAGGGTGCTGCAGACTCCCTGAAGTCTGCAGCATATATCAATATTACAAGTACTTGGCGAAGGGTGCAGGGACCCTGCGCCACTCCATAACAGCTATTAACAACTATATAATGACATCACCGTAAATCCTGTCTAATTTATAAATTAATCAGGCTAACAACCTTTTGCTGAAAAGTTCCTCCAATAAAAAATATGGAATTAACCCCGGAATTTAAAAATAATCTGCTTGATTTACGACGGCAAATCGATGAATATTTATTGAAAAGCGCCGGAGCTTCTTATCCGGCCAGTCTTTACCAGCCTATCAACTACTTCCTAGAATTTGGCGGGAAACGCCTGCGTCCGCTGCTCACTTTGCTCTCCTGCAAAGCTGTGGGCGCGGATTACCGGCTAGCTCTCCCCGCCGCCTGCGCCATCGAACTCCTGCACAATTTCACCCTTGTCCACGACGATATAATGGATCAGGATTCCCTCCGCCGAGGGCACCCCACAGTGCATACTAAATGGAGCGAATCGGTCGCCATCCTCACCGGCGACGGACTCATCGGATTGGCTTACCGGGCGTTGATGAATACTCCGGCGGAAACGCTGCAGCAAGTAACGAAGATTTTCACCGAAGGCGTCATCCGCGTCTGCGAAGGGCAAGCTATCGACAAAGATTTTGAAGAGCGTCAGCAGGTCTCGGTGGAAGAGTATTTCGATATGATCCAGAAGAAGACCGGTGAACTTATCGCCGTTTCCACCGAAATCGGCGGCATTGTGGGGCAAGGCGCTTCTGCTCAGGTCAAAGCTCTCCGTGAATTCGGCGAAGCTATCGGACGGGCTTTTCAAATTCAGGACGATTTGCTGGATATTGTGTCATCTGAAGAGGTGCTGGGAAAAGACCTGGGATCGGATTTGGCGCAGGGTAAAAAAACCTACATTATCATTAAACTGAAAGAACTTTCTTCTCCGGAAGAATGGGATAATATTCAGACAATTTTACGGCAGAGGCGCATCGATCGACCAACTTTGGAAAAAATCAAGGCTATAATGACAAAAAATAAAGTCATCGAAACTACGGTAGAACAAATCCGCCGCGATATTCATAGTGCGCAAAACAGCCTTTCTTCTGTCTTTTCCCCCGCCCAAGCCGAAGAATTGATGCAGTTTTCCCTGATGATTCTCCACCGGAAGTATTAACCGGAAACCGTAAACCGGAAACCGTGAACCGAAATTTTAAATTTCGCCTTTTCCTAATGACCAATGCCTAATTGTATTGACATTCGAAATCGTATCATAATAAAGCGTTATTGCGAAAGGCTGAAAGCCTTGAAGCAATCCCCCAATTATAATACAACCTAACCTGTCAATACACCTAATGCCTGTTTTTTTATGTCTTTGTATGAAATAGTCATCGCCGCCTTCTTAGGCGGAATTATCGCCTGGGATAAATCTTCGTTCCTGCTCTTAGCCAGCGAACCGCTGATTATCTGCAGCGCCGCAGGTGCATATTTCGGCAATTTGGAACAAGGCATCCTGCTGGGTATCTTCTGGCAGATCATCTGGATGGGCGAACTGCCCATCGGCGCGGCGAAAATCCCCGACGGAGCAGTGGGAGCATTCATCTCGACGGGCATCTATCTGAACCTGAAGACTTCAGCTGCTCACAGCGGACACATTTCATTGACTATATGCCTGGTCATCGGAGTTTTCACGGCTTATTTGGGCGGAGAATTCATCAGCGATAAAAGACGCTTCAATACTCGCTATATGAATCTGGCGAACAATTTCGCTCTGCAAGGCAAAATCCGTTCCATTGAAAATCTGTTTTTTCTGGGATTGATGGATCAATTTTTTACCAGCGCTCTTTTTACAGCCCTGGTCTATATAGTCTGCTTCTATTTTGTCAATTGGATTATCGCTGTTATACCATCGTATTGGGACGGACTGTTCGCTTCTATGAACGCCAGTTTGTGGGGATTGACCGCCGCTTTGATGATCGATCAATTCCTCCGCCGTAAAACGATCCCGGCGATGGCTTTAGGCATAATCGCCGGCGTGGCGATGTTATTTTTAATGTAATTATGTTTGCATGTTTACAAGTTTACAAGTTTGCAAGTTGAAAAGAAGTTGCAAGTAGCAAGTTGCAAGTAACAAGTAAAATTATCTTTCACTTGCCCACTTGAACACTTTATAAAGGACAAATCGATAACTGAAGAAACGACATACCGTATCCCCGGTTTGATCCGGGTAAGGATTTTTTTCCGCAGTTTTCTCCTGCAGACCTTGATGAGTTATACCTTGATGCAGGGGCTGGGTTTTGGACTTGGGATGCTGCCTGTCGCGGATAAGTTAAAACTTAAGGGCGAAGAGCTGATAGAATTTCTCAAACGGCACCTAAATTTCTTCAATTCTCACCCCTATTTCGCGGTTTATGCGCTGGGCGCGGTGGCACGAACAGAAGCGGATAAACTACCTCCCGCTGAAATCGATAAACTGAAGAATATGCTGATGGGGCCTTTGGGGATGTTCGGCGACCAAGTTTTTTGGGCGCGTTTTAAACCATTTGTCCTCTGCCTGGCGATTGTGGGACTGATGATTCTCCCTTGGCCTTTGACTTTGGAACATAGACCCGTTTGCGTTGGTATATTGTTTAGCGCCTTAGTTTTTTACAATCTGATTCACTTCATCATCAAATGGCGCGCCGCCGGCTGGGGACTTCGTGCCGGGACTATGGTGCTGAAAGAAATCACCCGTTCAAGTATGCTAAAATTCCGGCTGCACATAAGTTTAACCGCCGCCTTCATCGCAGGATTTTTCGCAGTCAAAGCTTTCGACCTCAGCGGCCAAACCGTCATTTTCTTCCCTGCATTCGCCGCAGCTTTTCTGGCGCTAAAATTGAAAGCCCCGCTCTGGGTTACTCTACTATTTGTCTTTGCAGTTACCATTGCTTTGACCTGTTTCCTGAAAATCGCCTTGCCGCTTGCCAACGATGCGGTAATTTAGCCGGAGTAAAGAAAGTTACAAGTAGCAAGTAAAAAGTAAAAAGTAAACCATCGACCATTTACCATAGACTATCGACCGCTTTTACTTTTCCCAAAGTCCAAAGTCCAAAGTCCGAAGTCTGCTTTTAACTCGCATCTCGAAACTCGGAACTCGAATCTCAAAAAAATATGAAATCAAAAAAACTGACCCTGGTCAACGAATTAGGATTGCACGCGAGGCCGGCCGCCAAACTTGTCCGACTCGCCGCTCAGCATAAATCCAATGTCTTCATTTCTTATGAAGGCGTGAAAATTAATGCGAAAAGCATTATGGGATTGATGATGCTGGCGGTGGAAAAAGGCGCTACCATCAATGTGGAAATCGACGGTGAAGACGAGGATATCTTAATTAAAAGAATCGAAGAAATGGTGATTGACGGCTTCGGAGAAGTGTAATGGTCAGAAGATCGAAAAATATCCACCGGGAAATTGTCCTCAAAGGTATCCCCACCTCTCCGGGCATCGCCATCGGAAAAGTCTTCTTTTTCGGCCGTAAAGCTTTGCGTCCGGAAAAAAGACTCATCATTCCCAATCAGATTGAAACGGAATTGCTGCGTCTGGACAACGCTTTGGAAAATACCCGAGCCGGGATGGAAAAAACCCGCGATAAAGCGGTCAAAGAACTGGGCGAAATTGTCGGACGCATTTTCGATTCCCACCTGCTCATCCTGGAAGATGTGATGATTCTGGATGAAGTGCGCGAAAAAATCCGTTCCGAATCCTTCAGCGCGGATTACGCGCTTTTCACCGTGATGAGCAAGACTTACAATGCTTTGCTGGCGCAGAAAAAGGATTATTTCCGGGAACGGGCCGACGATGTGAGGGATGTGGGAATGCGGCTGCTCTTCAATTTAAGCGGTGAATCGGATAAATTCGAACTGCAGACGGAAGAACCGATTGTGCTCGCCGCCCGGCTCATCACCCCATCGGAAATTGTCCACATCGACCGGGCGATGATCGCCGGAGTTATCACCGATATGGGGGGAGTCACCAGCCATACCGCGATTTTGACCCGGGCTCTGGAAGTCCCGGCGGTGGTCGGGCTGAAAAAAGTATCGATTTTCGCCGACAGCACCGAAGTCGCAGTGGTCAACGGCAATTCCGGGAAAGTCATCTTAAATCCCACGCCCGCTAACGAAAAACTCTACCGCGTCAAACAGGAACGCTATAAACAGTTCCATATCAATCTGGTCGATATTCGGGGACTCCCCGCGGAAACTACCGACGGCCGCCGCATCGAAATGCTGGCGAACATCGAACTGCCCAACGAATTGGGCGCTGCCGAAAATCACGGCGCTGAAGGTGTGGGGCTGTTCCGCACGGAATATCTCTATTTGACGCAGAATCAATTCCCTTCCGAAGACGAACAATTTCAAGCATATAAGCGTTTAGCGGAAAAAATGCATCCCCGCCCGGTAGTCATCCGCACTTTCGATTTGGGCGGCGATAAAGCACCGAAAGAATTGGAAATCGGACGCGAAGCCAATCCCTTCCTCGGTCTTCGAGCCGTCCGTATTTCCCTCGCCCGCCCGGAATTATTCCGCGACCAAATCCGGGCGATTTTGCGAGCTTCGGCGTTCGGCAATGTCAAAATGATGTTCCCGCTGGTCACCGGCATCGCGGAATTCCGCATTATAAAAAAGGTCATTCGTTCGGTGATGAAGGAATTGGACGATAAACGCATCATTTATGATAAAGACATCAAGATCGGGGTGATGATTGAAGTTCCTTCCGCTGTGATTATGGCGCCGGATTTAGCCAAAGAAGTCGACTTCTTCTCCCTCGGCACCAACGACCTGATCCAATTTACTTTAGCGGTAGACCGAGGCAATGAAATGGTGGCGCATATGTTTCAGGATTTACATCCCGCCCTGCTCAGGATGATTAAAATGACCGTCGACGCCGGTCATCGACGGGGTATCGAAGTCAGTATGTGCGGGGAAATGGCCTCGGATCCGTTAGCTACGGTCATTCTGGTCGGGCTGGGATTGGATACCCTTTCCGTCAGTCCGCTGGCGCTTCTGGAAATTAAAAAGATAATCCGAGCCATCAGCTTTGAAGACGCCGCCGCCTTCGCCGAACACGCGCTGTCGCTCAAAACTTACAATGAAATCCGCACCGCAGCGGAAAAAATGATGAAAGCCAAATTCGCCGACTTGCCCATCTGGTTTTCCAATCATATCGATAGTAAGAAAAATTAAAAGGTTGTGATTTGTGTCGTATGTTTTGAAAATAAGTCCGCAAGTCGCAAAAAGTAGTAAGTAGCTGTATTGTTCTTAAAGGTTAGGTACAATCCGTCATTGCGAAAGGATGAAAGCCTTGAAGCAATCCCCTGAATTTGTGATACAACCTCGCAGGACAATAAACTCAAGTCCTTAGCCTTGAGCCTAAAGTCCGCTCTTAATTGAGCCTTGAGCCCTTAGCCCTAAGCCGTTTTTGTTTTTTCTAACAACTAACGACCGACGACTGCTTTTCCTAATGCCCCAAATTTCTCCAATGTTCGATTATATATCCGCCTTCGGACAGCAATTGCGCACCGGCTATAACCTGGGAAAAAGTGCGGCATTGCCCGATTGCCGGTTCACCTCCGCCATTTTCTGCGGGATGGGAGGCAGCGCCATTGGCGGAGACTTGCTGGCGGCTTACGCCAGACCTTCGATGAAAATCCCTCTCTTCATCAACCGGCATAATACCTTACCCGGCTGGGTGAATGAAAACACTCTGGTCATCATTTCCAGCTATTCCGGCAATACCGAAGAGACGCTTGCCTGTTTCGATCAAGCGTTGCAGCGGAAAAGCCGCATCCTCGCTTTGACTTCCGGAGGCAAACTGGCGGAATTATGCGCGGAACACCGACATTGCTGTATAAAAATCCCCGGCGGATTGCCGCCCCGCGCCGCCTTAGGATATTCTTTCGCGCCCTTATACGCCGTCTTTGAACAATACCGCTTTATCAAATCCGGGGAAAAGACACTTATGCAGGCGGCGGAAGCGGTGGAAAAACTCACGGAAGATTTCTGCCGGCCTAACGGCCGCCCTGCGCGTTTAGCCAATAAATTGCATAATAAAATCCCGGTTTTTTACGCTCCGGCGCAATATTTCGAACCGGTAGTCACCCGTTTCCGCTGTCAACTTGCCGAAAACGCAAAAACTCTGGCTTTCGCTAATACCTATCCCGAACTCGCCCACAACGAAATTGTTGGATGGGGAAGACCGTATTTGGTAGAATTTCAATTGGCCGCGGTTTTTCTGCAGAATCCGGCGAAAATCGATACTTTTCTAACGCTGGCTGATAATATCAAATCCATCCTTAAATCAGAGAAAATTCCCGTCTATAATATCAATCTTTCCGGGGCGGGGCTTTTGCAAAAGATGCTGGGATTTGTTCATTTCGCCGATTGGCTCAGCTATCATCTTGCTGTGTTAAAAAAAATTGATCCCCTCCCCATCGCCCGCATCGACTTGTTGAAGCAAAAAATGTCCGCCGACCGCCAACCACCGGCGACTGACCACTGACCACTGTTTTTCTTTTTTTCTCTCAAAAGTTTGATATTTTATAAGCTGTGTAGTAAATTATTGTTTCTATTTTCCCCTAGTCACCATTAAAGAAATCAATATCAATATGTATTTTTGGAGGCTTCCGTGAAAAAAACCTTCTCGATTTCCGTCCTGGTCATCGCCTTTTTGCTGGCAGGCAGCGCTTTCGCGCAGAAAGTCACCTACTTGGAAATCGGCTCTTTCAATGCCAAAGCTACCGATCCTGGTATTTTCCTCTCTTTTGGCTCCGGAAAAGAATTCGATGAACGGGTCGAACTTGGCGTTTCACTGGATTTGTTCGTCTCGGATCATACGGATGAAGAAAGTGTCTTCATTGAAAATCCCCTCGATCCCTATGGTCCTCCCATCGAACAAGTAGTTACCAATTTCGAATCCTCGGTGACAATGATCCCTTTGATGGGAAATGTTCTGGTGCGCTTCCCCATCGAATTTCCCGTTATCCCTTATGCCGGCGGCGGTATCGGTTATACCCTCCTCTGGTACAAATTCGATAATTATGATACCGGCGATAGTGATACCCAAGCTTTCGGCGGTTTTACTTACCGCCTCCAAGCGGGCGCAATGTACCCGCTGGGCAGCCGCTCCGCTTTCCTCGCCGAAATCTTTATGAACGGCGCTAAACCTTCCCATAAGGAAGAAACCGATATCGGCAAACCTACTCGCAGTGAAATCGATATGTCCGGCCTCGGAATACGCATCGGCTTCAGGCTCGGCGGATTCGGCTTCTTTTAAAGCGGGCGCTGGGTGTTAGGTGTACAGCTACTTAAGGTTATAACACACCTATAGCGTCATTGCGAAAGGCTGTAAGCCTTGAAGCAATCCCCTGAATTTGTGATTAAACCTAACGACCAACGACCGCTTTTGCCTTACTTTTGCTTTTCCTTAAGCCTTGAGCCTTCTTTCGACTTGCCAACTTGTAAACTTGTAAACCTGTAAACTCACTTTATATAAAAGTAAAAAAACAAATGACCATATAGGAGCATTGATGGCTGAATTCATCTTCACCTCGGAATCAGTGACCGAAGGACATCCCGATAAAATTGCGGATCAAATTTCCGATGCGGTGCTGGACGAAGTGTTTAAAGAAGACCCTTTTGGAAGGGTCGCCTGTGAAACTTTTGTAACTACCGGTATGACTATGGTAGGTGGAGAAATTTCCACTTCCACCTATGTCGATATACCTTCTGTCGTGCGTAATGTCATTCACGATATTGGCTATACCAACGCCAAATTCGGTTTCGACTTTGAAACCTGCGCCGTGTTGACTTCTATCGACCAGCAATCCGGCGATATCGCTATGGGTGTCGACCGCGCCGGCGCCGGCGATCAAGGTATGATGTTCGGTTACGCCTGCGATGAAACCCCCGAACTTATGCCCCTGCCCATTATGCTGGCACACAAATTAACCAAACGCTTAGCTGAAGCCCGTAAGAACAAGGAAATCCCTTACCTGCGCCCCGACGGCAAATCCCAAGTTTCCGTCCGCTATGTCGACGGCAAACCCGTGGAAATATTGACAGTGGTCATCGCCGCCCAACACGATCCCGAACCTACCCGCGCGGAAATCCGTAAAGATATCAAGGAAAAAATCATCTATCCCGCTTTGCCGGAAGGGATGTTCGACAAGGAAAAATTGGTATGCCACATCAATCCCACCGGACGCTTCGTCATCGGCGGCCCCCAAGGCGACGCCGGTTTGACCGGGCGTAAAATTATCGTCGACACTTACGGCGGTATGGCTCCCCACGGCGGCGGCTGCTTCTCCGGTAAAGACCCGACTAAAGTCGACCGCTCAGCTTGCTACGCCGCCCGTTATGTCGCCAAAAACCTCGTCGCCGCCGGGCTGGCGAAAAAAGCTCTGGTGCAAGTGGCTTACGCTATCGGTGTCGCCGAACCCGTATCCCTTCTGGTCGACGGCTTAGGCACTGCCGTAGTCCCCGATGAAGACCTGGTGCAAATCGTCCGTAAATATTTCGACCTCACTCCCGCCGGCATTATCGACAAATTGAATCTGCGCCGTCCCATCTACCGCCAAACCGCCGCCTACGGCCATTTCGGCCGCCCCGGCTTCCCCTGGGAAGATACCAATATGGCGGAAGAAATTAAAAAAGGCTAAATTCGTCACTCGTCATTTGTCACTCGTCACTCATTCCCACGCTCCGGCGTGGGAATGCATACTTTCTGCCCAGCCGGGAATCGCTTCCCGGCTTTTATTTGACGAAAGTCGAAAGTCGAAAAAAACAGGCTCTGGACTTTAGGCTTTGGGCTTTAGGAAAAGCAAACGCTCGTAATACTGATGGCGGCGCAGTTCAAAACTGTGGCGTCAGGTGTCCTCACCTAACGACCAGACTTTCCTCGTTCCCACGCTACTGGTGGGAATGCCGATAATCATTTATTTGCTTTAAAAAAACAACGGGCGGATTAAAAACCCGCCTCTACATTTACATATCTGTTTCAATTCGTTTTATCTGTTGTGAATCGCTTCTGCTTTTCCTAACGACTAACGACCAACGACTAACGACTGCTTTGTTAAATAGTTCTCATGTGCTTGTTCAAAGTGTTAATTGTATTGTATTTAGATAAAATCCCCCCCGCCCCCCTTTTAAAAAAGGGGGGAGACCAGCAAACAGCTGCTCCACCCCACTTTCCCCCTTTCCTGAAACAAGTTCAGGACAAGTTTTAAAGGGGGAATTAAAGGGGGATTTTTAGACAACAATAAATATTCACACATTTCATTTATAGTAATTAACAAAGTAGTGCTAACGACTGCTTTTGCTTCTAACTTGCAAACTTGCAAACTATCTTAACACATAAAATTCGAGTCAAAATGAAATACGATGTAAAAGACCTGAAATTAGCCTCCGAAGGCAAACGGCGCATTTTGTGGGCCGACGGCGATATGCCCGTCCTCCGCCAAATCCGCGCCCGCTTCGAAAAAGAAAAACCGCTGGCCGGCAAAAAAATGTCCGCCTGCCTCCATGTAACCGCCGAAACCGCTAACTTAGCCCGCACCCTTAAAGCCGGCGGCGCCGACCTCGTGCTCATCGCCTCCAACCCTCTGTCCACCCAAGACGATGTCGCCGCCTCCTTAGTGCAGGATTTCGGTATTCCCGTTTTCGCTATCAAAGGTGAAGACAACAAGACCTACTACCAGCATGTCGCCGCCGCCGTGGAACACCGCCCGGTGGTGACCATGGACGATGGCGCCGATTTAGTCTCGGCGATGCATCACGGCTACGACAATATTGCCGCCGGGATAGTCGCTTCGATGGAAGAAACCACCACCGGCGTCATCCGCCTGCGCGCTTTAGCCGCTTCCGGCAAACTGCGTTTCCCGGTAGTCGCCGTCAATGACGCCACCACCAAATTTATGTTCGACAACCGCTATGGCACCGGTCAATCCACCGTGGACGGCATCATCCGCGCCACCGACATCCTGCTGGCCGGCAAAAATGTGGTTACCGCCGGTTACGGCTGGTGCGGGCGAGGGTTCGCTTCGCGGGTTCGAGGGATGGGCGCTAATGTCATCGTCACCGAAATCGACCCCATCCGCGCCCTCGAAGCCGCGATGGACGGCTACCGCGTGATGCCTATGGCGGAAGCCGCCGTCATCGGCGACCTCTTCTGCACTTTGACCGGAGATATGCATGTCCTGCGCCCGGAACATTTCAAACTGATGAAAGACGGCGCCATCATCTGCAATTCCGGCCATTTCGACATCGAAATCGACAAAGTCGGGCTGGAAAAAATGTCAGCGCAAGTCCAGCGCGGCGTGCGCAACAATGTCGATGCCTTCATTATGCAGGACGGCCGGCGCATCTACCTGCTCGCGGAAGGCCGCTTAGTCAACCTTGCCGCCGCCGAAGGTCATCCCGCTTCCGTGATGGATATGTCCTTCGCCACCCAAGCCCTGACTTCCGAATGGGCGCTGAAAAACGCCCCGCTGGAGGTGAAAGTCCACGAAGTGCCGGTGGAAATCGAAAACTGGATTTCCACCTTAAAGCTGGAATCGATGGGCATCGCCATCGATAAATTGACCCCCGAACAGGTGAAATACCTGCAAAGCTGGGAAATGGGAACTTGAAAAGTAAGCTCACAGCTTACAGCATACAGCTCACAGTAAAAGCAAACAACAGCCGCGTCATTGCGAAAGGGTGAAAGCCTTGAAGCAATCTCCTCAAGTATTAAAGTGCCGCAGATGAATGAAAACTGCGGCCTTTTTGTTTGTTCCCTCAATTTAATGTGGTTCCAGGTGTCCTCACCTGACACCCAATCTGTCGTTCCCGCGAAACAGTCTGTCCGAAAACGCCCCGAAATCGTCATTCCCGCGAAAGCGGGAATCCCCTGGATGTGCCGCAGAGTCCCTGCACTCTGCGGCCTTTTTTGTTCCCTTAATCAATTTAAAGTCAGTAAAAAATATTTAAAAAATCTCCCTCGAAAATTTGAAAAAAAAAAAAAATAGTACTATCTTTATCAAAAGTATTATTAATTTCGTATTTCAACAACTATTTAACGGGAGCGCCCTATGCGTTACAATTTGTTTCAAACGAGAAGGTCGTTAATCTATGTCCTTCCTCTTCTTCTCACCTTTTCTTCCTTCGCATTTTCACAGCAAATCATCTTTTCCCAAGATTGGGAATCCGGCATCGGCAATTGGTGGGTGGATAATGGGGTGTGGGAGGTGGGGGTGCCGACTTCTGGGATTGGACCGGGAGCAGCTTATCAGGGAAGCCAATGTGCAGGGACGGTCCTTGCAGGAAACTATCCTGAAGGCGCTAATTCAAGATTAATAAGTCCTTATATTAATTTGCCCAGTATTTCAAATCCAGGAGATGAAATATTTTTAAGATATTACAATTGGTTTCAATTAAATACATCATTTTTTGGCGCATACAGAGAAATAATTCAACTTTCAGTGGGGGCAGGTAATTGGCAGACCGTGTATGATGGATTTACAGGAAATAGTTCAGGTTGGTATCAAGAAATGATTAATTTAAGTGCTTTTGCTGATTCAACAGTAAGAATTGCTTTTTATATAAGCCCTGGTTTCTGGACTGGTGCAGATCTTCCAGGAATATATATTGATAATGTGACAATTGAAATTGGCGCGTTTCCTTATTTTAATCCTGAGAATTGGGAAAATGGTATTAGAGATTGGTGGGTAGATCAAGGTGATTGGCAAGTAGGACATCCTGATTCGACCGGTCCTTGTGGTGCTTATACCGGACAAAATTGCGCTGCGACCGCCTTAAGCGGAAACTACCCTTCACAGACTACTCGTTTGATCAGCCCTCCTGTTACTTTAACGGCTTTGCCCGGTCAATACCCTGGTATGTTTTTCTGGCATTGGTTTCAAAACAGCGGATTAGGCCGAGTGCAAATTTCTGTCAATTATGGATCTTGGCTTGATTTGACTAATAACTATAGCGGCACCAGCAGCGTATGGACACAAGTATATGTCGATTTGTTCAATTTTGCAGATTCTACGGTAAGATTTGCTTTTTATAAAGAAGGCGCATTTGGCTGGTTCATCGATGATATTAGAATCGAAGGCATCGAAAACTCCGTTTCCGGCTTTTCCCCGGAATTTTCTCCTCAGAATTATGCGCTCGATAGACCTTACCCCAATCCCTTTAATCCCCAAACTACTTTATCCTTCACCCTGCCGGTAAAATCGGATATCAGCCTGAAAGTCTTCGACCTTCAAGGCAGAACTGTAACTGTTTTAGCTGAAGGAGAATATAGCCCGGGGAGTCATCAACTCAAATTCGACGCCTCACATCTTCCTTCCGGCGTTTATTTCGCCCGTCTGCAGGCGGGGGAATTTAATCAGACACAAAAGCTGTTGCTAGTCAAGTAAACCAAAATAACATTACAAAAAATCAACAAGTAAGAAAGGGATATTAGTATGTCTCATTGGAATTTAAAAAAGTATTTAATTGTCATTATTACACTACTATTATTTACTTATGACACTTTATCTCAAGTTGAAGGCGTTAATAATCCTGATACTCAAATCCCAAAGGATAAGCAATCATTTCGCTTAGATTTAGGATCTGGGCTTTGTTTAGGCGCTGATTATTCATCAGTATTAAAAAAATACTCGGATGAACAAGCACAGGGTGATGGGGGATGGAATCCTGGATATTATGTGTCCGGTTTGGGATTTTTCATCTTTTTCGAATCCGGATTAGAGTTTAAACTGGATAATAAAATTAGTCTTAATCCCGAATTCCAATATGGATTCGATATAATCAAGACTAAAAGTAAAAATTCTAATTCTGTTATTCCCACACTGTACAATTTTAACACACTTTTATCCTTACGAGCAAAATGCCGATACTATCTTTTTAAATATGGTGAAAAACTATATGCGAATACAATATTAGGTTTCTGTGCTGCAAATTCTGAGCTTGATGATTTATCGATGAAAGCAATGGGCGTAGAATATGGATTGAGTATAGGATATATTGATGATGAAGACAAAGCCAAAATAGAAATTGGATATACTTGGATTCCAGTTAAAGTAAAACATGAAAACTCCGTAGAACCATCTGGATATAAAAATTTTGGAGGAATTTATATCAACGTGTCCAGATACTTTGAAATTCATATTTAGCTATCTATTATTTATAGTCTTATCTAAAAATATATTTTATTATTATTTTCGATTGACCTCTTACTAAATGTTTCGCCCGTCTGCAGGCGGGGGGATTTAGTCAGACACAAAAACTGTTGTTAGTTAAATAATTACATCACTAAATATAATAAGGTTCAACAATGAAAAACAATTACCTACTTTTTCCTTATATCGCTTCTCTATTTTTGCTTGCAGTTCTCCCGGAAGCGCAAGCTCAAGGCTTCAATGTGGAAATGACTGCTTTTTTAAAAATCGAGGAGTTGGATGAAAACGATGGAATTTATTATAACAATAATTATCTTTATATTATCGGTTCAGATGTGAATTGGAATTCTGGATTTTTTATAGTGGATGTATCGGATGAGGAAAATCCTGATTATGTGGGATTTGTCGAAGGCAATGAAGGTGATTTGGCCTTTTCAGGTTCTTATATGTATTCCGCGTATACCGCTCTCCATGTCTTTAACTTAAGCAATCCCGAACATCCTATAGAAGCAGCGAATTGTCCGGTAAGCAATGGATTCGCCGAACATATCAAAATTCAAGGTAATTATGCCTATTTGGGATGTTATGAAGGCGGACTTAGCATCATCAACATTACAAATCCGCAAAGTCCTACTGAAGTGGGATTTTGGGATGCTCCTAATGAGTGGTTCGAACCAGACGCTATCGATGTCGTGGGAAATTATGCTTATATCGCGGCTTATGATGGTCTATATATCATCAATGTAAGCAATCCTGCTAATCCCACTTTAGCTGGAACTTACAGTATTCCTGGATGGCCTAGCGGAATCGATGTCTCAGGTAATTTCGCATATGTTGGATATAGTGGAGCCGGATTACAAATTTTAAATGTGGCAAATCCATTTAATATTTCGCAAATCGGAAATTATTTCATCTCTGGAACCGGCGATTGGGGAGTCAATAATGTCTATTTAACCGGCAATAATCTATTTGTATGCTACGAATATAGTGGCTTTTGGATTTTGAACATAGCCAATCCTTCCACTCCTTTGGAAATCGGTTGCTACGACACTCCATTTTCATGCATTTATTTAGCTCTTTCAGGAGATTACGCTTTTGTCATTGATGAAGGCGGTTGGTTGGAAGTCTATGATTGCTCTCAAGCGATTAATTACATAGGTCCGGGAGGCGGTTCGACACCTTCCGATGTTTCTTTATTACCACCTTCTCCCAATCCTTTTAATTCCGAGACAATGCTGTCATACACTCTTAGTAGTGATGAGAATATTTCTTTGGTTATATATGATATTAATGGCAGGTTAGTCGATAAAATAGCTGAAGAATTTCAGACGGCAGGTAAACACGATATTAGATTTGGAGATGCCAACTTCCCCTCCGGCGTCTATTTCGCCCGCCTGCAGGCGGGGGGATTCAGTCAGACACAGAAGCTTCTACTCATCAAATAAATACTTGTATTTAGTACAAATCTATCAATCTTTCTGAAAGGCGGCAAAAATGTCCACTAAAAAAACAATTCTCGTTCTTTGTGTAGTTCTTCTACTCACAAGCACACTTTTTGCCTTCGACGGCAATCGCCAAGGCTTCATTCTTGGTTTCGGCGGGGGAGTCGCTTCGTTGACTAGCAATAAAGAATATAGCGAGAGCGATTTTAATTCAACTGAAGGTCAGTTACCATTTATAACAAATTTTAAAATTGGCGGCGGATTGAACGAACAAATCTTAATCTACTGGTCAAGTAAAGTCAATTGGTTTTCAAGGGATGAGGACGACAATGAAACTTGGATTTCCGGTATTGGTGCTCTTTCCGGTACTTATTATTTTAAACCTGATATCAAAAGTTACTTTCTATCCGGCGGCATAGGCTATGCAACTTACCAAATGTTTACATCTGATTCAGAAGATCTTGAAGAGAACACTTATGATATGGGATTAGCATTATTTTTCGGCGGCGGCTATGAATTTAAGAAGCATTTAAATATTGAAGCCGGTATATGCCGTGGTTCCACTTCAAAAGAAAATTCTGGTTATTGGACTGATGAGAAAATCACTTACAAGAATACGACTTTCTTTATCACCATCAACGCCTTAGCCTATTAACGCTTTTTACTGTCAAACTTATAGGGGCGTCCGCCACAAAGCGGATGCCCCTGTATCTTCATTCCCGTAATATCATCTTCATCCCCGTCAAACCGCATTTGCTTTTAATCCTGAATATCCTGTCTATCCGATGCAAGAACTCTTTTGCCTTTCCTTCTACATTCTACATTCGATATTCTACATTCTACATTTGCTTTTGCTTCTATCCCCTTCACCCCTGTGAATTCGCTTTTGCCTTTACCAGCGCCCAGCACCCAGTCCCTAGCCCCTAAAAAAAAGCGTCCCGCCTAAGCGAAACGCCCTTTTTACTAACCGCCGTATCATCCTCCCGTCCCGCTCTTCCGGCTGACGATCTTCTTCGGAGTTTGATAACTAGTCGATTTGGATATTTTCTGCTTAATATCCTTGAGGAACTGCGATGATTTCCCCTTACCCGTCTTAGGTTTGTTTTTTTCTTTCATATCTCAATCTTCCCATTTTGGTTATGAGTTTGAAAGTTGACAAAAATGTTCAATTGTCCAAGCGAAAAACAAAGATCTTCACAGTAGATAAAGTAACGAAGTAATAAAAATTTTACTTATACTATTTCTTGAAATAGTTTTCCGATGTAAGGGCAATTCATGAATTGCCCTTACGAAAACATACGAAAAGACTTTTTAGAAACGGTATAATTACTTAATTACTGTGAATTTATCCGCTTTTTATCCCCTCCATCGCGGTGAATTCGCTTTTGTATTTGCTTTTTCGGCTTTTGTCTGCGGTTCAAATCTTTGCTTCACTGTTTGCTTTTACATGCCACCAGCTACCAGCTACCAGCTGCCCGCCGCTTTTGTTTTTCCTAAAGCCCAGAGCCTAAAGTCCAGAGCCTTTTTCCATCACATACTTATGCATGGCTCTTGCCGCCTGTTTCCCCGCGCCCATCGCCAATATCACCGTAGCCGCCCCGATCACGATGTCGCCCCCGGCGTAAACTCCCGGCTTGGAAGTCGCCCCGGTTTCCTTGTCTGCGATGATATTGCCCCACTTGTTCGTATCCAATCCCGGAGTAGTCGCCGGCACCAATGGATTAGCCCCGTTGCCGATCGCCACCACCACCGTATCCACTTCCATCTCGTATTCGCTGCCCGGAATCGGCACCGGACGGCGGCGGCCGGAAGCGTCCGGTTCGCCTAATTCATTGCGGATGTTGGTCATCGCCCGCACCCAGCCATCCTTATCGCCCAATATCTCCAATGGATTTTCCAACAAATGGAATTCCACCCCTTCTTCTTCCGCCCGCTCCACTTCTTCAATCCGCGCCGGCATTTCCTTTTTCGACCGCCGATACACGATATACACCTTTTCCGCGCCCAATCTCACCGCCGTCCGCGCCGAATCCATCGCCACATTCCCCCCGCCCAGCACCGCTACTTTCTTCGACTTCGCTATCGGAGTATCATATTCCGGGAATCTGTAAGCCTTCATCAAATTCGACCGCGTCAAATATTCATTGGCGGAATACACTCCATTCAAATTTTCCCCCGGTATCTTCATAAAATACGGCAATCCTGCGCCGGTCCCCAAAAACACCGCATCGAAATCCACCAGCAAATCATCCACTGTGGCGTAGCGGCCAATCACCGCGTTGCACACCAATTTCACCCCCAGCTGCTGCACATAATCCACTTCCGCCATTACTATCGCTTTGGGCAGCCGGAATTCCGGGATACCGTAAATCAACACTCCCCCCGGCTTATGCAAAGCTTCGAATATGGTCACTTCATGCCCGCGTAATCGCAATTCCCCCGCCACTGTCAATCCCGCCGGCCCCGAACCTACCACCGCAATCTTCTTCCCCGTCGGCGCCGGTAAATCCGGCAGCAAGATCTTCCCTTTCTCCCGTTCATAATCCGCCGCGAATCGTTCCAACCGTCCGATCGCCACCGGCTCCTGCTTGATCCCCACCACGCATTTGATTTCGCACTGTTCTTCCTGCGGGCACACTCTCCCGCATATCGCCGGTAATGCGTTCTGCTCTTTGATCTTCCGAGCCGACGCTTCAAACTGCCCTTCCTTGATCAACTTGATAAACGCCGGAATATCGATTTCCACCGGACATCCTTCGATACACTTCGGCTTCTTGCACATAATACAGCGGGAAGCTTCCAACACCGCCATTTCCGGCGTATAACCCAACGGCACTTCGTTAAAATTCGACCGTCGTTCAATATGATCCTGCTGCGGCATCGCCTGCCGCGGAATTTTCGGCTTCTTAGCCTTGATGTCACTAACTTTTTCTATATTTTCTGACATTGTTTTTTTATCCTTTTAATTTCGGAGTTCGGAATTCGGAGTTCGGAGTTCGGAAAAAGCAAATGTAAAAGCAAAGATAAAAGCATCACCACAGAGACACAGAGGACACAGAGTTTCACAGAGAAAAGCAAAGAGAAAAGCATTCACAGGCTATTAAGGCTGTTATGGCTAAAAGAGTAAAATCTATTCGACAGGATTAACAAGATTGACAGGATTAATATTCGTTTAATTCGTGTAATTCACTGTGAATCTTGCTTTTACTTGCTACTTGTTACTTGTTACTTGTTACTGCTTTTTACCCGCCGTAATTACACGCCGCCGCCTTACTTTCCGTCTTACTGTGTTCGTGGTACTTGTCAAGCGCCGTCCGCTCCTGCGGCAAATAAGCCCGCATCCGCTGGTTCATCTCGTTCCAATCCACCTGATGCCCGTCGAATTCCGGCCCATCCACGCACACAAACCGCGTTTTCCCCCCCACCGTCACCCGGCAAGCTCCGCACATCCCCGTCCCATCCACCATTATCGTATTTAAACTTACTACTGTCTTTAAATTATATTTCAGCGTCAAATTCGCCGTCGCCCGCATCATCGGCGAAGGCCCGATCGCCACGCATAAATCCGCCTTCAATCCCGCATCCAACAATTCCTGCAGTTTCCCCGATACGAAGCCATGATAACCATATGTCCCATCATCGGTGCATATATGTAATTCATCGGAAATCGCCTTTATACGCATTTCCATTATCACCATTTCCTTCGTCCGAGCCCCCACTATGCTTACCACTTTCGTTCCAGCTTCCTTGTAAGCTTTAGCTATCGGATACACCGGCGCCGTTCCGCACCCGCCGCCGATACAAATCACCGTTTCCGCCTTTTCAATATGCGTCGGATTGCCCAAAGGCCCGGCGAAATCGTTGATCACATCTCCAATTTCCAAACTTCCTAATTGCTCCGTCGATTTTCCCACCTCCTGAAAAATGATGGTCACCGTCCCCGTCTTCATATCGGAATCGGCAATCGTCAAAGGTATCCGTTCCCCGGTTTCATCGATGCGTAGTATGATAAACTGCCCGGCTTTCCGGTACTTGGCAATCTGCGGGCTGTACACCCGGAATTCCTTGATGTTCGGCGTCAATACCCGCTTGTAGACAATTTCGTTTAACTTCATCGTTCCCTGTGTTTTATTGTTGTTGCTGTGATGTATCTTAAATGATCCCTTTATGGGTCTCAAGTCTCAAGTCTAAAGTCTCAAGTCTCGAGTCTCGTGTCTCATGTCTCATGAAAATGCCGTGTAGGGACAGAACAGTGTTCTGTCCCTACAAACAATCGGCTAATGTGCCGCAAAATCCCTGCACTCTGCGGCAATTTTTTTATTCTACTTTACCTCTTGAGAATACCTATCGCCCAAAGGGCGTCATTCCGAGCGCTACGCAGTAGTCCCTATGGGAAAAGCCGGAATCCAGTTTTTCTCGTTCCCACGCTCCCGCGTGGGAATGCAGACTTTTAGTTTACATCTTGTCAATCCTGTAAATCCTGTCAAATGCTTTTGCTTTTTCGGCTTTTGTCGGTCTTTATCGGCTTTTATCTGCGGTTCAAATAATCTTTGCTTTTGCTTCTGCTTTTTAACTCAACACTCAAAACTCAACACTCAACACTTGTTTATCGTTTATTTTTCCCCCGCAGCTCATCCCAAAACCTTCCTTACAAAAACCGCCAGTTCGTCAGGTTTGAAAGGCTTTCTTAATAAAGGAATATCCATATCCATATTTGTATTATGCATAATGTATTCCGGAGTATAACCCGAAATAAATATCGCTTTCATCTCCGGATGCTTTTCCTTAATCTTCTGAACTAAATCAAATCCGTTCATTTTAGGTAGAATTATATCAGTGATCACCAAATCGAAAGGCGATGCTGATTGCTCGACTTTGTGCAGCCCCTCTTCCCCGTCTATCGCTTCTTCAATCCGATACCCTAATTTCTTTAATATAATCTTGGATATATTTCTTACCCCATCGTTATCTTCAATAATTAGAATCTTTTCCGTTCCCGCAGGCTTCTCGGATACTGCAGTCACTTCCGTTTTTGTTCTAGTCTGAGACATTTCCCGCGGAAAATAGATAGTAAAAGTCGAACCTTGACCTTCTTCACTTGTCACTTCTATATGCCCCTCACTTTGTTTGATAATACCGTAAACCGTGGACAATCCTAATCCCGTTCCCTTCCCCTTTTCTTTGGTAGTAAAAAACGGATCGAATATTTTATCTACAATTTCTTTTGGTATTCCTATTCCCGTATCATTGATAGACATTTTAACATATTGACCGGGAGTAAGCTCGGAAAACCTAAGGATGAGAGTTTTATTAATCTCAATATTATCGGTTTCTAACGATATTCTTCCGCCTTCCGGCATCGCGTCTTTAGCATTTACCACTAAATTCATTATCACTTGTTCTATCTGGTGAGAATCTACTTTGATATCCCATAATTCCGGCTGCAATTTCTTACTTAAAAATATATTTTCCCCTATCAACCTGGTCAGCATCGATTCGAATCCGTTGATAATTTGATTGAGATTTATTATTTTTGGATCTAATACTTGCTTGCGGCTAAAAGCCAATAATTGGCGGGTCAAATCGGCCGCTCGTGTTGCCGTTAATAAAATCTCCTTGACTTCCTCATAAATTTCGTCCTGAGGCTGAATACTGGATAATATCATATCACAATAGCCATAAATTGGCGTCAACAAATTGTTGAAATCATGCGCCAATCCTCCGGCCAACCTCCCGATCGACTCCATCTTCTGAGCTTGACGAAACTGCTCTTCCAATAACTTCTTCGCCTCCTCAGTATTTTTTCGTTCAGTTATGTCTTCGCATACAATTAAAATTATCGTCTCATTGGAAATATCCTGAATCGCCCTAGCCGTCTCTTTTACCCATAATATGCTGCCATCTTTCTTGACCTTTCTTATTTCCCAGCTGAAAACCTCACCCGGAAACTTCAAACAATTAGTGATATTGTCTTCCGCCTTTACTCTATCTTCTTCATAGAAGACTACAAATACAGACTTAGACAATAATTCTTCAACTTGATACCCTAACTGCGCCGCCCCGAAATCGTTGACCGATATTACACAACCGTCGGAAGCGATAGTGAAATACATCGAGGGATTATTGTCGTATAAGGTGCGTAGTCTTTCTTCGTTCAATCTGAGAGCTTGTTCCGCTCGCTTTCGTTCCGTAATATCTCTTAATACCCCTTCCAATCCTAATAAAACCCCCACTTCATCAAATAGTACTTTTACTGTAGCGGAGGTATCGAACGGCGTGCCGTCCTTCCTTTTAAGTTTTATTTCGAAATCCGTTACTACACCGCTGTTTCGTAATCCCGCAATCGCTAAATCGTATTCCTCCGAATTGAAGAAAAATTCTCTTGCTTCTCTGCCCACTACCTCTTCAATCTTATATCCGTACAGCTCCACCGAAGGACTGACAAGCGTAATAATATTCTCATTATTGATACGAATGTATATATCAAGAAACGATTCGAAAATATTCCGGTACCGTTCCTCACTTGCGCGCATCGCCGCCACAGCCTGATGTTCTTTGGTCACATCCAAAATCAGACCGATAGTCCCCAGAAACTCGCCCTGTTCGCCGATCCAAGGCGCGGCGGAAACGCTGATATTCCGTAATTCCCCATCTTTACGCTTAATTACCAGTTCGTATTTGCTGATCGCCCCCTTCATTCTCTGAAGCGTCTCTTTCTTGACTTCCTGAATGTCGGAAGGTAAAATAAAATCGAGTAAATTTTTCCCAATGATCTCATCTCTTCGATAACCAAATATTTGACTGAATGCGGTATTGGCGAATATAATGTCTTCGTTCCCATCGGCAATTCCTAATCCCTCCTGAATGGTCTCGACTAAAGTCCGGTATTTTTTTTCACTGGCCAGCAAAGCTTCTGAAGCAAGCTTGCGTTCCGTAATATCGACTAATACGGCAATATTGCCGCTGATGCGGCCTTCCGAATCATGCAAAGGTGAAGCGTAAATGCTGTAATCTATGGGCGAACCATCACGCCGCTGCCGGCGCACTTCCACACCGTCTAAAGTCATCTCCTTACGGATTTGTTCCCGGAATTGATGGAATTCATCCTGCGAACCCAGCGGTACCGAAGGCAGGAAATGCCCCATCGCTTCCTCTGCGCTCCACCCCAGCATCTTTTCCGCCGCCGGATTCCAGACTGAATGCACCAAACCCTCCAAATCCAAACCAATGATGGCTACCGGCGCTGCCTCGATGATAGCGCGAAGCATTTCATTGGATTGTTTCAAGCCTTCTTCAGCCTGTTTATGTTCAGTAATATCCCGCGCGACTAACAAAATCGTATTTTCCGACATCGGTGTGATAGTGGCGTCGAACCATAAAAGCTTATCACCGATAGGAAGGCTGTACTCCGTATTTACAGATTGATGTGTTTTCAATGCCTGCTGAACATATCCTAAGAAAACATCCGCCTGTTCCTTAGGAAAAACCTCATGAAGCGTTCTGCCTAATATTTCTTCCGGCGGTTTATATAAAAGCGAAGGATTAGTGGGAGCAATTTTCAGATAGCGTCCTTCCTCATCGACCACTAAAACCACATCTTTCATTGCCGCGAACAAGGCGCGAAGTTCAGCCTCAGAAGAACGCAGCGCATCTTCCGCCTCCTTCCGCTTTGTCTCATCTCGAAAGACTCCCAAAACCAGTTTTTTATTATCTATAGTAATGGGAAGAGAATTGATACTTACCGGAGTTCTTTTATTATCTTTAGTCAGTACTTCCGATTCAACAACTAATAGTTCACCTTGCGCATGTTTTTTAAAAGCCTCCATAGTATCTTCCAACACATCTTTCGGATGAAGATCGTCAGCATTCATTTGCAGGATCTCTTCCCGTGTCCGGCCGGTAAGCTTGACTGCTTGTTCATTACAGTCGACTAGTTTTCTAGTTTCAGCGTCGGCAGCGAATACCGCATCGGCAATTCCTTTATATAAGCATCGATACTTTTCTTCGCTTTCGCGTAAAGCTGTCTCAGCTATATCATGTTTAATCCGAGTACGAAGAGCAGAAATTCCAAAAGCCAGATCGCAAGCTAATTCTCTGAGTATGTTGATTTCTTTTGCATCGCAAACTTCCGCTTCCGTAGAGAAAATTAACAGTGCGCCAATTACTTCATTATCGTTTGCGAGAGGCAAAGTGATTATAGTGAAGCAGCCGTTTTGTTCGACTGTCTCATTCAGGGGAATATAATCATAATCCGAGGCTTCTTTTTGAACAATGGATAAATTACCAGCATGAATCGCTGCGCCGATTATATCCTGCTCATCTTGATTCCATCTGTCACAAATCGATTCGATAAATTTCGATTCTAATCCTCTAAGGGCTTTCAGACAAATAGTTTTTGCTTCATCTTTTTCAATAAAACCAACACCTACACCATAAAAACCACCGACTTCCACAATGATTCGGCAGATTTCATCTAACAGCGTCTTTTCATCTTTGATACGGATCAAAGCCTGGTTCGACTCGCTTAACATATTCAGGGCGCGGTTGATATTAGCGAGATCTCTTTCAGCGCGTTTGCGTTCGGTAATATCCCTGACAACCGCTTGAAGCAGATATTCTCCGCTGATTTCAATCCGGTTCAAGCTTACTTCGGCATCGAAAGTACTGCTGTCAAGTCGGGAATGCAGCCATTCAAAAACTTGCGGTTCCCCGGCAAAAGCTGCGTTAATTTTTTCCAGCGCTTTTTCCCTGGAATCGCGGCCGTCCGGTTGAATGGGCGGAGAATATTCATAAGGTTTCCGATTAATTATTTGTTCTCTGGCGCATCCGAACATTTCACAAGTTTTAGCATTGCAGTCGATAAAAGTATCACCCCGCATTTGGAAGATGGCGTCGTTGGCGTTTTCGAACAGCGTTTTAAATTTTAGTTCAGTACTTAGTATTAGTTCATGGTTTTTCTTGCGTTCTTTAATTTCTTCCTTTAACTTTTCATTTGTCGAGACAAGTTCCGCCGTACGCTCTTCCACCCGCTGCACCAATTCTTCCCTCGCTTTTATTAATTCCTCTTCAGTCTTTTTGTGCTTTGAAATATCTACCATTATCCCGGTCAATCCCTGCAGCTGACCTTCTTCTATAAGCGGCCTGCTGGAAGTCCGTACATAGAGTTCGGATTTATCTTTAGTAAAAATACGAAATTCGGCTTGCCCAATTATCCCTCCTTTAGTTTTGGCAAACGCTTCCATCAATCCCGGAAGATCATCCGGATGTATATATATGGTAAATTGAGTCCCAATAACTTCTTCCGGTTCATATTGTGTAAATCTCTCTATTGCCGGACTGATATATATAAAATTGCCTTGGGTATCCAACATAAAATGCACATCGTTCGAGTTCTCCACCATGTTGCGAAACAATGCTTCAGTAAGTCTTAAAGATGATTTTTTCTTATCTGAAGAAACAGTCAAATCATTGTCACTCGATTTCTTATTCTTAAATTGAGTATTGATTCTAAAGAGTAATTCTTCTTTTTCGAAAGGACCAATGATAATATCCGCAGCTCCGGCTTTTAAACATTCGTCATTTTTTTCTATCGGGGATTTGGGCGATAATACAATTAGGGGAATTTCCTTGAAAATCTTTCTATTCTTGAAAAATCGGCAGAGACTTATGATTTTTTTTACATCCTGAGGAATACATAGGATTACAATATCCGGCCGAACTCTTGTGGACTCGACCACTGCTTCTTCCCGGTTTTTTACTAAAACTGTACTATAGCCATTAGCCTCAAGAATACTCGATATCATATCAGAATCAGCTTTAGCTTCACTGACTAGAAGTACTCTCCCTTTACTAATGTTAAAGTACATTTTATTCTCACATGTTTTGTTAATGAGAATTGATAAAAATGGATAACTTGGCTAAAACGGTGAGTTACTATCGCCTTAATTCGAGTTTCGTATTTCGCATTTCGTATTTCGGATTTGCCTTTGCTTTTTAACTCAAAACTCAACACTCAAAACAGCTTTATCGTTTAAATTGCCCCCCCACCATCCTCGGCCTCCCCGCTAAATCGCACCGTAATTCCGCCCCCGGTAATACTTTCCGCATTATCGCCAAAGCTTCACTGCCTCGTTCCGCCGCTGTTTCCACCAAACACCATCCCCCCGGCTTTGTCAACTTCGGCACTACTTCGATCAATCTGCGGAAAAACACCAGTCCGTCCGCCCCGTCCGTCAAAGCGTCTCTCGGTTCGTAATCTTTTATCTCTGTCTGCAAATCCGCCATTTCTCCTTCCGCAATATACGGGGGATTGCATACGATCATATCGAAATTCTTCCCCACACTGAAAATGAAATCTTCCTTAAACAAATCCCCCACCACAAACTGAATCTGTTCCCGCACATCGTTCATCCGGCTGTTTTCCGCAGCTAACTTCAAAGCTTTCAACGACTTGTCGAATGCGATAAACTCCGCTTCCGGCTTATGCGCCGCCAAAGCCACCGCAATCGCCCCCGATCCTGTCCCAATATCCAAAATCTTCGGACTGTCATTCTTAGTCAATAATTCCAAAGACCATTCCACCAAACATTCCGTCTCCGGCCGGGGAATCAACACACTTTCATCCACATGGAACGGCAATCCGAAAAATTCCGTCGTCCCCATTATATACTGCAAAGGTTCGCCCTTCAACCGCCGCTTTAACAATTTTTCCGCCTTTCTTGCTTCGTTCGCAGCTAACTCCATCTCCATATTGAGGAAGATTTCCGACCGGTCCAAATTCGCCGCCTTGCCCAATATCTGCTCCGCGTTCACCGCCGCGCTGTCCACCCCCGCTCCGGATAGCTTCTCCTTGAGCATCGCTAATTCCTCCCCCACCGTTATCCCCTTGACCTTCGGCATTTGTCTTTCCCCGTGGATTTCGCTTGTTTTTTGTTATTTCAGTATTCAGATAGCTGCTGGCTGCTTGTTTCCTGCTTCTTGCTTCTTGCTTTCTGTTTTTTGCATTTTTACCAACGACTAACGACCAACGACTAACGACTGTTTCTAAGCTTCCACCTTCGCTAATCTTTCCGCGCTAGCCGCCAGCCGTAAAGCTTCTACGAATTCCCCCAATTTCCCGTCCATCACCGCTTCCAGCTGATACACCGTCATCTTAATCCGGTGGTCGGTTATCCGCCCCTGCGGGAAATTGTAAGTCCGTATCTTCGCGCTGCGATCCCCTGTGCTCACCATCTGCCGCCGCATCGCCGCTTCCTTCGATTCCTGCTCCCGCATCGCGGTATCGTACAATCTCGCCCGCAATACCTTCAAAGCCTTGACTTTATTCTTCAATTGCGACTTTTCATCCTGGCAAGTTACCACCAATCCCGTAGGTATATGCGTCACCCGCACCGCCGAATCCGTAGTGTTCACGCTCTGCCCGCCGTGCCCGGTGGAACGATACACATCGATACGCAAATCCTCCGGCCTGATTGCCACTTCCACTTCTTCAGCTTCCGGCATCACCGCCACCGTCGCCGCCGATGTATGTATCCGCCCCGAAGCTTCCGTCTGCGGCACCCGCTGCACCCGGTGCACCCCGCTTTCATACTTCAACCGGGAATACACTCCTTCTCCGTTGACAGAAAAAATGATTTCCTTAAATCCCCCCAAATCCGATGGACTGGAAGACAGCACATCCACCTTCCACCCCATCACTTCCGCATACCGCCGGTACATCCTATACAAATCCCCGGCGAACAATCCCGCCTCTTCGCCGCCCGTCCCCGCACGGATTTCCACCACTATATCCCGCTCGTCATTTGGATCAGGAGGCACTAACATCAATTTCAATTCCTCTTCCAGCTTCCCGGCAGCTTCTTCCATTCCCGGCAATTCCTCCCTAGCCAATTCCACCAATTCCCGGTCGTATTTATTCCCGCCTTCGATTATCTCCCGGTGCTCCCGTAAATCCTTTTCCAAATTTAACCACCGGTCAAACGCCCGCACCATCCCGTCTAACCGCCGGTATTCTTTCGCCAGCTTGCCGTACTCTTTGGGGTCAGCTGCAGCTTCCGCCATCCGCTGCCCCATCTCCTCCCACTTCACTTTGATTTCTCTTAATTTATCTAGCATATTTGTTGCCGCATGTTACAGTTTTTCATTGCTTTATCTTGTAAATAAGTCTGCAAGTCCACAAGTCTGCAAGTCGAAAGAAAAGCTGTGCTATCAGGCGCCCCCGCCTGACAGCCTGCCGATGCCCTTCAGAGACCTTATTATCTCTCGTTCCCACGCTCCGGCGTGGGAATGCAGAGTACTTTGAGGAATTCTCAGACAGACCTGAAAACAGGAATCCCGCGCTTTTACTTTTCCGCGTTTGCTTCTCTCTGTGAAACTCTGTGTCCTCTGTGACTCTGTGGTGAAGCTTTTATCTTTGCTTTTGCCGTCGCTTTCCCTAATTCCTAATTCCGAACTCCGAATTCCGCCCTTGCTTTTATCTTTGTTTCTGCTGTGCTTTTATTAATCAGACCTTTTTATATTTTACATCGTGTTTAGTTCCACATCTGATAAAAAAGGCTGGATTCCCGCTTTCCAGTTTGTCCGAGAATGAGAAAAAACGCAATACATACCATTC
>Ga0172370_10002383_pt1 | contig 27213 bp, 38 predicted proteins | sample LakKiv5m_FD_114538 | JGI IMG/M metagenome (GOLD analysis project Ga0172370, IMG submission 114538) | Freshwater microbial communities from Kabuno Bay, South-Kivu, Congo - kab_022012_11.5m | ecosystem: Environmental > Aquatic > Freshwater > Lake | place: Democratic Republic of the Congo...
CCAGTTCTATTTCCGCACGACGGACATTACTGGCGCGGTCAAGCTTCCTGAGGGCAAAGACATGGTCATGCCTGGCGACAACACCGAGATAGAGGTCGAACTGATCTACCCGATCGCCATGGAAAAGGGACTCAAGTTCGCTATCCGCGAGGGTGGCCACACGGTCGCTTCCGGTCAGGTTATCGACGTCATCCAGTAATTTTTCTCAGGTGGCTCGCTGAATTTAGTTCGGCGGTCCGCTACTGGACAAATACTTTTTCAAGTGCTACTATGGCGTGCCCTTGTTGAGCAGGGGCACGCTTTTGTGTGATAGGGCGATATGTTCGCCAATGGTGGAATCCCAATTTCCGCCAGCGCTTATGGTTGCCGGCGCGCCTGCCTGGGTACGGCCGACAACGCGAGCGCAAGAGATCTTTGGAGGACCTATGAAAGACAGAATCCGAGTCAGGCTTAGAGGCTTCGATGTGCGCCTTGTCGACGACAGCGCCAAGAGCATTATCAAGACCGTGCAGGATGCAGGTTCGAAGGTTTCCGGCCCCGTGCCGCTTCCCACTCGAATCAACAAATTCACGGTGCTGCGCTCCCCGCACGTGCACAAGAAGAGCCGCGAGCAGTTCGAGATGAGGACGCACAAGCGCCTTATCGACATCATCGAGCCGACGCCCGAAGTCATGGACGCGCTCATGAAGCTCGAACTCCCCTCTGGGATCGATGTCGAAATAAAGCAATAAACCTTTGTCCGTCGCGACAAAGTCTTTAATGCCGTAACGCCCGGCTTCGTGCCGGAAGCGTTCAACGCAGGAGTACCGAATGATCGGTGTCATTGGAAAGAAAATGGGAATGACCCAAGTGTTCGACGAAACCGGACGAATCGTTCCGGTTACTGTCGTCAAGGTGGTTCCCAATCAGGTGGTCGGCGTGAAGACCGCTGAGAAGGACGGATACAACGCCGTCCTTATCGGTGTTTACGAGAAGAAGAAATCTCGTGTCACGAAACCGGTTGCCGGCCAGTTCCCTGAGAGCGTCGCGCCCACTAAAATTCTTCGCGAGTTCAGGGATTTTGAGAAGGAAGTCCAGATCGGCCAGGCAATCGACGCGTCCGTCCTCGATGGCGTCCGTTTTGTCGATGCCATGGCTACATCAAAGGGCAAAGGCTTCCAGGGTGTCGTGAAGCGCTGGGGTTTTGAAGGCGGCCGTGCGACACATGGTTCGAAGTTCCATCGCGAACCGGGTTCTACCGGAAACAGCACTTACCCGCACCACAGCTTCAAGAACATCAAGATGCCCGGCCACATGGGCAATGAGCGTGTCACCGTGCTGAACCTCAAGGTTGTGCGTGTCGACGCCGAGAAGGGTGTTGTGCTTATTCGTGGCGCGCTGCCCGGCCCGCGGAATTGCGATGTACTGCTTCGCAAGTCGATCAAGAAGAGCTGAAGGCGGAGGACCACATGGAAGGCAAAGTAATTTCCCTCAAGGGGAAAGAGCTCAGAAAAGTTGAGCTGTCTGATGCCGTCTTCGGATTGCCAATCAATGAAGATGTCATTTGGTATGCGGTGAACAACGAGCTCGCGAACGCGCGCCTCGGCACCGCTTCGACAAAAGACCGCGGCGAAGTCCACGGCACCAACCGCAAACCTTTCGCGCAGAAGGGCGGCGGCCGCTCTCGCCATGGCGATCTCAAGTCGAATATTTATGTTGGCGGCGGTATCTCGTTCGGCCCCAAGCCCAGAGATTTTTCGTACTCGCTTCCCCGCAAGGAGAAGCAGCTCTCGCTGAAGACCATTCTCAGCCTCAAGGTGCAGGATGACCTCGTGTCGATCATCGAGGATTTCAGCGTAGAGTCGGGCAAGACGAAGGATCTGCTGGCCGTTCTCGCGAGTGTCGTCGATCTCAAGAATCCTGTTAGGACTGTCCTGATCCTCAAGGACGACGATCCCATGGTGAAGCGCGCGGCGAGGAACATCCCTTGGCTCAGCTATCTCACCTACAATCGTCTGCGTGCGCATGATCTTTTCTACGCTCGCAAGGTGATCATGATGGAAGGCGCTTCGGCGAAGCTCAACGAGTTCTACGCCGGCGAGACGAAGGAGAGCTGAACATGGAATATGATGCGATTCTGATCGAACCAGTGCTCTCCGAGAAGAGCAACGTCATGCGAGAGCTCGGACAGTATATTTTCAAGGTCGATCCCCGCGCGACCAAGCCGATGATTATGGAAGCGGTCGCCAAGACCTTCAGCGTGCATCCGGTGAGCTGCAGGGTGATCAATGTCACCTCGAAGCCAAAGCGGCTCCGGGGCAGGGCTGGTCGTACTGCTGAGTGGAAAAAGGCGATTGTCAGGCTCCAGAAGGGCGAGACGATCCGAGTGTTCGAAGGCGCATGATAAGGATGTGAGGTAGAACTATGGCGATTAGAACATTTAGACCTGTAACGCCCGGCCTCCGCCATCGTGTGCAGGTGATCAATCAAGAGATTTCGACCAACGAGAGCAGTCCCGTTAAGTCGCTCTCTAAGGGCAAGAGCAGCACCGGCGGAAGGGCCTCGAACGGACGCATTTCCGTTCGTCACCACGGCGGTGGCCACAAGCGAAAATATCGAGTTATCGATTTTAAGCGCAACAAATTCGGCGTTCCCGGAAAAGTGGTCGGCATCGAGTACGACCCGAACCGCAGCGCGAATATCGCCCTCATCGTCTACGCTGACGGCGAGAAGCGCTACATTCTCAGCCCGAAGGGCCTGAAGGTTGGCCAGGCCATCCTCTCCGGTCCCGACGCGGCGCCGGAAGTGGGCAACGCGCTTCCGCTCGAGAAGATTCCGGTCGGTTTCACCGTGCACAATGTCGAGCTCACGCTCGGTCGCGGTGGTCAGCTGGCCCGCTCAGCGGGTGTAAGCGCGCTCATCGCGGCGAAGGAAGGCGACTATGTCGTCCTCAAGCTTCCCTCCGGCGAGCAGCGCATGGTGTTCAAGAAGTGCATCGCGACGATCGGTCAGGTCGGCAACGATGAGCACATGAATGAGCGGATCGGAAAAGCCGGGCGCACACGCTGGCTCGGAATTCGGCCGACGGTTCGTGGAACAGTCATGAACCCAGTCGACCATCCGCATGGTGGTGGTGAAGGGCGAGGCAAGGGCTACAAGCAGCCCGTGTCCCCGTGGGGTCAGCCGGCGAAGGGCTACAAGACTCGTGATACGCACAAGCCTTCGAGCCGCTTCATTGTCAAGCGGCGCAAGTGAGATAGAGGAGCAAACCCGTGTCCAGGTCCGTAAAGAAAGGGCCCTTCATTGAGAAGAGCCTGTACAAGAAAGTAATTGAAATGAGCAGAGCGGGAGAGAAGAAGCTTGTGAAGACCTACTCCCGCACTTCGACAATCATCCCCGAAATGGTCGGGCAGACGATTTCTGTGTATAACGGCAAAACGTGGATTCCTGTCTATGTGACCGAAAACCTCGTTGGCCACAAGCTCGGCGAGTTCGCCGCCACCCGCGTATTCCGTGGTCACGCTGGCAGCGACAAGAAAGCTGAGAAGAAGTAGGGGTACTGAAAATGGCGAATACTAATACTGGCTACAGAGCCACGTCGAAATGGCTGATCGCCTCGCCGTTCAAGGTGCGCCCGGTCGCCGATCTCGTTCGTGCCAAGCCGTACACCGAGGCGATGGCTATCCTCGAGAATATGCCGCACAAGGGTGCCAAGCTTATTCGCAAGGTAGTCTCCTCAGCGGCGGCGAACGCGCTGAACAAGAACCGAAAGCTCGGTGAGGATATGCTCTTCATCAAAGAGCTTCGCATCGATGAAGGCCCGAGACTTAAAAGAATCTGGTTTCGCGCCCGCGGGAGGGCGGATATGCAGCTGAGACGCATGTGCCATATTTCCTGCGTCGTCGACGAAATCGGCAAGAAGACGGAGGCGTAAGGTGGGTCAGAAAGTAAGTCCGATTGGATTAAGAATCGGTATCAACAAAGACTGGAGCTCGCACTGGTACGTGGAACCCCGGGATTATGCGAAAACCCTGCACGAAGATCTTGCGATCCGACGCCGTCTTCTTGAACTGCCCGAAACCAAGGGCGCCGATATCTCGGAGATCGAGATTATCAGGCATCCGCAGCGCGTCACGATTGTGATCCACAGCGCTCGCCCCGGCGTTCTCATCGGAACCAAGGGTGCGAATATCGACAAGATCGGCGCCGAGATCCAGAAAGTGACCCAGAAAAAGCTGCAGATCAAGATCAAAGAGGTCAAGAAAGTCGATACCAATTCCCAGATTGTCGCGCAGAACATCGCGCGGCAGCTTGAGGGAAGGCAGTCGTTCCGCCGCTCGATGAAGATGTCGATTCAGAACGCGCTGAAAGCTGGCGCTCAGGGTTGCAAAGTGAGACTCTCCGGCCGTCTTGGTGGCGCCGACATGTCGCGCACCGAGGAGCTCAAGGAAGGACGCATTCCTCTCCACACGCTCCGCGCCGATATCGATTACGGTTTTGCCGAGGCGAACACGACATTCGGCAAAATCGGCGTAAAGGTCTGGATTTATCAGGGCATGGTGTACACCCAGGATAAGAATGAAGATGCCGGCCAGCTCGCGAAGAGATCACGACGTGACTCTTCAGAAGAGGGACGTGGCGAACGCCGCGAGGGCGGCTCAGAGAGGCGCGAGCGCCGAGAGCGCTCGGATCGTGGAGAGCGCCGATCGGGCCCCAGACCTGAAGCGAACAGAGCTGAAGGTGAGGCAAGGAGCTAATCTATGCTGATACCGAAGAGAGTAAAACACAGAAAGCAGCAGCGTGGACGAATCCACGGCGAAGCTCACTCTGGCAACGCCATCGCCTTCGGCGACTACGGCCTTGTGAGCCTCGAACCGCACTGGATTACCAACCGCCAGATTGAAGCTGCCCGTATCGCGCTCAACCGCTATATCAAGCGCGGTGGCAAGATGTGGATTCGCATATTCCCGGATAAGCCATATTCCAAGAAGCCCTTGGAAACCCGTATGGGCCGTGGAAAGCCGGGACCGGAATACTGGGTCGCGGTGGTCAAGCCGGGCACCGTTCTGTTCGAGCTTTCGGGCGTCGAACCGAAGGTGGCCGAAGAGGCGATGCGCCTCGCTGGCTCCAAGCTCCCCGTCAAGACGAAGTTCGCCGCGCGCGAGCAGATGGAGTGATCGCCATGAAGAATTCTTTCAAAGACATGAAACTGGCCGAAATGATCGTCAAGCGCGGTGAGCTGCGCAAGAAATATTTCGACCTCAGGTTCCAGATGGTGGTCGGGCACGTAGAGAATCCGCTTGAGAAGAGGAATCTTCGCCGTCAGATCGCGCGGATTGAGACGAGAATCGCCGATGCCCAGCGCAACGACGCCGAGAAGAAGGCATAATTCTTCAGGAGATGGGACGTGGATACAAACATCCAGAAAATGACTGAGGGCAAGCTTGTTCTTCAAGGCATCGTAGTTTCCGACAAGAATGAAAAAACCATTGTTGTCGAAATTATCATGCGCAAGCTGAACCCCCTCTACAAAAAGTACGTGAACAAGACGAAGCGTGTAAAAGCCCACGACGAGCAGAATGAAGCGCATGTCGGCGATACCGTTTCAGTTGTCGAAAGCAGGCCGATGTCCCGCGGGAAGCGGTGGCGGCTTGTCGAAGTCGTCGAACGGGCGAAATAACGAGCGGGAGTAAGCTATGATTCAGGTAGAAAGCATGCTGAATGTCGCCGACAACTCCGGTGCCAAGACCGTTCAGTGCATCAAGGTGCTCGGTGGAACGCGCCGCAGATACGCGAGTGTGGGCGACATCATCGTGGTCGCCGTGAAGTCCTCCCTGCCCAATTCGGCGATCAAGAAAGGATCCGTCGAGAAGGCAGTCGTGGTGAGGACGCACAAAGAGTATAGGCGGCCGGACGGTACCTACATCAGGTTCGATGATAACGCGTGCGTCATCATCGACGCGAACAAAAACCCGAAGGGAAAGCGTATCTTTGGGCCGGTGGCGCGTGAGCTGCGCGAGAAGGATTACATGAAAATTATCTCTCTCGCCCCTGAGGTCCTGTGAGGAGTTTGAAAATGGCTGACGCAAACTACAAACTTCGAAAAGAAGACCTTGTCCAGGTTATTGCCGGCAAGGATCAGGGAAAACAGGGGAAGATCCTCAGGATCGACCATGAGAAGGGACGCGTGATCGTGTCGGGAATCAACATGGTGAAAAAGTCCAAGAAGAAAAAATCCCAGACCGACCGCGGTGGCATTGTTGAAATTGAGGCACCTGTGCACGTCTCGAATGTGATGATCGTGTGCAAGAAGTGCAACAAGCCCGTGCGCACCGGCTACAAAGTGGTCGATGGCCAGAAAAAGCGGGTTTGCAGAAAGTGCGGGGAGGTCCTCTGATGGCCCAGGCTAAAACGTATATCCCCCGGCTGAAAACAATGTATCGAGAGAAGGTAGCCCCGGAACTCTTCAATGAGCTCGGCTACACCTCCAAGATGCAGGTTCCCCGCCTCGTCAAAGTCATCGTCTCGATGGGCGTTGGCGAAGCGCGCGAGAACAAGAAGATGCTCGATGCCGCGATCACCGATATCGAGATCATCGCCGGACAGCACGCGGTGAAGACAAAGGCAAAGAAATCCATCGCCAACTTCAAGATCAGGAAGGGCCAGGAGATCGGAGCTCGCGTCACTCTCAGAGGCGATCAGATGTGGGAGTTCCTCGACAGGCTGATGAATGTCGCCCTCCCGCGCGTTAAGGACTTCCGCGGTGTCAATCCGAATGGATTCGACGGCCACGGCAATTACACTCTTGGGCTTACCGAGCAGATCATTTTCCCGGAAATTGATTTCGATAAGATCGAGAAGGTTATGGGGCTCAGCGTCTCGATTGTCACAACAGCCGAGACTGACACGGAGGCGAAGAGCCTTCTTGCCAAGATGGGCATGCCCTTCAGGAAATAAGGAAGGCGTACATGGCTCGAAAAGCGATGATTCTTAAGGCGTTGAAGACGCCGAAATATTCCACTCGTCTCGTTCGTCGGTGCAAAATTTGCGGAAGATCGCGCGGTTACATGAGAAAATTCGATATGTGCCGCATCTGCTTCCGGAAGCTTGCTTCCGAGGGCAAGTTGCCGGGCGTTACAAAGTCGAGCTGGTAGGAGGGTGCAATGAGCGTATCAGATCCCATTGCGGACATGCTGACCAAAGTCCGGAACGCAAACGCCGCCCGGCATGAGAAAGTCGACATCCCGACTTCCAAGCTCAAGCTTGAAATCGTAAAGATTCTCAAGACTGAGGGCTACATCAAGAATTTCAAGAAAATTCAGACCGATGGGCAGAATTCCATCAGGATTTTCCTCAAGTACGACGAGGAGAACAACCCCATCATCCATGGGCTGAACAAGGTCTCCAAACCCGGCCGCCGCGTCTACACGGGCTACCGCGAGATGCCGCGCATCATCAACGGGTATGGAGTCATGATCGTTTCGACCTCCGATGGCGTCATCACCGGCCGCAAGGCGGTAGAGAAGCAGGTTGGCGGCGAGCTCATCTGCACGGTCTGGTAAGGCGAGGTACAAGCTATGTCGAGAATTGGAATGCGGCCTGTGGCGATCCCGCAAGGCGTGAAAGTGACTGTCGAGCCGACAGTCTTCCATGTCGAGGGACCGAAAGGCAGGCTTTCTCAGGAATACCGCCCCGAAGTGCAGATTGCCGTCGTAGATGGCAAGGCCGTCGTGGAGCGCAAGAATGATTCCAAGCAGGCGAAAGCATACCATGGCCTTTATCGCAGCTTGCTCGATAATATGGTCACTGGCGTGAGCCAGGGTTACAAGCGCGCGCTTGTGATCAGCGGCGTTGGATACCGCGCTGAGGTTCAGGGCAACTTCCTGGTGCTCAGCATCGGATACTCCACCGATGTCGTCGCTGTCATTCCGGAAGGCCTCAAGGTGTCCATCGAACAGAATGGACAGAAAATTGTCATCGAAGGCATTGATTTCGCCAAGATCGGCAAATTCGCGAGTGAAGTGCGGTCGCTGCGCGGCCCCGAGCCCTACAAGGGCAAGGGAATTCGCTACGAAGAAGAGCGGATCCGCAGAAAAGTCGGCAAGACCGGCGTGAAGTGAGGCAGAGAGCATGAGCGTACGTGAACTTTCAGATAAGATCCGGAAGCGCGAGAAACGCCGGGGCCATGTGCGGAAAACCGTCACCGGCACCACGGAAAAACCGCGCATGTCAGTGTATCGGTCGAATCTGCACCTCTACGTGCAGGTAATCGACGACATGGCGGGCAGCACTCTCGCGAGTGTTTCCACCATGGAGCAGCAGTACCGCAGCCTCAGACCGAACATTCAGTCGGGCGGCGTTATCGGCGAAGATCTCGGGAAGCGGCTCCTGGAAAAAGGCATTACCCAGGTAGTGTTCGATAGAAACGGCTACAAGTACCACGGTGTCGTCAAAGCAATCGCGGACGGCGTCAGAAAAGCCGGCGTAAAATTCTAGGAGGCGGTTGTGGACAGAAATAGAAGAGATGATTCCGGTGCCCAGGACGGCTACACCGAAAAGCTCATCCAGTTGAACAGAACCGCCAAGGTCGTAAAGGGCGGACGCAGATTCTCTTTCTCGGCGCTTACGGTCGTTGGCGATAAGCAGGGACACGTCGGATTCGGATTCGGAAAGGCGAACGACGTCACCGAGGCGATCCGCAAGAGCACCGAGCGCGCGAAGAGAGCAATGGTTTCAGTGCCTCTCAAGAAGGGAACCCTTCCTCACGAGGTGACGGGGAGATACAAAGCGACGACTGTGTACATCAAACCGGCATGCCCAGGCTCCGGCGTTATCGCTGGCGGTCCCGTGCGCGCCATTCTGGAGTGCGCCGGCTACGTCGACATCATTTCCAAGTGCGTCGGCTCGCGAACCTCCGTCAATGTGGTCCGTGCCGTGTTTTCCGGTCTTGACCAGCTGCTCAATGCCCAGGAAGTGGCAAAGAACCGGGGCAAGACGCTGAAAGATATGTGGAGTTGATCATGGCCAGAATACAGATAACTTTGGTTCGCAGCGTCATCGGCCAGAAGCCGAAGGCCCGCGCGACAGTCCGCAGCCTCGGGCTCAGGAAAATTGGCTCGAGTACCGTCCAGGAAGCGAGTCCGCAGATCCTCGGAATGGTGAATGCAGTGCAGCATCTGGTGCAAACCAAGGAGGTGGAGTGATGCCAGATTTTAATCTCCACGCCCCGGAAGGTGCGAACAAGAGGAAACGAATCGTCGGTCGAGGTGACAGCTCGGGTTCGGGCGGCACGGCCGGCAAAGGCAATAAAGGTCAACAGTCGCGGTCTGGTGGAAAGACCTACCCCGGTTTTGAGGGCGGACAGATGCCTCTCTACAGGCGCCTCCCCCACCGAGGATTCTCAAATTATCCGTTCCGCAAGGAATATCAGATTGTGAATCTTCGAGACCTCGATGGAAAGTATCAGGCCGGCGATACCGTCGACACGGTGAGCCTCTTCATGAAGGGACTCGTTCGAAAGCCTGAGATGCCCGTAAAGGTGCTCGGTGAAGGCAAGATCAGTGTCGCGCTCACGTTGAGCGTCGATGCGGTATCCTCAAGCGCGAAAGCGAAAATCGAAGCCGCCGGCGGCAAAGTCGAATTGCCCGCCGCCACCGGTTCCTCCGCGGATGCGTGAGTAAAGGCAGGAGCGAATGGCTGGTACACTCGTTGATATTTTCAGAGTCAAGGAACTGAAGGATAGAATACTCTTTACTCTGTTCTGGCTCGCCGTATTCCGCCTGGGCGCATTCCTGCCCATTCCCGGAATCAACGCGAGCGCGTTGCAGTCATACTTCGCGAATCAATCCAGCACCGGCAGCGGTATCACCGATTACCTCGATTTCTTCGCGGGCGGCGCCTTTAAGAACTTCTCGCTCTTCATGATGGGCGTCATGCCGTACATCAGCGCGCAGATCATCATGCAGCTGCTGCTCGTCATCTTCCCGAAACTCAAGAATATTGCCGAAGAAGATGGCGGCCGCCGCAAAATCGCGCGGTGGACGAGGATTGGAACGATCGGTGTCGCGGTGATCCAGAGCTTCTCCGTCACCGTGTGGGCAGATCGCATCCCCAACGCGATCGCGATGTCTAACCGGACACTGTACACGATCATCGCGATCATCACCGTAACGACCGGAACCATGCTGCTGACATGGATCGGCGAACAGATCACGAAGCGCGGCATCGGCAACGGTATCTCGCTCTTGATTTTTGCCGGCATCGTGGCGCGGCTGCCGAACGCGACCTTCGAGCTCATCAAAAAGATCCAGCTCGGTGAGATCAACGCGGTGTACGCCATCGTGGTGCTCATCATGTTTGTCGCGGTTATCGCGCTCGTTGTCCTCGAACAGCAGGGGCAGCGAAAGATTCCCGTGAACTACGCCAAGCGAATCGTTGGCCGGAGGATGTATGGCGCGCAGAACACCTATATTCCCTTCAAGATCAATCCATCGGGCGTTATCCCCGTCATCTTTGCGTCGAGCCTCCTGACATTCCCCTTGCAGATCGCGCAGAGTTTCGGCGTCCAAGCCAAATGGCTGAGGGATTTCTCGTACTGGCTCAGGCCGAACGGATTCTGGTACAGCTTCTTCTACGTGGTGTTCATCATCTTCTTCGCGTACTTCTACACCCAGGTTACCTTGAACCCACAGGAGATTTCCAAGAATATCCGCGAGAACGGCGGATCGATTCCTGGCATCCGCAGCGAAAAGATGGAAGAGTATCTCACCAGAGTGCTCAACCGGATCATTCTGCCAGGATCGCTCTACCTTGGCCTCATCGCGCTCATCCCGACGCTGGTGCAACAGCTCTTCAACTTCCCGAGCCAGATGGCATATCTGCTCGGCGGCACCTCGCTGCTGATTCTTGTCGGTGTCGATCTCGACACGATGGCGCAGGTTGAGGCGCTCCTGAAGATGCACCACCACGACGGTTTGGTCAGAAAGGGCCACATCAGGTCGAGGAACCTATAGAAACTTTTGCTGGAATGGTATTTAATTGCGTGTTTGCGAATAGGGGGAACCCATGAAGGTTAGAACAAGCGTCAAGAAAATTTGCGATAAGTGCAAGATCATACGGCGCAACGGTGTGGTGCGGATTGTGTGTGACAATCCGAAGCACAAGCAGAAACAAGGCTGAGAGCAGGAGGAAGCTCATGGCGCGTATCGCGGGAGTTGACCTCCCTAATAAACATGTTGACATCGCCCTCACCTATATCTATGGAATAGGGCGATCCAGCGCAGTCAAGATTTGCGAAACCACCGGAATCGATCCGGCGAAGAAAATGAGCGATCTCACGAATGAAGAGATCAACGAGCTCCGCAAAGTCATAGAGAACGACTACAAAGTCGAAGGCCGCTTGAGAACTGAAATTGCGTTGAACATCAAGCGTCTTATGGATATTGGCTGCTATCGCGGCCTACGCCACCGCAGAGGTCTTCCCGTTCGCGGCCAGCGGACGAGAACGAATGCGCGCACGCGCAAGGGTAAGAGAAAGACCGTTGCGAACAAGAAGAAAGCCGTCTAACGGAGGGGCATAAACGTGGCTGCTACGACAAAGACGAAGAAAAGAAAAGAGAAAAAGAGCGTATACGAGGGCAACGTCTACATTCAGGCGACCTTCAACAATACGATTGTGACCGTCACCGACCTCAACGGGAACGCGATTTCCTGGTCGAGCTCCGGAAGCCATGAGTTTCGCGGCGCCAAGAAATCGACGCCGTTCGCCGCCCAGACCGTAACGGAATCCGCGGCGCAGAAGGCGCTCCAGGCTGGACTCAGGGAAGTGCACGTGTACGTGAAAGGGCCCGGCATCGGCCGAGAGTCCGCTGTGAGACAGCTCGGTGTAATGGGGCTCAAAGTCAAGTCCATCAACGATGTGACACCGATTCCCCATAACGGCTGCAGGCCCCGCAAGGCCCGCCGCATATAAGAGGGGGTTACATAAATGGCGAGATATATTGGACCCGTGTGCAGACTTTGCCGCGCAGAGGGAAGGAAGCTCTTTCTGAAGGGCGATCGCTGCAGAAGCGACAAGTGCCCCATCAACAAGAAGCGCCTTCCTCCTGGAAAAGCGCCGAAGACACGCCTTGGAAAGAAATCAGAGTACGCGGTGCAGCTTCGCGAGAAGCAGGCGCTGAAACGCAACTATGGCCTCATGGAGCGCCAGTTCCACAATACCTTCGAGAAGGCCCTCGGCCTCCCCGGAAAGACCGGCGACAACCTGATCATCCTGCTCGAGCGCAGACTCGACAACGTGGTGTTCAGACTCCACTTCGCGACCTCGCGCGCTCAGGCGCGCCAGCTCGTGAGCCACGGCCACATCGCTGTCAACGGCAAGCGCGTCAACATCGCGTCGTACAGAGTGAAGGCCGGCGATACCATCGCGGTAATCGGTGTGGCGAAAAAGCTGGATTCCATCCGCCAGTCTCTGGAAGAAGTCCAGAAGTCGGGCGTCATGCCCTGGCTTGAGGTCAATGCGGACGATATGACCGGTCGCTTCGTGACCAACCCCCAGCGTCAAGACGTTAGGGATACTCTGGATATCAAGGAACAGCTGGTCGTCGAGTTGTACTCGAAATAAGGAGAGGAAATGGCGCGTAAAAGCCTTCTTAAAGGTTTCAAGAGACCGAAGGGCATCACCTACGAACAGAGCGAATCGACTGACACCTATGGAAAGTTCGTGGCGTACCCCTTTGAGCCTGGCTATGGAACTACTGTCGGGAATACCCTGCGCCGCATCCTGTTGTCCTCCATTCAGGGGTATGCGATTACCGCGGTTCGCATCACTCGATACGATGACGAAGGTGTACCTCACGTGATCACGAGCGAGTTCGAGACCATCCCTAGGGTGGTCGAGGACACGATCGAGGTTCTCAACAACCTCAAGAAGCTCAGATTGCGGCTCCCCAACGATAAGGAAGAGCTCACGCTCGACTACGAAATCAAGGGGATGGAGGAGCTTCGTGGAAGCTTCTTCCAGGAGCAGGGCTCCCTCATGGTGCTCACTCCCGACCTCAAGATCGCGACCTTTGAGCCGAATGTGCACCTCGGTATTGAACTCCAAGTGAACCTCGGCAGAGGCTATGTCCCGAGCGAGGTGAACGAGAAATACATCGATGTTGTGGGCACGATTCCGATGGATGCGATTTTCACTCCGGTAACGCGTGTGAAATACGCCATCGAACCGACCCGCGTTGGTCAGCGTTCGGATTACGACAAACTTGTACTCGAGATTTGGACCGACGGAACGATCCGTCCGGAAGACTCGCTCGGCGAAGCCGGCAAAATCGCCAAAGATCACTTCTCCATCTTCGTCAACTTCGATGAGAACGAGACCGGTGGGGAGGAGACCAGCGACGAGATTGAAGAGCGGGTCCGCCAGATACTCAACATGCCTGTCGAAGAGCTCGAGCTCTCCGTCCGCTCGTTCAACTGCCTGAAAAACGCAAGCATCAGGGCCATTGGCGATCTGACCAAGAAGTCCGAAGAAGAGATCACCAAGACACGCAACTTTGGCAAGAAATCCCTGCAGGAAATCAAGACCAAGCTCGCGGAGTGGAACCTGACCCTCGGTATGACGGATTATTCCGCGCTGAGGAATCACATCAAACTCAATATGAAGAAGGAAGAGAGCGATGAAGCATAAGATCGGCTTTAACAAACTGAACCGAGTCGCCGCTCACCGCAAAGCGCTCGTTCGCAATATGGTCACCGTGCTCCTCAAACAGGAAAAGATCGAGACCACGAAGGCGAAGGCGATCGAAGTCAGGCGCGCGGCTGAAAAATTGATTACCAGGGCAAAGGTTGATTCTGTGCACAACCGCAGAATCGCTTCCGCTCGTCTCTACGGCGAAGACGCGGTCGCGAAGCTTTTCACCGACATCGGTCCGCGATTCAAAGAGCGCAATGGTGGGTACACGAGAATCCTCAAACTTGGATTCCGTGCGAACGACGCGGCCAATATAGTGGTGCTCGAGCTTGTCGATCAGAAGGCTGACGAGAAGAAGGCCGCGCGCGACAAGAAGATCGCCGAGCGCAAAGCCAAGAAACAGGCCTGAGGGTCTCAGGGAGGAACTTGAAATGTCCAAAGCTCATAGAGGCAAAGGCATACGCGAATTGGCTTCGAGTGGCCGTGGGGTCTGCCCCGTCTGCGGTCGCACTGCCGTGAAGGTGATTTACGAGCAGGAGATCGATGGCAAGAAGACCAAGATCTGCAAAGTGTGCAAGGCGAAAATCGCGAACGCGAAATAAGCGAAGCGAGCGTAGAATGATTGAAGCTGCCTGCGGGGAACCGCGAGGCAGCTTTTTTATTGGCGAAGGCTGCGGAGCCGGCGAATCGAGGATCTAGGGCTGCGGTTCTGATGGCGCGCCGTCAAGCGCGCTTCTATTGCGCCATGCGCCATACGCGCCATGCGCCGAGGCGCGGCCGGATTTAAAGCCGTGGGCCCAAGGGCGTTTTGGTGAGCTCGTTGCCGTTTTTCCAGACGAGGGCGCCGCGCTTGTACACCTCGGCGACGATATTCATGCCAGTATGGTAGGCGAGGTGCGCGGGTGAAGGCGCGTCGAGGAGGAGAAAGTCCGCGTCCTTGCCGGGTTCGAGGCTGCCGGCTCGATCCGCGATTTTCAGCGAGGCCGCGCCGTTGAGCGTGAGCGCGGTGATAGCCTCCTCGATCGACATGCCCATCTGCAGCACTGCAAGCGCGAAGATGAGGGGGATCGACTGGCTGTAGCAGGAACCAGGGTTGAGGTCGCTCGCGAGTGCGACGGCGCAACCGGCGTCGATGAAGCGGCGGCCGTCTGTGTAGGGTTTGCGGAGGCTGAAGGCGGTGAGCGGCAGCAGGCAGGCGATGGTTCCGGCCTTCGCGAGCGCGGCGATGTGCGCGCCTGAGGCCTTGAGGAGGTGGTCGGCAGAGACGGCGGAGAGCTCGGCGGCGAGCTTGGTTCCGCCGAGTGGGGTGACCTCGTCGGCGTGGAGTTTGAGAGCGAAGCCGGCCGCGCGAGCGCGCTCGAGGTACCAGCGGGAGTCTTCGAGCTCGAAGACTCCCTTCTCGCAAAAAATGTCGACGAAGGGCGCAAGGTTTTCGGCGCGCACGGCAGGCAGCACCGCATCCAGCAAAAAGGCGAGGTACGCGCGCGGTTGACCCGAGAATTCGCGCGGAATGGTGTGCGCCCCAAGGAAGGTCGGCACGATGTCAGGTGCGGCGCCAGGAAGGTGCGCGCCCTCGGAGGAGCGCAGGGAGGGTCGCCGAGAAGGTCGCGGCGCGCTTTGGGGTGTCGCGCCCTCGGCGGGCAGCGCAGCGCTCAGCTCGTCGGACTGAAGCGCGCGCATCGCGCGCAGCTGTCGAAGCTCGGTGTCGAAATCGAGGCCGTAGCCTGATTTGCCTTCGACGGTAGTGACGCCGAGCGAGAGCATTCGGTTGAGGCGCGTGCGGCCGAGCTCGATGAGCTCGCCTTCCGTGGCAGCGCGGGTCGCCTCGACGCTGCGGAGGATGCCGCCGCCGCGGCGGTGGATCTCCATGTAGGGCACACCCTGGGCGCGCCAGAAGAATTCGTCCTCGCGCCACCCCGCAAACACGAAGTGCGTGTGGCTGTCGACAATGCCAGGCACGCAGGCGCGCCCGCCCGCGTCTATCTGGGGCGCCAGCGCGGCTTCGCGCTCGAGCGGATCCGCCGCGGCGCTGCGGTTCACGGCAGAAAGCGCGGACTCCTCTCCGACCCATGCGATTCGCCCGTCGGCGACGTAGAGGCAGGCGCGGCGCAGTTTTTTGAGGCGGGCCATGGCTGCACCGGCGGCCGCTGCCTTGCCTTCGGGCGTCCAGAGTTCACTGATGTTGTGGAGACAATAGCGATTGGGGAGTGCGTGCATGCCTCAGCATGCCACGCGGGCGCGCCGCGCGCAACGCGGGACGCGCCCGTTCGGGCCAGGGGCAATGCGCAACGCGGGACGCGCTCGTTCTGGAGCCCCTCCTCGGAAGCCCCGCTCAAGCGCGGTACTGACTGCGGTCCCGTATGGCGCGATGCATCGCGCTACAGGATTCCGGCGACCGACAGTCCGAAGGCGACGGTGAGCGTGACCATGAGGGCGGTGATTCGCCCCATGACGCGGTGCGCCTTCTTAAGCGCCATGATTTTCTTCTTGCCCTTGCCTTTGAAAATCGCCTGGCCCAGGAATGGCATGACGATGAGCAATCCGAGAGTGACCAATCCGAATGCCGCGTGCCGAACGCGTATGTGCGGGCCACCCGTCGACTGCACCATGATGAACCCTGCGCCGAACCCGACAATCGCGCTGAACACGGCGATGAGGTTGAGCGTCTTGTGCGCTTTGAGCCACCATTTTTTTGACTTGAAAAAACGCGCGATGATGATGGCGCTCAGCATCGTGATAAAGGCGAGGCCCATCCCGAGGGCGTGGAGCGGAAGCAGGCTCACGGCGCTGCCCTCATCTGGATTGTGCCCGTGCCGGCCTTTGAGTGTTTCGCGGTGAATTGCGATGATCCGGAGTAGGCCCAGATCACCTTGAAATTGCCGGATTTTGGTATGACCTTGTCGAAGCGGTCGCCCGTGGAGAGCTTCCGCGAGAATTCGAAGATGACGGATCCGCCTGAACGGGTGCCCGCAGCTGCTGTGATATTGGATTTCCCGCCCTGATCGGTGTCCGCGGGGTGGGGGCCGAACATCCCCTTCGACCAGGCGTCGATGGCCTGCGCCTTGCCCAGGCTATCGATTATCCCGAACACCATGTCGCAGTTGGCCATGACCGTGGAAGGATCGAAGCCGATCGCGACCCAGCCTGCGGCCTTCGCCTCGATGGCCATGAAGAGCGTGTCGCCCTCGATCGACCAAAGGAGTCTATAATTGCCTCCGTCGAAGCTGGCTTCCCTCGTGTACTCTCCCTGAGCGATCTTTCCATCGACATTGACCGCGAAGCCCGCCTCCGCAGCGACAACAAACATGACTATCAGCAATATTCTCGCAACGATTTTCATGCGAAAACAGTACAATGGGGCGCGCGCGGCGTCAATCGACGGATCGAAAGGGCGCGCCCCCAGCTTGTCACTGCCATTTTTCACCCCTGTAAAGCGGATCGAGGCCGATAGTACCCCAGATGCGCTCGATGTAGTTGGGCGCGAGGAGCTGTTCGAGGCGGCCGTGCGCGCTCGAGAGTTCAGCCTGGACCCTTCGCTCCGTGAGGCTCTTCGGCTCGGCGCGCTCTGCGAGGAATTTTCGCAGGTACGAAATCGAAGACTCGATGTAGGCGATCTCGTGTTCGCGGTAGTGATCGATCCTCGCCTTGTACCAGTCGGAGGCGAGCACATAGTCGCGGTTGAAGAGCGCGCGGACTTCGGGGTCTTGAAGGCTCTTGCCCTCGTAGTCGCCGTGCGCCATGACGGAGAGCACCGCCTTGAGCGGCGGGATCGCCGACTCGTAGGATCCGTCCTCAAAGTAAGCCTTTGCGGACTTCTCCATTGCCGCCGCGATGTTCTCCACGCCGTCGACGAACTCTTCGAGCGACTGGAGCTCGGGCCTCAGCATGTCCTCCGGGAAGATGACCGATGGCGTGTCGAAAAGGCGTCCCAAGTAGGTGGCGGCGAAGAGGGGCGTGATGCGCCAGCCGAGCCTCGAGGCGGGAATGAGCCGCCCCTTGTACTTGAAATCTTCGACGCGCTCGAGATACCCGTGGCTCTTGAGGAATTCGGGATCGCGCTCCTCCAGTCCGAGGCGTGCCCAGAGCTCGGGCATCATGAGCGAAATATCGTGGTCCATCTTGTACTTGTGGCCGATGTGTCCCGCCGCGGTCGTGAACCCGGCGTATCCGGTCAGGATGAACCCGAGCAGGGCGTTGTTGAGGTCGGAGGTTGGAACGAGGGCATTGAAGGGGCCCTTGGTGAGCGCGCCCTCGCTGCCCGCGCCGGTGGTCGAAGGACTCTTGCCCGTCAGCGAGCACACGAAATCCATGAAGAGCTCGGGGAGCTCCTGGTAGTGGATCGGGCCGTACACCGCAAGCGGACGTATGCCGGCTTTGGGATCGGGCGGGTTGTTGCGCCTGCCGGGGAGCACCGCCCCCACCGGCTGCGGCAGGGACTTGTCCGCGGGGATGCGCCTGTAGAGCTGCGGACCGAGCTCGGCGAGGTAGCGGGCCTCGATATTGACGTAGGTCGGGTCGAGCTGGAGGTAGCGGGGATTCTTGGAGGGCGCGCCATCGACGAGTCGGAAGCAGTTCGACGCGACGAAATATTCGAAGTTGGAATCCTTTTCGGTTTCCTCGATGAATTTGCGCATCGGCTCAGTGTATTCATAGAACTGAATCGTGTTCTCGATGATATTCGCGGCGTCGGAGCGGGTGAGCGGCTCGAAATTCGAGATGAAGTTGTCGCCGCGCGAGAGATCCTTTTCGGTCTGTCTGTCGTACCCGCGAATGATCGCGTCGTCCGGGCGCTGGAAGAAGCGCGCCTCGCAGTTCTTGGCGAATTTGAGGCTCAGATAGTTCGACGACCACTCGGGGAGGTTCTCGAGCTGGTTTACCGGCACGATGATCGAGGCTGAGATGTCGTCTTCCCACTGGAGCTTGAAGGCGGGCATGAAGTCCTGGCGCAGCTTGAAGAAGCGGTTCATGCCCTGCTGGTTCTTGCCGACGCGAAGGTAGGAGCCCATGATCGGACGGCCCTCGAACTTGAGGATGTTGCCCGTAGTGCCGTTCACCGCGTCGACCGAGAAGTGGGACATCCAGTCGCCGCCCCAGTCGGGGCGATAGAAGCGCTTCACGAGAAACACGAGGCTCTTGATCCGCTCCGGAACCGAGCGCAGCCAATCGTTGTACTCATCGTTGTACACGGGCGAAGGGGAGAGGAGCTTGATCACCGAGCCGAGCGAGCGCTTGGGCGAAAGCACGGGGCGGGCGTCCTTGCCGTGGTTCTCGGACTCGTCGCGGAAGCGGTTGCCGTAGTCCTTCTCGATAATGTCCCGTACGGCCTGCCAGTCCTTCTCGAAGTCGGCGATGATGATCGGCATGTAGGTTATCGCGTCGTGGATCGATTTTGCGATCTCGGACTTGCCGCCGCCCGAGACCGTGCAGGGCTTGTGGCAGAGCAGCCCCTCCGACGAAGTGCCGATGAGCCTCCACGCGCCAGAGGCGGGGTGCCGCTCCATGTGGACACGGTAGCCGGTGGGGTGCACGTAGGTGCAGCCGGGGAGAATGCGCAGCGATTCCTCGCGCCCGTCGCTCACCCAGTGCGCCTTCTGATCCTCCAGGGAGATGATCGCGTCTTCCGGCAGGTAGATGATGGCGGGAAAGGTGAGGTCGACCGCATAGCCCTCGGGCTTCATCTCGATGCGGCCGCGCATCACCGTGTACACGTCGTGGAGGCTGTGCCCCTTGGACTTGAGGTTGGTGTCGGGAACGAAGCGCGTGCCGAGGTTGAAGGAGGGGAACACGAGGGCGCCGCCGGCGTGCTCTTCCTCCACGAGGCCGAGGAGGTTGGCGGAGTAGGAGATGTGCGATTTTATCTCTTTTTTAGAGTACCCGAAGTAGTTGTCGGCGATGATCGTGATGATGACTCCGGTCTCGTCGCGGGCGGTGATCTTGAAGGCGCGCCCGTCGTTGTACTTTTCGGTGGGCTCGCGCCAGCACATCCCATCGCGTCTCTGGCGCTCAGTGGCCTGATCCCAGTGCGGGAGCCCGAGTTCCTTCTTGGTGAGCTCGGTGAGGTGCGTGGCGAGGATGATGTAGCCCGTGGTGCCCGTCCAGTGCACGGGGTCGATCGACGCGTCATTCTCGGGGAGGAAGGGATCGCCGGAGTTGCCGAATATGCTCTCCACGAAGTCGACATTGGCTACGAGGGAGCCCGGCGCGATGAAGCGCTCTTCCATCGAGCGCTCCTCGCAGTAGCCGGGAATTTCGGGCCGGACGATGGGTCGCATCAGCACCGACACGAAGGCGTGCGCCTTCTCGCTCTCGCCCGCCGTAAAGGGAATCTCGAGGAGTTCGGTCGGTGGATTGAGTGCGGCTTCGAGGAGTTTGGCGAAGGTGATCTTGGGCACGGCCTTTTTATCGGGGGGTATGGGAAGCCCGCCCTCCGCGATGTGGAACACCCCCTCGGTGGTGCGGCGGTCGCTCTTAGGGTTGTGGAGCACGCCGTTGCGCACGCGGTAGGACGTGAGCGTCGGTGAAATGTGCTTGTGTCCATCGGGTGGGAGCGAGAGTTCGCGCGCCATTCCGCAGCGGTCCAGGATGAGCGTGCTTGAGAGGAGCTGCGGCACTCGGGCGAGGCCGAGGTCGGCCAGGTAGCGATCGATGAAGTTCTGCACGCGCTGGTCGGCGGGGGCGAGCACTCTGGGGAGAAGACGCCCCTTCTGGCGGAAGCCCTCCAGCATGTCCGCCGCGAGCTGCACGAAGCCGGTTCCTTCCTTTGAATAGAGGGGGAGTCCGAGGCTTTTGAGCTTTATATTGATATAGGAGATGAGTTTCGAGCGTTCCTGGGAAGAACTTCTGTCGAGATGGATGCCGTGATCACGTTTTGTCACCATAGGTCATGCTCCTGGAGATGGAAAGATTGGACAATTGTAGACTTATTCCGCCAACGGGACAACGGGTTCGGGATTCCAGCACCAGCGCTCGGAGCACTGCGCCAGCAGCGAGTCGCTGAGGAGCCGAACCACCGCGTCGATGTCCGGATACATAGTCCGGTCTCTGTCCATGAATTTCACGGTGGAGCGCACGGTGCGGTACGCCGAGGCGGTGCAGGGCGAGAGCGAGTGCTCGATGGCGGGGAGGGCGAGCTGGATGCCGCGCAGATCCAGCGCCTGGCAGGCGGCGAGCGTTTCCATGGCGACAACACGGCGCGCATTCTCCACGATCTGCCTGGCCTTGCGCGCGGCGATCGTGCCCATCGAAACGTGGTCTTCCTGGTTGGCGCTCGAAGGAATCGAATCGACGCTGGCGGGATGGGCGAGCACCTTGTTTTCGGATACAAGGCTCGCGGCGCTGTACTGCACGATCATGAAACCGGAATTGAGGCCGCCATTGATGGCGAGGAAGGCGGGCAGCCCCTCGGAGAGGCTGGGATTGACCAGGCGCTCGAGCCGTCGCTCCGAGATGTCCGCGAGTTCGGCCGCGGCGATTGCGAGATAGTCGAGGGCGAGGGCGATCGGTTCGCCGTGGAAGTTGCCGCCCGAGAGGATGTCGCCGCCCTCGTGAAGGGGATGCGGAAAGATGAGCGGGTTGTCGGTGACCGCGTTGAGCTCTGAGGAAAGGACCTCCCAGACATGCTGGATTGCCGCCAGGCAGGCGCCGTGTACCTGCGGCGTGCACCTGAGCGCATAGGCGTCTTGGACGCGGGTTTCCGTGGCTGAAGTGGTGAGCAGCGAGTCTTCGAGGAGGCGCCGCAGGTCGCGCGCGGCGTCGATTTGGGCGCGCTGGCGGCGCAGCTCATGGATGCGCGGGTCGAGCGCTTCGGTGATGCCCCGGAGCGCCTGAAGGCTGAGTGCGGCCGCGACAGTCGAGCCGCGGTACAGCATGAGCGCGTCGTAGACCGAGAGCGCTCCCACCGCCGTCATCGCCTGCGTGCCGTTGATGAGGGCGAGCCCTTCCTTGGGGCCGAGGGTGAGGGGCTGCAGCCGCGCCTCCGCGAGCGCGAGAGCGCCGGCGACGCGGGTGCCGTGGAGGTAGGCTTCTCCCATGCCGATGAGGACGAGGGCCATGTGCGCGAGCGGGGCGAGGTCGCCCGAAGCGCCGAGCGAGCCCTTTTCCGGTACGACGGGCACGATGTCGGCATTGAGAAGCTGGAGAATGCGCTCCACGACGAGTGGACGCACGCCGCTATTGCCTACCGCGAGCGCGTTCGCCCTGAGCGCCATCATCGCGCGCACGATTTCCGGGGCGAAGGGATCTCCCTGGCCGCAGGCGTGGCTCATGATCAGATTTTTTTGGAGAAGCGCATTATCTTCTTCTGAGATAATGACATTGCAGAACTTTCCGAAACCGGTGGTAATGCCGTATTTAATCTGTTTTTTTCGTACGGCGAGTTCGACGACTTCTCTCGACGCGCGCATCCTCAACACTGCCTCGGGATCGAGCCTCACAGGGACCCGGTTGCGGGCAACCTCGACAAGGGCCGCGATCGAGAGCGAAAAACCGTCGATGATCACTTCGTTCATGGCGAAAGTATACCATAGAAAGGCCCTATGGACACGGCGGAACTGGCTGGATAGCATGGTGCGTCATGAGACAGCGGAACGGGGCGGCGTCGCTCTTCGGGGTGATCGTCGCGGTAATATGGGGCATGACCTTTCTTTCGATCAAGGTTGCCCTCCGAGAATTCGGCCCGATGAGCCTGTCGCTTTTCAGATTCACGCTCGCATCCGCGCTGCTCGCTGCCGTGATGGCGGGGACGAAAACCTCATTCCGCCTCGTGCCGCGCGATATCCTGCCCATGTCCCTGAGCGCGCTCATCGGCGTGACCCTCTACTTCTATTTCGAAAACAATGGAGTGCTGCGGCTCACCGCGTCGGAGTCATCGCTCATCGTCGGGACTATACCCGTAGTGACGATTCTAGCGGAAATTCTGTTGTTCAGGGCGCGGCCGGGTAGGTTGGTGATCGTCGGCATCGGACTCTCATTCGTGGGGGTAGCGCTCATCGTGCTGCGTTCGGAGAGCGCCACGAGTTCACCCATCGGCTTTCTCTTCATGGGAGGAGCCGCACTCTCCTGGGTGGTCTACGGATTCATCACCGCGCCGCTCTCCGAGCGCTACCCCATGCTCGCGATCACCTTCTGGCAGATGGTGCTGGGCGCCATAGGCTGCATCCCCTTCGCGCTCGTCGAGCGCCAGGCCTGGGGCGCACTCTCGGCGGCCGCCCTCCTTAACGCATCATTCTTGGGGATTTTCGGCTCAGCGATAGGCTACTGGCTCTACGTGATCGCTCTCGAGCGCCTCGGGCCGGGCAGATCGAGCGTCTTCATCAATCTCATACCCGTCGTATCGGTGAGCGCTTCGTTTGTGGTGCTGGGCGAACGGCTCAGCGTGCTCCAGATCGCCGGAGGCGCGATCGCGATCGCGGGCGTCTACCTGGCGGGCCGGCCGGCCCGCGCGCGGTAACTCAATCGGGCTGGCTAGAAACGCCGGGTCGAGGCCGCGTTCGCCCGCGCGAGAAGGCAGGCACCGGTAACCGCGTCCGCTCTAGGCTCGTAAATCGCGTGCCTCGGCAGAGACGAGAGAATCCTCGCCTCGGTGTCGCGCCATAGCAGCTCATTGTTCGAGATGAATCCGCCCGAAAACGCGATATTCCCGCCCAGCTGCGCCTGGCCGAGCCGAATCGCGACCGATGTCGCGAGCGAGGCCAGCTCCTCCGCGGCGCTCTTGAAAATTGCCACCGCCACCTCGTCGCCCCGCTCCCGCTCCTCCGCCGCGATGCGCGCGAAGGCTGCGATCTTCGCCTTGTCGAAGGGCTCATACACGGCCGAAATGAGTGAAAACGGCTCTTTCTCGCCGAAGTAGGCGAGCGCACGGCCCAAGAGGTCGGTCTGAGGCCCCCGCCTGTCGTGGAAGCGCACCGCGGCATTGAGCGCGCGCAGCCCCACCCAGTACGCCGAACCCTCGTCGCCCAAAATGTGCCCCCAGCCGCCAGAGCGCACGATGCGCCCCGATCCATCGGAGCCCAGGGCGATCGAGCCGGTGCCCGCGATGAGGAGAATGCCCTTCAGCTCGCCGAATGCCCCCGCGAGCGCGGGTATGGAGTCGTTCTTCACCTCGATGACCGTGTCGATGCCGAATTCGCCGGCGTCCCTCAGAATCGCGGCCATCATCGGAGCGTCCTCGGGCCTGTCGATTCCGGCGATACCCGCGAAGCCCGCGGCGCAGGCCTCCGCCGAGAGCCCCGCGTCCTTGAACATCGGCGAAAAAAGCTTTCTTAAGACGCCGCGGGCCCCATCCCAGCCCACCGACCTCGGATTGACGCTCGTGCTCTCTGCCTGATACAACAGTTCCCCCCGTACGCTCTCCACTCTGAGGCGGACAGTCGTTCCCCCGCCATCAATACCAAAAACCCACTGTTCTCCCATGCTCATTCCTTCAGCGCACAGTCTTGGCATCCCTGCCGAACTCAGATATTACTATGTTAGGTCGCGTTATACCATGCATCTCCCGCCCTGATTTTATTCATAATCATACATGCCAAGCTTGGCGTATCGCGCGGAAATCGAATAAAATTACTAAAGGCTTTGGTACAACATGACAATAGACGCACTCAGAATCCTGCTCTATGCCGCGAGCGCCGCGATTTTCGCCATCATCATCTACTCGATCATCCGGCAAAAGAGCCACCTCGCGCGCTACTTCTTTTTCTCCGCGGTCTGCTCCTTCATGTATGTATTCGGCTACGCTTCCGAGTTGGGCTCGCGCACCCTCGAACAGATCCGATTTTGGCTCACCATTGAATATTTCGGCCTTTCCTTTATCGGCACGTTCTGGTTCCTCCTCTCGTGGAAGCTCTGGTATAGCCACAACCCGCGATTCAGGATGTCGCTCATTCTTTTTTTCATACCTTTCGTGACGCTCCTTCTTGTGACGACCCAGGAGTATCAAGGGTTCTTCTATAAATCTCTGAGCCTTGCGGAGTCGGAGGGGCACTACCTCGTCGTGATCGACAAGGGACCTTGGTACTGGGTGCAGACCATTTTTCAGCTTCTCATCATTTTGATGAGCCTCTATCTTCAGCTGCGCTCCTGGCGGCGCTACGGAGGCTCGCGCGCGAACGACAGCTTCTGGATGCTCCTCGGGACGTTCAACCTCATACCATGGATTGTCGTGTACCAGCTCGGGCTCTCTCCTCACAGCGTCGATCTCGGGCCATTCGGCATCGCCATTTCGACATTCTTTATCGCGGTGGCGGTGTTCCGCTATGGCGCCCTTACATCCGAGGAGGTGCTACTCTACTCAATCTTCGCGAGCATCGAGGATGCGGTGGTGATTCTCGACAGAGAGAATCGGATCTCCGACTTCAACTCCGCCGCACAGAAGATCTTTCCATGGCTAAACGCGAGCCGGCTCGGCAAAACGGTCTCCAATCCGATCGACGCGCCGCTCTTCGAGCCTTCGCACCAGGGCAAGATCATCAAGTTCGTGAGCATCGCGGGATCGAAGCGCTTTTACTAGGGGAAATTTACGCAGATTTATGAAGGGCGCTCGACGTTGGGGAAAATTTACTTTTTCAGAGACATCACCGAGAGTCGGGTCTTGATGCGACGCCTGAGGACGCTCGCGCACTTCGACACGCTCACGGCCCTCTACACGCGGTGGCGCTTTATGGAGCAGGCTGAAAAGATGCTCGGAGAAGCGCGGAAAAACCGCGAGAGCGTCGCGATTCTCATGATCGACGTGGATCATTTCAAGAGCGTGAACGATCGCTTTGGACACGCCGTGGGAGACAGAGTGCTCGCCGCGGTGGGGCGCGTCATCTGGCGGCGGAGCAAGGAGTTCGGGTTTGCCGGGCGGTATGGCGGCGAGGAGTTTACGGTGATTCTGCGCGGCGTGGACAAGGAGCGCGCGTCGACGCTCGCGGAAGGCATCCGCAAGAGCATCGAGGGCATCGCGATTCAAGACCGAATGATTCCCGTGCGCGTCACCGTATCGATCGGCGTGTCCTCCTGCGATGGGCAATCCTGCGACTACGATATCGACGCGCTGCTCATGGACGCCGACCGCGCGCTTTACCAGGCGAAGGGGCGAGGCCGCAACAGGGTGGAAGGGTGAGCTCGGAAACTTGAGCGATTTTCTCTTCGTGAACATTTTTGAAACCGATCTGAGCTTTTCCGCGACTCTATAGTGCCAGCGAATTTAAAATAACAGCATCGCTCGCAAAAAGGAGAATCGGGATGAAAAAAAGTGCGCTTACTCTGGCGTTCGTGCTTGGACTCGTGGGGCTAAGTCTGGTTTCAGCGCAGAACGCGCTGCCTCTCTACGGGAATGCGGCCGCCAAGGCGGATGCCAATCTCTCTGTCGAATCCATGCTTACCTACGCGATTCAGGATGAATTTCTGGCCCGCGCCGAATATGTCGCCATCATGGCGAAATTTGGGCAGATGTCTCCCTACACGAACATAAAAAAGGCGGAGGAGCAGCATATCGCGTGGTTGAAGGACATGTTCGCGTCGTTCAAACTTGCGCTGCCCGCCGATGGCGCCGCCCCGTACATCCACGCTCCCGCGACGCTCAAGGAAGCCGCGCAGGCGGGCGTCCAGGCCGAGATCGACAATATCGCCATGTACGAGCGCTTCCTCGCGCAGCCAGTGCTCCGCGATCCGCGCTACGCGACGGTGGTCGACCTCTTTACCCGCCTCAGGAACGCATCTCAGAACCACCTGGCGGCGTTTCAGAAGCAAGCGGCGAAGTATTGAAAGCAAAAACGCACCATCGCGGTCCCATCCGCGCATGCATCGAAAACCCCACGGCGACGGTTTGCCGCGGGGTTTTTTTGCCGCGCCGGAACCGCGCGCCATCCGAGGATTTTTTCAATCGCGAAATATTTATTTTCTCTATTTCCTTGAAAATTCAATGCCTACACCTATACTTACATTAGGCGATACAACATAGCGGTTTATACAAAAGTTGCGCGTAAGGAGGAAAGTATGAAAAAAGGGAAAAAGGTGTTAGGGATCGTCGTGATTTTGCTCATGACGATGATATTTGCTTCGTGCGATTTTATTACAAAACAAATCACTAATGCTCTCAGCGGCATCAATGACTATAAGGTGCCGCCAACCATCAACACGAATACAATCAATTTTGAGATCACAGGAATAGGGACGCAGATGCGCGCCTATGACAATTTCCCGTCGGTGACACTGTTTGTCAAGGCGACGCAGACCGATGGAACGCTTATCACCGATCTGCAGGAACCGGATTTCTTTGAGGCTGTAGAGCTACCGTTGTACAGTCCGTATTACCAAAACATTAGTTAAGTCGCTATAATATATACTATTAGTCAATTGGCGCCTTGGTTTCTCTAGTCATACAAACTACTCATCTTTCATCTGGTGCCAGTGCCCATAGCTTTGGAGGTTCTTTCACCGATAGTGCTTTGAAAAGAGCTTTGGAAACGTCGCTTAACGCCGTTGTATACCAGAAGGTGCCTGCTTTCGTGCCAATCTTGCCAAGGCGAATTGAATCAATCATACCAATGATCTTGTGCCAGGTA
>Ga0172370_10002385_pt1 | contig 27190 bp, 22 predicted proteins | sample LakKiv5m_FD_114538 | JGI IMG/M metagenome (GOLD analysis project Ga0172370, IMG submission 114538) | Freshwater microbial communities from Kabuno Bay, South-Kivu, Congo - kab_022012_11.5m | ecosystem: Environmental > Aquatic > Freshwater > Lake | place: Democratic Republic of the Congo...
CCCTTCGCCGTGCTCATCATCCACGGTGGTTTCCAGATGATCGACAACAGCTACATCGAGGCGGCACGCAGCATCGGCGCGAAACTGCCGAGCGTCATCGTGCGCGTCCTCGTTCCAATGAACAAATCGAGCATCATCGTGGCGCTCGTCCTCGTATACTCGCAGATCATCGGCACGTTCACGCTGCCCTACATGCTGATCGGCGGCAAAACGCCCACCACGATCACCGTCGACATCGCGCACCGCGTGAACTACTTCCGCGACTTCGGCGTCGCCAACGCGCTTGGCGTCTGCTCCTACATCCTCGTGCTCGCCACCGCTGTCTACTACCTGCGGTCGAAGGTCAAGGAAGCGCGCCAGGAGGTGTCGCGATGAATAAAATCTGGAAAAAATCGCTCGAACTCGCGCTCCTCGTCATCGTGTTTCTCGTGGTGATAGGGCCGATGCTGAGCCTCTTCCTGTGGTCGGTCGCGCAGAAGTGGTACTGGCCGAGCCCGCTCCCCCAGACCTACAGCCTCGACTACTGGGCGCAAGCGCTCGGGCTCAAGACGAGCCTCGCGATCGGCGCGGTGAGCATCGTGGGGGCGTTCTCGCTCTCGCTGATGATCGCGGTCGCCACCGTGGTAATCGCCATGCTGATCGCCATTCCGGCGGGCTATGCGCTCGCGAAGTACAAGATACCCTTCGGCACGATCCTGCTCTTCCTGTTTCTGTTGCCGAACGCGTTTCCTCAGCAGCCAGTCTTCGTGAACATTCTGCAAACCTTCACGCGCATCGGGCTCTCAGGCACTGTTCCGGGCGTCATGCTCATCCATATTTTGGTGGGGCTCGTGTATGGCGTGTGGATTACCAACGCGACCTTCCGTTCGATACCGCCGAGCCTCGAAGAGGCGGCGCGCAGCGTCGGAGCCACCGGCTTTCAGGCGTTCTACAAAATCGCCCTGCCGCTCGCGGCGCCTGGACTCTTTTCGAGCGCGGTCTTCGTGTTCCTGACATCGCTCGATGAATTTACAGGAACATTCTTCATCGGCTTGCCCTTCATCAACACACTTCCGCTCACGCTCTACTCGTCGAGCGGCTACAACATGCAGTTCGCGTCGGTCATCGCGCTCCTGCTGCTCATCCCGAGCGTCGTCTTCATGTTGCTCATCCAGAAAGTGCTGAAAGCCGAATATGTCGGCGGCATGGGCTGATCCACGGGAAAGGGGAATACTTCTATGGCTGAATTGATGCTCAAGGATTTAGTGATTAAATACGGCAAAGTGACCGCGTTGAACAAGCTCAACCTGACAATAAAGGATGGCGAGCTCGTGACGCTGCTGGGTCCGTCGGGGTGCGGCAAGACGACCACGCTGCGCTCGGTTTCGGGATTCCTGCCGGTGCAGGGCGGCGACATCTTTTTGAACGGCAGGCGGATCACCGACATCGCGCCCGAAAAGCGGGGCATAGGGCTCGTGTTCCAGAACTACGCGCTCTGGCCGCACATGACCGTCTTCAAGAACCTGGCGTTCGGGCTCGAACTGCGAAAGGTCCCGACGGAAGAAATCAAGAAGCGCGTCGCGACCGTCCTCTCCTCGGTAAAGATGGACGAATACGCCGACCGCTACCCCCGGCAACTCTCGGGCGGCCAGCAGCAGCGCATCGCGCTCGCCCGCGCCATCGTGCTCGAGCCGGACATCCTTCTTCTCGACGAACCGCTCTCGAATCTCGACGCGCTGCTGCGCGAACAGATGCGATTCGAAATCGCCGCGATCCACCAGCGGCTCGGCATCACCACGATGTACGTCACCCACGACCAGACTGAGGCGATGGTGATCTCCGACCGCATCGTCGTGATGCGGAATGGCGTCGTGATGCAGCAGGGCGCGCCTGAAGAAATCTACATGAGACCGCGCAACAAATTTGTGGCGGGCTTCATGGGGACGACCTGCTTCGTCGAGGGCGCAGTGGTCACAGCCGATGGTGGACGCTGCGTGATCGCGACCGAAGATGGCCTCAAGCTGCAGGGCGTCGGCACCGACCTCAAGGTCGGCGAAAAGGCTTTCGCGGCGATTCGCCCCGAGTACATCGCGCTGGATTCGCGCGCGCGGCAGGCATCGGGCTCATCCGAAGTCAATCGCTTTACGGCGAAAGTCGATCGATCGAACTTCACGGGCGAACTCTTCGACTACCAGCTCAAGCTGGGCAAGCATTTTATCAGAGCGAAAGAGTATGAGGCCAAAGCTCTCTTCGAGCTCGGCAACGACATCGAGATCAAGATCGATGAGGACCGCCTGCCCATTGTACACGACAGCGACCTCGAGGCAGCGGCGGTATGAGAATCTGCTTTTTCGGCACTTCGAGCGCGATACCGAGCGCGGGGAACGGCTACACTTCATTCGTGGTCGAACTCGCGGAGCGCGTGGTGCTCGTCGACACGGGCGACAACGCGCTGAGCCGCATGCTCGACCTCAAGATTGATCCGACGCGGTTCGACGCGATCGTGCTTACACATGAGCACGCCGATCACCTGGGATCATTTCCCGCGCTCATCGCGGCCCTCGAGTGCATGAACCGAAGCAAGGCGCTCAAAATCATTCTCCCTCCCACGCTCAAGCCCAGGGTGCTGAAGCTTCTCGCCCTCTTCGACTACGTTCCGGAACAGCTGCACTTTGAACTATCGTTCAGCGATGAGTGGAATCTGGCGGGCGGGGCCGCCGAGCAGAATGAAGTCGCGCGCATCGAGCTGCTGCCGGGAAACCACAGCGCGTTCACCATGATGACCAGATTCGTAGCCGAAGATGGTTCTTTGCTCTATACTTCGGACATCTGCTACAGACCGGGGCAGTACGCAGCCCCCGCGCGCGGGTGCGACGCCATGATCCACGAGGCGACCTACTCTAGCGCGACACTCCCCGCCGAGACGAGGCACAGTTCCGCGCTCGAGGCGGGTATGGCGGCCCACGAAGCGTCTGTCCGCCAGCTCTTCCTCTGTCATCTTCAGAGTGACGCGTACACAAGCCCGAATGAGGCGGCGGAAGAGGCGGCTCGCGCGTTTGGCGGGAGCATCACGGTTCCCAGGCTCATGCAATGGTATACGATTCAGGCGAAATGAAGAACAAGAATGTGACGATCGAGGATGTCGCGCGCGCGTGCGGCCTGTCGAGGGCTACGGTGTCGCGCGTCATCAACGGCGAGCCGAATGTGAAGCCCCTCACAGTGGAGAAAGTCAACAGCGCCATCAGCGAGCTCGGCTATCATCCGAACATTCACGCGCAGGCGCTCTCGGGCGGAGGCGTGCGCACCGTCGGCATCATGCTGCCGAAAACCTGGCGCTCCTACTACTCCTCCCTGCTCTCGGGCATCGAAGAGATCGCCGCGAAGGAGGGCTACTACGCCCTCGTTCTAACGCGCGACTACCTGAGCGGATCGGAGCGGCTCTTCGAAGAGAATCGGGCCGACGGCTTCATCTTCCGCAACATGGACCGGGTAAAAGAGCACGAAAAGCTCTTCGCCAAACTCCAGAAAAAAAATATTCCCTTCGTGCTGATCGGCAACCCGCTGCGCGACTATCCCGCCATCACCATCGACAATGTCGGCGGCGGCCGAGCGGTGGCCCAGCATTTCGCGGAGCACGGCTTCAAAAAAGTCATATTCCTGAGCGGACCGAAAGACAACATCGACTCGAACGACCGCTACTTTGGCTTCAGAATCGGTTTCGAAGAGAGCGGCATGGACCCCGAGGGAATTCTGCGGCTCCAGGGCGATTACTCGACCAAGAGCGGATTCAACGCCGTGAGCGAAGTGGTTCCGCTCTATAAGCCAGACGCGATTTTCGCGGCGAACGACCGCATGGCGCTCGGCGCCATGCTCTGCTTGCACAAGAGCGGCTTGCGCGTGCCCGAAGACATCGCGGTGGCGGGCTTCGACGACTCATACTTCGCGAAGTATGTCACGCCGGCGCTGACGACCGTGCGCCAGCCCTTCCGGGAGATGGGCACGACCGCGATGAAAGAGCTCTGCTCGATGCTGGGCAGCGGCGCGACGCGCGGCGGGAAGATCATCCTGCCGGCCGAGTTCGTGGTGCGGGCTTCCTGCGGTTGCCCCTACAGCCACGACGAGTCGCTCGACGTGCTCGATTCAATCGAAAACAACGAATAAATTTTAATGAGCGCGTGTGTGTGCGCGCGCGGCGCGCCGGCAGCGCGAAGCGCAGCTCCACGCGCCTTGGCGCCGGGTGCCAAGGATACTGGTGACAACGCGCGCGCGGCGCGTGTACCTGCGCCTTACGCGCCATTCTCCTTGAGCCGCGTCGCGAGCAGCGCCGAACCGGCGAGCAGCACCGCAAGCAGGATGAGCGCCAGGGTGAAAGTGCCTGTCAGATTGTTGAGTGCCTCCATCGCGTATACCACCACGACCGAAATCTGTCCCGCGAGCGTCACGAGGCCGTTCGAGGTGCCCTCGGGCGTCGGTCTCGCCGCCTCGGCGGCGTACTGCATGCCCACAGGGTTCACCGCGATGAGGAAAAACCCGAGCACGAACGCGGAAACCGCGATGAGCGCGAACCCGGGGGCCAGCGCGAGGCCCAGCAAACCTGGAATGCCACCCGAGAGCCCGAGAATGATGTAGGGGCGGCGGCGGGAGGCGCGGTCGGAGAACAGCGGAATGACAACCGCCCCGAGCACGCCGCCCGCAAGCATGATCGCGCCGAGGAGGCCCGCCTGGTCGGAGCCGATGCCACGCGGGCGCACAATGCCTTCGACCCAGGTGGTCACGCCGTTGAAGATGCCCATCCCCACGAATACAATCGCGAGAAATCGCACGAACGACGGCGTCTTGAGCGCGTGCTTGAGCCCCTCGATCATGAAGGCGCGCTCGCGGGACGCCGACTCGTCCGGCGGAAGCCTCGGCTTTTCGCGAGCCGCCAGCACGAAGGCCAGGGCCGCCAGGCTCGCGGCCGCGCCATATACGAGCTGCACTTTAGCGATGTCCATGCTGGCGGCGAGCATCGGCGTGGCCACGAGACCGATCGCCGTACCCAGAATGCTCGCGATCGTAATAAGGCCGATCGCCGTGGCCCGCTCGCGCGCCGGGAACCACGCCGCCGGGATCTTCGTCCACGAATTCAACAGAAACGGCTGAGCCGCCGCGAGTCCGCATGTCGCCACCATCGCCAGCGCGAAGTGCGCCCCGGCGGCGCCACGCGCCAAGCCCAGAAGCCCGGCCGCGACCGACGCTGCCCCGACCGTAGGCACGTAACCGAAGCGGTCGATCAGCCACGAGGCGGGAATCGAGAGCGGAATGAAGGCGATCATGAAAGACATTGCGAAGAAACCCACCGCCATCTCCGACACCCCGTAGTACGAGGCTGTCGCGCTCGTGATGGGCGAATACGCGATCCACAGCATCTGAATCGTCACATTGACGAGCATGGTGGCCGCAAGTATCACCCAGCGGTAGGAAAACACCCTGTATTTCTGTTCCATTATCGATCGCTCCCTCGTGCGCGGATGTCCGCATTATGCAGCAAAGCGCGGAGTGCGGAAAGTCGCGCCGCGTATCCTCGCGCCGCGTATCCTCGCGCCGCGTATCCTCGCGCCGCGTATCCTCGCGCCGCTTGAGCTCCGCCTCCGCTCAGCGGCCGAGCAGCGAGTAGATCTGTTGCGCGAGAATATCGGCGCGCTCGTTCGACATGTAGAAGGCTGGCAAATTGTAGAGATCCATTTTGCCGGGCGCGACGACGCCCTTCGTCGAGGTTCGGATGCCCAGGTAGCCCGCCGATATCGCGGCATCGATGATGTCTTTGCGGCCCGCGCCCGCGCCGAAGGGCAGGGCGAAGAACGAGACCGCCGATCCGATGTTCCTCTCGATGGCGGATTTGGAGTTGGCCAATTCGCGGGGAATCTGTGAGGCGGGTATCTGGTCGAACTGCCGGTGATCCACCGAGTGCGAACCGATCGTGAAGAGCTTCTCGCCGTTCGCGTTTCTGTACTCGGACATCTCCTTGAGCTGACTCCAATTCACGTAGCCGACCGTTCCGACAAAGTCCGAAATGACAAAGAATGTCGCTTTGATGTCGTATTCTTTGAGGAGAGGGAAGACGATCGCGTAGATCGACAGGTCGCCATCGTCGAAGGTGATGATGGACGTGTCTGTGATCAGTTTCATCGCTCCGGACTTGATGTTGGGGAGATCGTCGATGCCGATGACGCGCGTCCTGTTCCGGAGGAATACGAGATCGTGTTCGAAATTGTAGAGGTCGCGGTTGTACTCGCCGCCAGTCCGCCCGTACACGATGTTGTGGTACTGAAGGATCACGATTTTGGGGTTTGCGCGCAGGGGAACACGCGCGTTGAGCTGCTCGGGGGTCTGCGCCACGAGCTCGCGGAGCGGATCCTGCGCACCCTGATCCCAGTACCGGGTGGCATCGAGGTGTGAGGGCCTTGCCGCGATGGAGAGATCCTCCTTTTCGCGGGTGAGCGCGTCGGAGGGAGCGATCGGCTGGATGGAGGGGATGGCATTCGCGGGCTGAGGCGCTGTTTGGCAGCCAAAGAGCGCGAGACTGATCGAGAAGATCGCCGCGATCGTGGGAAAACCTGAAGTGAAAGCGCGGCGTGCGCCGAAAATGCTCTGTACTTTTTTAAACGACATATTCAACTCATATTGCTGAGATTTCTCGTGATGATATAACGCAGCGGTGGAAATGGCAAGCTGAGCCACTTCTGCAATATGTCCGACGATGCCATAATCTCAAATATTATTAAAATCTCCGTTCTGTTCTTGACAAACAGGTTTCATGCATTGATAATTGAAACGTAAAAATATAATTGCGTAAGCAGAAAAAGTGTGCGCTTCGAATGTTGGGCTTCATGGAGCTCTGCTTCGCGGAGGAAAGTATATGAAAAGTAGGCTCGTGAAATTTCTTCTTCTAGCGGCCTTGGGCGCTTTGATCCTTGGCGCCTGCGAACTTCCTAGCGGCGTGGCGAAGAGCGCCGCGACTAGTAAAGGCACCGTCCGGATTTCGATTCCACGAATCAATCCCTACATCGTCGCGAACCAGAGCAAGGGCTTGAACACCAAGGCTTTCGCCTATGTGGATACGGTAGTTCTCGATTTCTATGTGAACGCCGAAGATACAGCACCGTTGTTCGAGCTGACCCTCGGCGCGGCGGAGTACGATCCTCACACGAATACTATCGCGGGGGACCTCTCGGTGCCCGCGGGAACCTACGGCCGCGTGATCGTATCGGTGTTCAACACTGACAATCCTACGGGTGAGCAGCTTGTAACGGCGGGACAGACCACGGACAGCCTCACCATCAATTCCGGTGAAACTGTCGATCTCACCGTCACGCTGTATCCGTCGAGTCCTGTAACGCTCACCTCGGACTATTCTGATCTGGCGTCGATAAATCAGTACGGCGAGAAGTGGTACTCGTTCACGGCGCCCGGCAAGGGCGCGGTCGTCCAGACGCAGACAGTATCGGGCAATGTGGATGCCTATATTTTCGGGCCCGATGGCCTCCCCGTTGAAATGCGCAACACCATTCACGATGGGGATATCTCCACCTACTCCTTTGCGACGTATGAGGGAGAAAATTATTACGTATGCCTCATCTCGCCGGACGGAGCTTCGACCGGAAAAGTGAGATTTGTCAACGACGGAACGCTGCATCTCACCATACAGTGATCTGACAGTCATCGTGGAAACTTGTACGCCGTCCGGTTCGCGTGAACCGGACGGCTTTTTTATTGCTGGTTTTGCTTTCGGAACCGCGACATGCCTCTCCCGCAGCGCGAAAAATGAGCTATAATGCGGCCATGGACCGCGATTCAACCTACATTCTCGCCCTCGATCAAGGGACGACCACTTCCAGGGCGATTCTCTTCAATCACGACGGCATCATCATCGGCGTCAAGCAGATTCCCTTCCGGCAGATTTTCCCGAAGCCGGGCTGGGTCGAGCACGACCCCGAGGAGATCTGGCGCACGCAGCTCGACGCGGCGCGCGGGGCCATCGAAGCCGCTCAGATAGAGCCGACGCAGATCTCCGCCATCGGCATCACGAACCAGCGCGAGACGACGGTGCTCTGGGAGCGCGTGACCGGCAAGCCGGTCTACAACGCCATCGTCTGGCAGTGCCGGCGCTCGAGCGGCATCTGCGACGAGCTCCGGGCGAGGGGTGCGGAAGGCAGCATCCGCGAGAAGACAGGGCTTGTGCTCGACGCGTACTTTTCGGGAACAAAGCTCACGTGGCTCTTCCGCGAGCACCCCGAGCTGCGGGCGCGGGCGGAACGCGGCGAGCTCATGTTCGGCACGATCGACTCCTGGCTCATCTACAATCTCACCGGCGTCCACGCCACTGATCCGTCGAACGCGAGCCGCACGATGCTCTTCAATATCTTCGAACGCCGCTGGGACGACGAGCTTCTTCGCCTCCTCGAGGTTCCGGCGCGGATTCTGCCCGAGGTCAAGCCATCGTCTGGCTTCTTCGGCAAAGCGAAGAAGGAGCTTTTCGGGGCGGAAATCCCGGTGACGGGCGTCGCCGGCGATCAGCAAGCGGCGCTCTTCGGGCACGCGTGCTTCGAGCCGGGCGATGTGAAGAACACATATGGCACAGGCTGTTTCACGCTCATGAACACAGGGCCCTTCCCTGTCGAGTCGAAGCACAATCTCCTTGCGACAGTGGCGTGGGATCTCGGCAAGGGCTACACCTACGCGCTCGAGGGCTCGGTTTTCATCGCGGGCGCGGTGATCCAGTGGCTCCGAGACCAGATGGGCCTGCTCGCGGATTCCGCCGAGAGTGAGCAGCTTGCCCGCTCGGTCGAAGACAGCCAGGGCGTCTACATCGTGCCGGCCTTCGTGGGGCTCGGGGCGCCGTATTGGGACTCGGAAACGCGGGGCACGGTGGTCGGCCTCACGCGCGGAACCTCGCGGGCGCATTTTGTCCGGGCGGCACTTGAGGCGATCGCGTATCAGTCGATGGATCTCTTCGACGCGATGCAGCGCGATTCCGGGCGCGAGCTCTCGTCGATCAAAGCCGACGGCGGTGCCTCGCAGAACTCATTCCTGATGCAGTTCCAGGCCGACATCACCGGCACGCGCGTCATTCTCCCCGAAGTGAGCGAGACGACGGCGCTCGGCGCAGCCTACCTCGCCGGCCTCGCGACGGGCTACTGGGAGAACCTCGACGATGTGCGGAAGAACTGGCGCATGCGCAGGGAATTCAGTCCCAAGATGGGCGAAGAGCTGCGTGTCGAACTGGTCGAAGGCTGGCGCAAGGCGATTTCGACGACACGCTCCTTCAGGTGAGGCTGGGTTACGCGCCCGCGATGGCGGCGACGAAGCCCGCCGCGGCGCACGCGCTCCAGATAAGGAGGATGCGCATCATGGTGCGCATCGTGGCGCTCTTGGTGCGGTGGCTGAAGCCGCGGCGGGCCAGCGCGCGATAGCTCGGCAGCGCGGCGAGCGCCCCAACGCCGGCTCCGACCGCGCTCCACGCAGGGTAGAGTCCCGTGAGCCCGAACAGCGCGGTGAGCATAAAGGCGAAGCTTCCGCACCCGTACAGAAATGCCTCAGCCCGCGCTTTTCCCAGCGCGATCGGCAAGGTCCGGCGGCCCGCCGCGCGATCACCCTCGATGTCGCAGAGATTGTTGGCGGCGAGTATCGAGGCGACGATGAGGGCGCCCGGCGCGGATGCGGCGAGCACCTTCCAGTCCATCGCGCCGGAGCCGGCGCGCACCGCGACCAGAAAGAGCATTGATCCGAGAAATCCACCCGCGAAGAGTTCGCCGAATGGCGTACGCGAGATGGGTTTTGGTCCGCCGCTGTAAAAAAAGCCAACCGCCAGCCCCACGATTCCGAAGAGAATGACCCAGAATCCCGCCACGAACGCGAGCGCCAGCCCCAGCGCTCCCGCTGCCGCGAAGCATCCGAGCGCGACAGCCAGAGCCTGCCCAGCGGGCAAGCGCTCGTGGACGAGGACTTTGTCGGCCTCTCGGTTCGTGGGTGCCGCGTCGACGCTTCGACGAAAGTCGAAGTAGCTGTTGAAAGCTGTGGTTCCCATGTCGACGGCGAGGGCGGCAGCCGCGCAGAGGATTGCCGGAGCCGCGCGCAGTGCGCCAAAACGCCACAGCGTGTAGAGCGCGGCCAGCGAGAATGTGGACACGGACACAAGCTTTGTGCGAATCTCAACGATAGAGAAAAATTGGCGCGCGGTCATTGCGGGAAGTATACCATGCGCGCTGAAAATCGGACTATAATCGGGGGATGAGTATGACACGAGCGGAGAAAGCGATTGCCCTGCACGCCGCGGGTTCTGCCTGTTCGCAGGCGGTTTTTACGGTGTTTGCCGAGGAGCTTGGGCTCGAGGCGGCTGCCGCCCACAGGGTTGCGGGCGGTTTTGGCGGCGGAATCGGGCGTATGGGAATGACCTGCGGCGCGGTGACTGGCGGCATCATGGCGCTCTCCTGCGCGCTGGGAGCATCCGAGTCCGAGGATCAAGAGAAGAAGCTCGCGCTCTATGGCGTGATCTCCGACTACATCGAGCGGCTCAAGGCTCACAAGGGGAGCATCGAGTGCAGAGTGCTTCTCGAGGGAGCCGATCTGTGGACGCAGGAGGGCCGCGACGAGGTGAAGCGAAAAGAGCTCGGCGCGTCAGTCTGCAATCCGATGATAGAGCACGCCGTGCTCGAGGCGGAGCGCATGCTGCGCGAAAAGGGAAAACTGGGAGTCTGACATGCAGTATGAGCCTATTGAAGGACGGTGGTTTCTCAAATCCAACTGGCATCTCGTGAAGAGCGGCTTGACGGATCAGTCGAAGGGCGTGCCCGCGCCGCTCCAGGAGGAGCCGCCCGCTCCCGAAGATTGCGTCATACCTCTACCAAAGCCCGATGCGCTTCCGGCGATGCGGGCCTTGTCCTCGGAGCCCTCTGGCGAGGCTGCCGCGGCAGCCTCGCCGCAAGTCGCCGACGCCGCGACGCTCTACCGCCTCCTCAGCGCGCGCAAGTCTCGCCGCAAGTACACAATGGATCCCCTCAGTCTCGAAGAACTCTCTTTTCTCCTCTGGACCATCGAAGGGGTGAAAGAAAACCGAGGGAAATTCTCCTTCAGAACAGCGCCCTCCGGCGGAGCCCGCCATCCGCTCGATGTCTATGTCTTCGCGCACAAGGTCGAGGGGCTCAATGTGGGGCTCTACCGCTATCTGCCTGTGGAGCACCAGCTCGTGCTCGAGCGGCAGGGCGACGATTCGGATGCCCTCAACGACGCCCTCAATGGGCAATTCTGGAACGCGGCATGCACCATCATGTGGGCGGCGGTGCCGTACCGGAGCGAATGGCGCTATGGAAAGGCGGCGGACAAGCTCGTCGCGCTCGACGCTGGGCACTCCTGCCAGAATCTCTATCTCGCCTGTGAGGCGCTCAATTTAGGCACCTGCGCCATCGGCGCCTACGATCAAGGCAGGCTCGACGCATACCTTGGCCTCGACGGCGAGGATATGTTTGCGCTCTATGTCGCGCCGGTAGGGCATGTGGCGAACTAGGACCGCATGATCCGCGCGCGCGGACGCGCCGGCACCATAAATAAGATCCCCACCGCCGCCGGACCGCATGATCCGCGCGCGCGGACGCGCCTTCAATTTGCTTAGGAGGAATCATCGATGACGATCGACACTGTGCGGCTCGCGTTTCCGGAAGACTGCAATATCATTGTGGGCCAGTCCCACTTCATCAAAACCGCGGAAGACCTCGCGGAGATCATGATGTCCTCGGTTCCGGGGGTGAAGTTCGGCCTCGCCTTCAATGAGGCGTCGGGTCCCTGCCTCGTGCGAACCGAGGGCACCGATCAGGCCCTGGTCAAGGTGGCGGCTGAAATGGCCCAGGCTGTGGGTGCCGGCCACACTTTCTACTTCGTAATCGGGCCGGGGGCATACCCTATCAATGTGCTCGACCGCATCAAGGCGAGTCCGGAGACCTGCCGTATATTCTGCGCCACCGCGAACCCAGTGGAAGTGCTGCGGGCCGTGACCGAACAAGGCGCGGGCATTCTAGGCGTGGTTGACGGCTCCTCGCCGAAGGGTGTCGAATCCGATGCCGACAAGGCGGCGCGCCGCGCGATGCTCCGCAGATTCGGGTACAAATTCTAATTCTGCGCGCGCGCGCGAAATGAGCCGCTCACGGGGTCGAAGGCCACCGTGGGCAGATCGAAGGCTCGCCCTATCGCCCCAGAATGCGCGATCACTGAGGGCGAACCCGCCATAAAGCGGTGCTCTCGATCGATCACCCAGAGCGCGTCGGCGGTTCGCAGCGCAAGATCGACCTCGTGCGTGCAGATGAGCACGGTTTTCCCCGCCTCCTGAATGAGCCGGTCCGCGAGCCTGAAAATCTCGATCCGCGAAGGCGCGTCGAGGAAGGCGGTGGGTTCGTCGAAAATCAGCAGGGGCGTATCCTGAGCCACCGCGCGGGCGAGCTGGACTTTCTGCCGCTCGCCGTCGGATAGGCTCGAAAAGGTGCGCCACGCAAAGCCGCCCATCCCGACGAGATCCAGGGCGCGCGCGATGTGCTTCCTGTCTTCGGGCGAGAGCCTGTTGTGCGCCTTGGTATAGGGATATCTTCCGAACGCCACGAATTCTCCGACAGTCAGATACCCGGCCTCGATCCGCTCGTTGAACACGCAGGCGAGGAGGCTGGCGCGCGCCTCGACCGAGATCGTGGCGCCTCGCGAACCCAAGATCGAGAATGAGCCTCCGCAGGGAGCCAGAAGCCCGGCGATCGTCTTGAGGAGGCTCGATTTGCCCGCCCCATTCGGTCCCACAAGCGCGACGAGATGTCCCGGCATCACCTTGAAATTGATATTCGAAACCAGGACATGCGGCGTTCTGCGCTGGGTCCAGCCGATCGAGAGCGATTGCGCTTTGAGGATAGGGATAGCCTCGGCATCGCCTGTGGCCTCATCGCGACGCGCTTCCTGATGGTAGGGCGAGCTTGGCGCGCGCGATTCGCGCGGCTGGGTGCCGGGGCTGTCGGGTATGCCCGGCACGTGGCGGGGCGCCTCTCGAGGGCTCATGCGAGTTCCTCCGTCTTAGAGCCGTCGCGTCTCCGGAAGAACATCGAGAGAATGATGGGCGCCCCGATGAGGGCGAGCACGGGATTGATCGGCAGCACCGCGCCGAACACCGGCAGCGAGGAAATCGTGTCGGCCAGGAGCGCGACGCAGACCCCCGCAAGTGCCGCTACCGGCAGTAGGTGGCGGTGTTCGGCGCTCTTCGAGAGGAGCCTTGCCGCGTAGGGCGCCGCGATCCCCAAAAAGGCGATCGGCCCGCAGAAGGCCGTGATCGCGCCGGCGAGCACCGCCGCCGCGATGAGGAGCCTCGTCCGCGCGGCGCGCACGCGGATGCCGATCGTGAAGGCGAAGCGCTCGCCGATCTGGAAGGCGTTGAGCGCTTTGATGTCGAAGGCCGCGAGCGCGAGCCCCAGCGCGGCGGCGCCCGCCATCCATGGCAATTCGCGCGCCCGCACTCCGCCGAAGGAGCCGTAGGTCCACGAGAGGTAGAGTTGCACTTTCTGCGGCGAGCCGAAGTACACGAGGAGCGACACGAAGCTCGAGGTGAGGTAGCCGACGAGTATTCCCATAATAAGGACCGTCACGGCCTGCTCGAACTTGCGGGAAATGAGGAGAATGGCGAGTAGCACGACGGCCGCCCCCGCGCTCGCGGCGAATATGAGGAGGGAGTAGCCAAGTGGCGCGAGGCTGCCGAAGAGCGCGCTTGTCTGCGTGCCGACGCCCTGGGCGCCGCCGCCGACCGCGCCGAGCGCCCCGCCCGCGAACATGAGCAGCGCCACGCCGATGGACGCGCCGGCGCCGATGCCGAGGGAGTCCGGCGCCGCGAGCGGGTTGCGAAACAGGGACTGCAACACGAGGCCCGCGACCGAAAGGCTCGCCCCCGCGATCACGGCGGTGAGCATTTTAGGGAGCCTGAATACGAGCACGATCGTGCCCCACTCGGGGCGCGGCGCCTTTCCAACGAGAGCCCTCACCACATCCCCGAGCGGAATGCGCACCGACCCCGTCGCGAGATCGACGAGGGCCAGAAGCATCGCGGCGCCGGCGAGCCCCGCGATCAGTCTCACGCTCTTATTCACTCAGCTTCCTGTAATAGGTGAAGACATGCCCAGGCAGCAGATCCGGATGCAGGATGGCGATGAGGTCGCCAAGCACGAGGTTCGGGTTCATGACGGCGGACTCAAAGTAATCGTTGCCTCCGCCGGGCGACATGCGCAGCTCATCGATCCACACATTGCCGCTCCGCAGCACCGGCAGCGTCGCGAAGCGCGGATCGAGCCCGCGCACATCGGAGAGCCGCCGCACGCCGTAGCCGGGATTGAGCCACACATCGGCGCCGAGCCCCCTGTCAAAGGCCGCTTCGACCGAAAGATTGATTCCCCCTGACGAAGCGTTGTCGCCCCAGAGGTAATCGCCGCCCGCGTCTTTCAGGAGGCGCGCCATGTAACTCTGTCCGCCCGAGACAGTCCAGACGCCCTGGAACGGTCCGTTGACCAGGACTTTAGGGCGATCCGCAGCGCCGGAGGCGAGATTGGTGAGGGTCGCGTATGCCTTGCCGAGCGCGTCGACGCGCGCCTGCGCCGCCGCTTCCTTGTTGTAGAACGCCGCGATGAAGACGGCCCACTGGGCGCGTGCCACGGGATCCTGCTCGTTCCAGTCGCCGAGGAGTACGACGGGCAATCCCGCCTCCTGCATTTTCGGATAGGTGTCCCACTCATCGCCGACGCCGTAGTTGAAGATGACGTCGGGCTTGAGCGCGATCAGTTTTTCGATGTCGGGCATGAAATTTTTCGTGGTCTCGATGGTCTTGCCCGCCGCGATCTGCGCGCGGAGCGCGGGGCTGTAGACGTAGCTCGCGTTGTCGACGCCCACGACCGAGGCGAGCTCGCCGATTGTCTCGATCGCGGGGATGTAGGTGGTCGAGTAGATCACGGCGCGGCGTACCGGCACCTGGACGAAGAGGTCTGCCTTGACGCCCTGGGGGGCTTGCGTGCCACGTGGGTAGAGGACGTAGGTTCGGCTCGCATTCGCTCCCGGCCAGAGATTGTTCACCGCGATGAGTTTGTAGCCGTTTTTCTGGGTGATCTTGAAATTCGCGCGCTGGGCGCTCACCGCGCCAAGCGGAATGCAAAGCAGAGCGAGGAAAATGACAACACTGCGCCGCATATCCGTCTCCTCCCGCCGAAGAGTGTGGATGATGAGGTTTTGGGCAGGTTTCCTGGCTTGCCGGCTGCGGCCAATCTTGGTTTCCTCCATGGGAAACCTCGTGGCGCGGCATTCGGTCATTCTTCCCGGGGCTGCGCGGTGCGCGGGGAACCCAGTGAATCGCGGGGATATGGGGCGCTGGTGTGCGCCTTTCCGCCGCGCGGCAGTGCTGGTCTGCCGGATCGAAGGCTGACCGGCTCACAGTAGCGGGGGCTGCAACGGTCTCGCACCGTCTTCCCTTTTCCACCGCGCGGCGACGCCGAACGGTGGCACCCGTGAACCACGCTAAAATGATAGCACGCGGACGTCAAAGGTGATAGACGCCAGCGTGCTTTTCGTGCGCGATGCGGCGCGGCCTCGAGGAATTTCCTCTCGGCGCGCGTCGCGGTTGCGAGGTTGCCCCCTGCTTACGGAAGGCGGTGCTCGAGCTTGAGCCCGACCGCGGTGTTGTTGGCGAAGCCCTTCCAGTACGTGTGGTCAGCCTTGGGTTGACCGTTTGCGTCGACTGACCACTTGCCGGCGGCGCCGTTCTCGATGAGCGCGAGCCAGGAATCGGCGGTCGGATCGGCTTTGATGTATTTCGCCAGGAAGGCCGTGACGAAGTGCTGCAGAATGTTGTTCATGCGCACATTGTCCCACACCGCGTCGAGGTAGTGGGTGGCGAGCTTCGAACCCGGAGAATTCTTCGTGAGATACTCAGCGGGCGCGGGCATCGGCGCGGCGGCGTTGTGCGACGCGTTCTGATAGGTGAGGAAATAGCGGTCGCTGTTGCTCGCCATATCGAAAATCGTGTGGGAGCCCGGCGCGTAGCCGGCGGTTTTGTCCGCGTCGCCCGCGACGAAGAACATTGGCACGGAAATTCCCTTGAGCCCCTCGGCGTCCCAGAATCCGTAGTTCATGCCCCAGGGCGCGATCGCCACGCCGGCCTTAACGCGCGAGTCCAGCGATGCGAGGTAGTTCGGATTGCCGGCTTCGCGGTCCTGCAGAATTCGGTCGGGCGAGAAGCTGGGCGTGCTCACGATCCGCTCCGAGAGTCCGCCACCCACGGAATTCACGACGCCGTAGCCGCCCATCGAGTAGCCGATGAGCGCGGTCTTGTCGGCGAGGATCATGCCCGCGAGCCCCGTGCCGCGGTCGGCCTGGTTGAGCTTCGACATCGAGTCGAGCACAAAGAGCTGGTCGAGCGAGCGGTTGTAGAGCGTCGAGACGAAATTGCCCTGATCGGAGTAGGTGCTGTCGGTGTGGTCGATGGACACGACGACGTAGCCCTTGCTCGCGAGGTTTTCGCCAAGGTGGCTCAGGAGGAAGCGGTTGCCCGGATAGCCGTGCGAGATGAGCACGAGGGGGTAGGGGCCGCCAGCCGCGTCGGGTTTGGCGTTTCGCACCGCGCGTCCGTAGAGGGTCACGCTGATGGTGGGGTCGCGGGTTACGACGTTCGTGTACATGCCAGCGGGAACCTGCCCCGGCGAGAGTGTGGCGGGGTACCAGATTTCGCAGGTCAGCGGGCGGTCGTAGCGCGGTACCGCCTGGCCTGGCTTGGACGCGACGATGTTGAACTGGTCTGGGTGAACGAAGGTGAGGGTCTGCACGCCGATGGTGTAAGGGCCGTATTCGGCGAGTGCCGGGGCGTCAGTCCTGATGGTGTCGATGTGATTGTCCTGTGCCATGATTCCAACTGCGGCGACGCTCAGAAGCGCCGCCAATAGAAATATTTTTTTCATAGATGCCTCCGCGGGAAAAGATAGCAGGAGGTAGTTCATAACGCAATATCGCGCGGCGGCGCTGTTGCTGGGATCGGCGCGCCGTAAGCCATGCGCTGAGCTTTGAAGAGGCGCAGCGAAAAGGGTGTCCCGACGCTCACTCGTCGAGGAAGGCCATTTCCTCGGGGCGCGCGACGACATGCGGCGCGCCTTCGCCGAGAATGGCCTCAATCTCCTCCGAGCGCTTGCGCATCACGGCGCGGAGCTCGGCCGAGGAGTAGTTGCTGATGAGCTTGACAGTGTCGTTCACGAGCACTACCGCGCCTCGGGCAAATTCGCCTTCGACCGAGGCCACTCCGCGCGGCAGCAGCGAGTTTCTCTCGCGAATCGCCGCCAGCGCCCCATCGTCGACCGTCAGCCGGCCGCGCGGCTGCGAGTTCTTGAGCCACCGGATGCGATTCTTGAGGGCGTGCGCGGCGTCGAACAGCGTTCCGAGCGGTTCGCCGGAGGCGACGCGCCGAACGATGTTCGGCTCCCGTCCGTGGGCGATCACCACCCTGCAGCCCGCGTCGCGCGCGATGGCGACCGCCGCGAGCTTCGTCTTCATGCCGCCCGTGGAGAACTCCGACCCGCGCCCCCCAGCGGCCGCCAGGTGCTCGGCGGAAATCTCCTTCACATAGGGAATGCGCGCCGCGTGCGGGTTCTCGCGCGGATCGGAGTCGTAGAGCGAGTCCACGTCCGACAGAATGATCAGGAGCTCCGCGTCGATCTTGCTTGCGACGTAGGCCGAGAGCCTGTCGTTGTCGCCGAAGGCGTTGCCGATCTCCGCCGTCGATACCGAATCGTTCTCGTTGAACACCGGCACGACAGCGTTTTCGAGCAGGGTTTCCACTGTTTTGCGCAGGTTGAGGTAGCTGGCGCGGTCGTCCCACTCGTCGCGCGTCACGAGGAGCTGCGCCGAGTTCAGATCGAAGACGCCGAAGGCGCGCCGGTACTCGTCCATGAGGAGGGGCTGGCCGATGGCCGCGCAAGCCTGCCGCAGCCGCACCTCGGTGACGCGCTTCGTGAGGCCGAGCTGGCGCGCGCCCATGCCGATCGCTCCCGACGTGACGAGAATGACCTGCCTGCCTTCGCGGACGAGCTCCGCGAACTGCTCGGCCACGTGGTAAATGTAGGCCGTGTCGATGCCGCCCTTGCCCTGCTTCGTGATGGTGGCGGTGCCGATCTTCACCACGATTCTGTTCGCGTGCGCGAGCGCGGCGCGCGCGGCCACGGCATCAGCTGTCTCGAGCGTTTCCATGTCAGTCCTCGCTTACAAGGTTTTCGCTGGAGCGTCATCCAGCGGCAAATCTCTGTGAATGAAGCGCTTTTTTCCCGAAGCGTAATCGTCGACAATATTTCCCGTGCCCTCAAGGAGCCACTTGTAGGTGAGGAGGCCCTGAAGTCCCATCGGTCCTCGCGCGTGCAGCTTGCCCGTCGCGATGCCGACCTCGGCGCCAAGTCCATAGCGGTAGCCGTCGGCGAAGCGCGTGCTCGCATTGTGATACACCGACGAGGAGTCGACCTCGTTCAGGAACCGGCGCGCCGCTTCAGGCGATTCGCAGACAATCGAGTCGGTGTGGCCGCTCCCGTAGCGGTTTATGTGCGCGATAGCCTCGTCCAGTGAGTCGACGATCTTGACCGCCATGCGCAGGTCGAGATACTCCACCGACCAGTCGCTGTCTGCCTTCAGCGCAAAGGGAACAGCCGGCGCGCCAGCGCGGTTCGCGTCGCGCAGCATCTCTGCTGTCCTCGGACACACATCGAGGACCACACCCGCCGCGCTCAGCGCGCGCAACAGCGAAACGAGCCCCGTGGCCGCGAAATGCGCGTTGACGAGCAGCACCTCGGCCGCGTTGCAGGTGGCAGGGTACTGCGTCTTCGAGTCGAGGACCACCGCGGTCGCCATCGCGGGGTTCGCGTCCTCGTGCACGTACACGTGACAGACACCGTCCGAGTGGCCGAGCACGGGAATGCGGCTCGTCGCCTTGATCCGGGCAACGAACTCCTTGGAGCCGCGCGGAATCACGAGATCGACGTACTGATCGAACTTGAGGAGCTCGCCGATCTCCTCGCGGGTCTCGAGAAGTGTGAGCCAGTGTCGAGGAAGGCCGGCAGCTTCGCCCGCCTCCGCGATCACTGCGGCGAGGGCCGCGTTGCTCGCGCGAGCCTCGCTCCCTCCCTTCAAAACGATCGCGTTGCCGCTCTTCACCGCGAGCGAGGCCATCTGCACGAGCGCGTCCGGCCGGCTTTCGAAGATCATCGCGATGAGCCCGATGGGGCAGCTGATCCTGCGGAGTTCGAGCCCCTCGTCGAGAAGACGCGCCTCGAGTACCTTCCCGACAGGGTCGGGCATCTCGACGAGGTCATCAATTCCCGAGCGCACCTCGGCAAGTTTTTTTTCATTGAAGGCGAGGCGCTTGAGGAGCGGCGCGGCGAGCCCATCGGCGCGCGCCGCATCGATATCCTTCAGGTTCGCGTCGAAAATTGAAGCCCGGTTGCGCTCGAGATCCCGCGATATGCGCTCCAGGGCCGCGTTCTTGATCGCCGCGTCCACCGAGAGCATCGCCGTGGCGGCGCGCGCCGCGAGCTCGAGCCTTTCCTGCATGATCATGCGCACAACTATAGCAACAAAGCCGGCGAATCAGCCAGAGGTCATGCCCTCGCGTTGTGCTTGCTAAGCCTGTAATTCTCTTTTTCTGAATACATTTCCTGGTCCGCGGAATCGAGAAGCCGCGAGAAGAGCTCAGGCGTCACCGCGCTCATGCTCCGATACGACGCGGAGCCGATGCTCACCGAGTAGCGGAATGATCCTGTGTTGCCTGAGCCATCTGTGCCACCGACGGGCGACTCGGCAATGCGCTCGCGCAGCTCTTTGGTCAGCGCGTTGATCCGCGAATGGGTCGAGAATGGAAGAATGATGAGAAATTCATCGCCGCCCGTGCGTACCACGATGTCATCGTCGCGCAAGAGCGATTTCATGATCGCCGCGGCATCCTTGAGCACCGCGTCTCCCGCCGCGTGGCCGTGCGTGTCGTTGATCGATTTCAGATCGTTGATATCGATGACGAGCAGGGAGAAGTTGCGGGTGAGCGTGCCCTGTATCTCATCGAGAATATTGCGATTGTACAGCCCGGTGAGCGGATCGCGGACGCTCTCCTCCCTGAATTTTGCCGCGCGCGCCTGCTCCTCGATGAGACGGCGATTCTGATTGAGTATTTCCTGCACGATGAATCCCGCTGTCGCCATGATCATGATGCTGAAGCCGTAGTGGGACAGATAGATCGACCCCATGCTGAAGAAGGTCAACAGCGTGTCGCGGATGGCCATGATGCTCGCGATGGCCATGATGCTCGCGATGGCCATGATGCTCGCGATGGCCATGATGCTCGCGATGGCCACTCCCCCGATCAAGAGCGCGTGGCTCCGGGCGAGATTTTTTCTCAGGAGAAGGATGATCATCAGGTAGATCGGAAGCGGAATGATGGTGAGGAATGTGCATGAGTACATGGTCTTCAAATCGATCATGGTTCGCGGGAATGCCAGGAGAAGAATGCAGAAACCCTGAAGGGCGATAAAAAACTTGTTGAACCATGTTTTTCCGTTTCCGCTCAGCGCGGTGAAGCCGATGAGGAAGAAAATGGCTGCCAGGTGGCGCAGCATCGCGACCGCGCGTTTGAATTCGATGAGCGGCATGAAGAGCGTCTTGAGGGTGAGGAAATCGGTCAGGAAAAGCATGGTGCAGAAGGACGCGAGGCCGAGGAACAGCATCGCGTTCGGCCGCAGGGCGCTTCCCTTGCTCGTGAGGATCAGCACGATTCCGAGCACCGCGAGCGCGCCGATGATGATGAGTATGATCTTTTCACTGAAGAACGCGAGGAAGCCCACGAAGAGCGATGCCTGCGGTCCAGGCAGGAGAAGATAGGGCACGCGGGGAAGGCCGGCTTCGTACGGCCCCTGAATATCGATCGCCATGGTGTTGGTGGCCCGCAGATAGGAGGCTGGCATGGTGAATATTTTGGCGGAATTCCAGATATTCGAATTGCCCGAGGTCATATCGCCCTGCGAACCAAGGAATTGGCCGTTCCAGTACACGCTCATCGCGGTGCCGGCGATGTAGGGAAATACGAGGTAGAGATAATCGCTCGATTTTTGCCCGTTCGGCGTATACGAGAGTGTCGCGGAAAGATGGAAGAGGCCTGGCGCGTAGCCGGGGTTCCGAAACGCCTGGAGAAAGCTATTCTCGGCGAGCGTGCGTGTTTCTCCCTTCGGGTCGGTGATGCGGTAGAGCGTATCGAAGCGGAGCGCCTGGTCCGGGATTCTGTACAGGATCCTTGGCAAAAGGAGAAACGCGAGCGAGACACTCGCGACAACAAAGATAAGAACTGGCCTCAGCCGCATAGAATATCATCTACGCGCTCCTTTGCATTGTCAAGTTTTTCTTGGATGGTTATTATCAAAAATACGCATGCTTCATTGAAAGAAAGGAATTGAGAATGCACACGAGAACAATCGGTTTCATCGGCCTTGGCGTGATGGGCGGGGCGATGGCCGCACATATCAAAGCTTCGGGCGAGCGGCTCCTCATCAATACGCGCACCAAAGGAAAGGCGCAGATGCTGCTCGACGCGGGGGCCGAGTGGCGCGACACGCCGAAGGAACTCGCGCGCGAGTGCGATGTCATCTTCACGATGGTCGGGTACCCCAGCGATGTCGAAGAGATCTACTTCGGCGCCGAAGGGATCATCGAAAACGCGAAGCCAGGCGCGGTGCTCATCGACACCACCACCTCGAAACCCGATCTTGCGGCTCGCATCTACCGCGAGGCGAAGGCGCGGAGAATCGGCGCGCTTGACGCGCCTGTTTCGGGCGGCGATATCGGCGCGAAGAACGCGACTCTCTCCATCATGGCGGGCGGCGACGCGGATGTGTTCGAGCGCGTGAAGCCACTTCTCGAAGTGATGGGAAAAACGGTGGTACTGCAGGGCGGCGCGGGCGCGGGCCAGCACACCAAGATGGCCAATCAGATCGCGATCGCGGGCAGCCTCCTAGGCACCACCGAGGCCATCACCTACGCGAAACGCTCCGGCCTCGATCCAAACCGCATCCTTCTCTCGATCGCCAACGGCGCCGCGCAGAGCTGGCAACTCAGCAACAACGCTCCGCGCATGCTCAGCGGCAATTTCGATCCGGGATTCTACATCAAACACTATCTCAAAGATCTCCGCATCGCCCTCGATGCGGCGCACGAAATGAAGCTGGAGCTCCCCATGCTCGCGCTCGCCGAGCGGCTCTACGCGAAGATGGTCGCGGAGGGCATGGGAGAACTTGGAACCCACGCTATCTATATGCTTTATGAACGAGGGCTGGCTTGATCGACATCGCCTAACGCGGTGAAATAGTTAACAAAATCAGTCTCGAGGCCGATATTCATTCTAGAAAGGCAGCGAGACTGATTATGGCTCAGAGTGAACAGGAGATTTTGACGCACTTCGCTCAACCCGAGGAGCTGTGGAGTCATATCTTCGGCACCGAGCAGGCTGGCATAATCATCAGCGTCAACTCCATCGTCAAGGAGATGAATCGCACCGCTTTGGACATGATTGGCGCGCGATCCAGCGCGGAAGTCGCCGGAAGGCCATTCTTCGAGACAATTCTTTTCCCCGACTACATTCAGCGAGCCAAAGAGCGTGAGCTGAGTCTCCGAGGCGGCAAATCTTCGCTGCCTCCAATGGAAACCCGCATCAAACGCCTCGACGGCGGTTCGATCGACGCGCTCATCTCCGCCACTTCGTGGAACCGCGACAGCGATACGATCATCGAATCCATGATCATCGACATCACTCCGCTCAAACAGCGCGAGCGCCTCCACGAGGCGGTGTCGAAACTCATGGAGATCGCGGTTCGGGAAGATCTCTCGGCGAATCCCGCCTCCATGGTGCGGCATGCGCTCGAGGCGATGCACACCCTCTACGCCGATCGCCACAACTGCGGCTACATCTCCTTCGATCGCTACGAGAGTCCATTTTTAACGGTCGACCTCGCCATCCGCGCTTCGTCGGGCGGGCTGCTCATATCCTACGAGACGCTCGAGGAGAGGTGCGGAACCTGGCTCCGCGACCGGGCGAAAACCGTGAGCCAGTGCGAGTCCCGTCGGGGAAGGATCTACAAGATACCGCTTGAGTCGGGCGATCAGCGGATGGTGCTCCTGGAGCCGTTCTTCTATGCCGATCAGCTCGAGGGCTGTTTCTTTTGGATTTTCCCGCACGGCGTCCGGCTGGAAATGCTCCAGAATGACGCGGATCGCCGGGATGCCTTCATTCGCGCGGCGCTCGCATCGATGAAGAATTTCATGATGAGCCTCGACAATCAGCAGAAGAGCTCGGATCTCGCGATTCTGCATCGCGCGGCGATTGAGATCGGCAAGATGAGCGGACTTCAGCAGATCGCGGATGCCGCGCTCGAATTGCTCGCGAAGGAAAAATCCTGGGCGCCGTCGATCATCAGATTCACCGCCCGCAACAGCGGAGCGCTTGAGACCGTCGCGTATCGCGGAATTCCAGGCATCCCCGAGGCGGAAAACGACAGGCGGATCCGCCAACTCAATAGAGCCATCAACCGATCGGGGAAGGGGCTGGTCGGCGAAGTGATCAAGACGAGCGTGGCGATCCGTTCGCTCGACCTCACCTCCGATCCCCGCTCAGTGGAGACCGCGCCAGGGATCCACTACGGCATCTACGCGCCAATCATCATTGAATCTCGAACAGTCGGGGCGATCGGCGTTGAGAGCGCCTCCTACGCCTTTACGGAGAGCGACCTCCGGCTCCTGTCCTCGATCGGCGAAATCGTCGGCATGGCGGTAAAATCGGTGCGCCTCATCGAAGTGCTCCGCGAGCGCGTGAGCTGGCTCGAGATTCTCCACAAGATAAACCAGCAGATAGGAGTCGAAGCCCGGCCCGAAGACCTCTACCAGATTCTCGTCGACAAGGCGGTGGAGGCGACCAAGGCCGAGTCCGCGGCGATGCTGATTTACAATCCTTCCAACGACAAACTCGAGGAGCGCGCCGCGTCGGGTTGGCTCAGCGGTGTGTTTCAGCTGCCGCTCAGCGCCAGTGAGGGGATTTCCGGAAGGATTTTTTCGACGGGAAGAACGCGCCTGTCTCCCTCGCTCCGCCGCGATCCGCTCCTTGCGAAGCGAAACCGAGCCATCACTCCGCCCGGCAAGGCGAATATCGGTGTTCCTGTTATCGTCGAAGGGAATGTCATCGGGGTGTTCCACATCTCCTTGAAGGCGCCGGTTTCGTTTGACCGGGAGTTTATCGAGCTCGTGGAGATATTCGGCTCGTATGCGGGCATTGTAATAAGCCGCATGCAGCGCATCGAAGCGCTGCGAAACACAGAGCGGCAACTGCAAACCGCCTACGAGGAGACGCTCGAAGGCTGGGCGCGTGCGATCGGCATTCGCGACGACGAGACGCTGATGCACACGGAGCGCGTAGCGAGAATCGCGGCGGCGCTCGGGAAATCGCTTGGTCTGAGCGAGCGTGAACAGGAGAATCTCAACCGGGGCGCGCTCCTCCACGACGTGGGGAAAATCGGCATTCCCGACTATATTCTCCTCAAACCTGGAGCCCTGACCGAAGACGAGCGGTCGATCATGAAGACTCACGCCTCGTTCGGGTACGAGCTCCTGAAGCCGATCAAGTATCTGGAAGAAGCCATCGTGGTGCCCTACTGCCACCACGAGCGCTGGGACGGTGGAGGGTATCCTCGCCAGCTCAAGGGAGAAGAGATACCGCTCCTGGCGCGCATATTCGCGATCGTGGATGTCTACGACGCAATGACGAGCAACCGGCCGTACCGCGTGTCCCGTACCCGGCCTGAGGCGCTCGATTACATTCGGAGCCAGTCGGGAAAGCACTTCGACCCGCGCGTGGTGGAGGCTTTTCTGAGCATAATCGATTCGATCGAGTGACGATGGAGTCGAGCGGCAACTAAAGCTGGCGGCCGGTCCTCAGCTTCTCCTCAAAGCGCTCGAGTTCTTTTTTTAAGAGGCGAGAGGGTGTCGCGGGCTTCATTTCCTTCGGCGCGGTCGATGAGGCGGGCGCGACTGCGGGGGAGTCTCGCGTTGCGGCGGACTCGGCGCCGATGGCCAGCCTGCGGCGGAGTTCCTCAACCTCGGGGCCGGAAAAGCGGACTCCCTGGAGGGTGTGGCGCTCGAAGCTCTCGGTGGCGGCCGGCGCGACTGCTCGCGTGATTTCGAGTATCGTCGAGGCATATTCGCGGATCTCGCGCTGCGCGTGCGCGTCGAGCCTCAGCATGAGGAATCTGAAGAGATTGTGGAGATCGATCTGCCAATACCACTCGGTGTAGAGCGAGAGCGGCAGCGCGATGCGGGCGATTTCGCGCGCGAGGCCAAGGTCGATGAGTTCCTTATAGCGCTGATACGATGCCTTGGAGCCTTCCGACAGAATTTCCTGAATGTGCGCGGCGGTGTTTTCGTCGAAGGGGGTCGCGGCGCGGCCCTGCTTGTTGTCGTCGCTCTGGGGCGCGAGAGCCTCGGGGGCAGGCATGAAAAACTCGTCGCGCATCACGGAGTAGCGGCCCGAAATTTCGTTGACGCGGGCGGTGCGGTGGCGAATCCACTGACGCGCCACGAAGATGGGGAGTTTGACGTGGAAGGTGAGCACGACCTGCTCGAAGGGGCTCGTGTGCTCGTGGCGAAGAAGGTAGTCGATGAGGGCCGCGTCTTCGCGGTAGCTCTTGGTGCCCTCGCCGTAGGAGACACGCGCGGCCTGCACTATGCGCTGGTCGCCGCCGAGATAGTCGACGAGCCGAACGAAGCCGCTGTCGAGCACCTTGAATTCTTTGTCGAGAATCGCTTCCGCTTCGGGAACTATGCAGTGGGCCATGGGCGGATTCTAGCAGAAAAGCGATGTTCGCGCAGTATGCGGACTCCCGAATTTCCCTCACTCATGATAGGATACGGCGAATGAATCGCGATATTGAGATCAGTTACCAGAGGATACCGGGCGGCCCGCTCACCATTTTTTTCCGTGCCTTCGCGCCGATTCAGTGTGGTGCTCCGCTGCTCGAACTGGGCGAATTTGAAATCCGCGAGCTCTGCAACGCGCTCGGCGACGAGTGCCGGAGGGCGGAGTCTGCCTCGGGGGTGCGCGCCACTGAGCTGTCCAGCGCGAAATCGCGTTTTGTGCTGGTGAATGGCTGGCAGTCCTGGTCGTTCGCCGGGGAACTTGCGGGCGGCGAGCGGCCGCGCCGCGCCTGTATCAAGCGCGACCTCAACCTGTTCGCCGACCACCCCGCCGAGGCGGAACTGCGCAACTTGGCGCGGCGCTTCGGCCACCGGCACGACCACATTTCGCACTTCATGCTCGGGCTGCGGGCAGGCGAGCTCCGTCTGCTGCTCGCGTCGGACAATGTCGCGCGCGGCTGTGGCGCCGGCTTTCCAATCGCCGCTATGGCAACCCTTCGGGATGGCAGCGAGACAAGCGCGGCGGCCGCATCGAGCGCGCGCGCCACCCCGCAGACTCCTGACGCCAGCCCGCAATCCGCCATTCCGCAGCCCGCGGCCAGGCGCCTTCCGCCCCTCAGCTTTCTGCTGCGCGACAACCGAGTGCGTGTTTTCGCCTATGCCGAGGGTGGCGTTTTCGATCGTGGAGAAGTGATCGCCAGAATCTCGGCGCTCATCGAGCCCAGCTATTTTTCGCTCAAAGACAGACTCGCCTCGCTCTGGGGCGCGAGCGCGCGGTTCGGCGATCTCCGCTGGCTCGCGGCGCCAGTACCACGCAAGCTGGACGCGGATGGCGCGAAGGCCGCCACGCCCGCGCCCGTCATCTCGGCCGCAACCGCCACCTCCAGCGTGCCTGCCAGCTGCGCCGCGCCTATCGCCAATTCCCTTACCGCGGCTGCCACAATGGGCACCGCCGCGCCTGCGGCCGCCGCGGCGGTTTCATCCCCATATCCGGGAGTCATCGGCGGTTACGCCTCCTGGTACAACCACTACACCGACATCGACGAGCGCATCATCGGCGAGGACCTCGCGGCGATTCGCTCCAACAGCAATTTCGTCAACGCACGCTTCATCCAGCGCGGCGCGCCAGCGGTGTTCCAGATCGACGACGGCTGGCAGACTTTGGTTGGAGACTGGACGGCCCATTCCACGAAATTCCCAGGCGGCATGGCCC
>Ga0172370_10002387_pt1 | contig 27187 bp, 34 predicted proteins | sample LakKiv5m_FD_114538 | JGI IMG/M metagenome (GOLD analysis project Ga0172370, IMG submission 114538) | Freshwater microbial communities from Kabuno Bay, South-Kivu, Congo - kab_022012_11.5m | ecosystem: Environmental > Aquatic > Freshwater > Lake | place: Democratic Republic of the Congo...
GACCAATTATAATTTTATAGAGAAACTTTTTTGTGGTAGACCTATTGCTGCGGGAAACACGTGTTTGGCTAGTAATGAAACTCTGGGTGCAACTATTACTGGTCTTCAAATTGACGTTGTAAATTTAGAAAAGGAAAAACAGGAAATTATAACGAGCGCGGGCCTAACTAAGAAAGAATGCTTGGAACAGATCGATACGCTTAATGCGCAAATTAGCACACTCACCGGCGATTTGTCGGCGTGCAATGCCTCGCTGAACCAATCGCTTCCTTCCGACCTGCAGAACCATTCCGCCAATTTCTACAAGCTGCCGCAGGCTACACAAGTCTTGGCGAACGCATATTGTTCCAAGTATCCAGAAGCTTATGTCAAATATAATGGACGCTCGTTTGGAAAAAACAAGACTCGTTATTCACTTGATGTAAAAGCTTGGCTTCTTCAGGGAAAAAATGACTGGGAGATAGTATCTAAAGTAAAGGCTTGCCGTGGGATGGTTTCTGATATTATTGCAGACAACCCTGGCATCTCTTTCCACAAAGCATGTGACCGTGCATATATGCGCGTGACTCACGCACTTGGAGATAATGTGACTTATGGTTACGACCAAAATACCTGGGGCGAGCAAGAGTTTTGGAACTTTGCGAGTGAGAGCAAGACAATCGGTGAAAACGGCGGAGGAATTGATTGCGAAGATAAAACCGTATACGATTATATTGGATGTTCAATAGCAGGAATACCTGATGAACTCCTGAGACTTGGAGCTGGAGTAACTTGGAGTGATGAGGGGCATTGCAGCAACTTTTACATGGCAAGCGATTTAAAATTTCATCACAGAAACAGCACAACAAACTACTCGGCAGATAAGGATGTTCTTTCGCTTCCTCTCACTGGAGATGAAAGCGAAAATTTGAACTTCAAGAACTTTTGGTTCTCGGCAAACGCACAACACACCTGGAACTGGTTTGCTACGTCTGCAGACAAGAAAGAGGCAATGACTTTAAAGGATGATTTATTCCTAAAGTTCATAGAGATATTTGGCATGGACGGAAAGCGTGTGATTTAGTAAACTACCACCGTCTAAAGACGGTGGCTTTCCATAAGAGTTAATGTATCATGCACGGCAATGACACAACAAAAACAAAATGGAGATGATAAAATGAATGTCGCAGAATTTGAAGCAAAACTTGTGAAACCGCCACTCGTGCCGAAATCAATGTCGGTATTTCAGACGTTAACACACCAGATTGAATACCCCCCGGACGACTTTATTACATATATCGACCAGGGAAGCAACAACGCCTATGCGGTAAATAAACAGAAAATCGGGGCCAGTACATACAAGTATTCCATTATTTCTCTTACGGGTGGATATATTTTCACAACCGTATCAGACCAAACACAAACAGGCGCGGGCCTATTCGGCTTTTTAACGCGCTTTTTCTAGTCTTGTCGGAAACCTCCAAAGGCAGGCGGGGCGTCTGACAAGACATCATCACACTCCGCTCCGCTTGCTATTAATTCTCTCAGAGGGACTGCTGCATTTATAAGGTTATCTATATCTAATATAGGTTGTGTATATGCCCCCGAGGGAAAAAATGAATATTTATTATCTGCGATTAGAAAACCGGGTAGTTCCAGGCTTAAACCCGGCAATTCATAATCAATGGGAAGATATTCGCCCAGTTATCGAACAGCAGTGCCAAAGCGGTAGGCGCCCCATTATTTTGCTTGCTGAAGGCAATGGATTAGAACTTGCTTGTCAAAATGTTATTTATAGTGGCAGTTCTAAGGAGTTTCATATTTATGCCCCTCCTAACAAGAAATGGGTTATTTTTCCAGTTCACCCGAGTATTTTATTTAAAGAGGCAATACTAAGAGCGGTTCCAATTAAGGTTTTTCTTACAAGATATTATAAGGGAAAGCTAACTCCCGATTGGAGATTGGCAGTGGTTTTAATTCGTAAAAAGCCCGTTCCATTATATAAAATGAAAGGAGAGATACTTAATCTTGGCCCTGCCGCATTTAACGATATGCGGTTTATGGATGGAGAAAAACTTACTGCGATTTTAATTGAATCTATAGGGGTATCTAAACCTCTAAAACAAAAAAGGCAGTATAGAAAAATAATGGGGGCAGAAGCGGAGACGCTTCCTCTTCCAACAAAAATACCAGATTAGGGAGATGAAACTATGACAAACGAAAAAATACAATATACGACCATTCGGGTTTCGATACGAAATTGCGACCGAATAAAAAAGTATGGGGCCATGGGTGATAACATGGACCAAGTAATCGAGAAAGTTTTAAGTAAAATAGAGGGATAACTATGGCAAAAACAGAAAAGGCGCGCGAAATAAAAAAGGAAACCCAACCGATAGTGGAAACGGCGGATATTTTTTCAAAACCTTCTCCGGATCCGGAACCAATACAGGAGCCGGATAAAACCACTATTGATATGGAAAAAGACGATACCCCGCACGATTTAATAGATTCTATCCAACCGGACGTTCCAACTGCAGAAATTATAAATTCTGTTGTAACGCGTGGAGTAATTAAGCGGGCAGAGGCGTTTGTTTCATCCAAAGGGGAGTCCCGCGTTTTCATATACGCAGAAGGAGGGGTGATTCTTAAATTTGTTGGCCACTTTAAAGTGAGCCGAAATTAGGCAAAGAGTTATAAAGAATCTGGTATAGATATTAACGCAGCAATTAGAGGCTGAGTGTGATGCCTCTTTTTTTTAGCGTTCCTAGAGGGGTTAATATGCGATTCCAAGAACTACATGAAAAGGTGTTTATGCCTTATTGGATCAGCTCGGTTCATAAAAACGACGAACAGGCATTGGCTATGCATTTTGTGTTTTTAAGCCAAATACTGGGAACTGTTCCTATTTCTACCCCCAAGGCGCACTGGAAAGCTGTTCGTAGTCATGATGCCATGCGTGTAGTTTTTAATGGAAAACTGCTTCATCCTAAACTGCATTTCTTTATTATTGGCGGGTCTGGATCGGGTAAAGGAGCAGGGCAAAAATCTTTGGAGTTTTTATTTACTGTTTTTAATATTCATGAATTTGCAAAACGTTATGGGGTTGCAGAGCCCATTGAAGAAAATATTTGGCAGGCTTTGGAAAAACACACAGGAGAATTGCGCAAGGCCAAATGGGAAAGAAAACGTATACGCAAAAAAATAGGGGAAGGCCAGGAAATCGAGGATTTATCGCAAGAAGCCAACCCATTAGATGACATGCTAACTATCTCGGAAAGAAAAAACGAGCTTGAAGAAGCCATGAGCGAGCCGCCGAATGAAGAAGAAAAGGACACTCCGTTTGTCGCAAAAACTAGAATGCCTGTAGTAATGCCGTATAAAATGACAGAAAGCGAAAAACGCGAAATTAAAGAGGCTTTCCGTAAAAAATCCGGAGAGCAATGGGATCAATTTACAACAAAGAACTATCAAGTGTGGCCAACAACTATAAAAAAGAACACCTCAACAACCGCGGATTTGATCGGGGGGTTTGAACCCGATAAGGCCGCAGATGATGGAAAAAACAGTAAAATGGTGTGGACTCCAGGGTATTTCCAAACACATGCGCTTTTGGGATATGACGAAGCAAGGAGTATTCTTGCAAATAGCGATTCCGATGCCTATGGCCTTTTTTGTGGGGCGCTTGATGACGAGGGGGCAGTAGAAACGAAGGCTAGAAAGGATAGAGATGAATATGGTAATGCCATTTCTTACCAAACGTGCAGTTCTATGATTGCTGGTACAACCGAATTTGGTGACCTTTCTTCTTTTGTTGCAATGGGAGGATTTTTACAGCGGTTCATAATACAGTATAGACACGTTACCATCTCCGATATGATAGATACCGCTGATAAGTTAGCGCATAATAAGAGTTTGCCAAGCGATAGATGGAACTTGGCCCGCGAGTATTATAAAAATCTTATGTCTATGAATATTGCATATAAAGATATAAACGCCACCGACTCCGCGCGCGACTACGCGACCGCGATTATAAAAGAGGATTACGCGTATTTCGGAAAAACGCTCGGCTATGGCACACACGCATATAACATGGCTGCAACGTTCTTGAACAGAAGAATTGGGTTTTACTTTAAGGCTGCGGCCATTATGGCAGCTATTGAAGGAAAGACAAGCAGTGAAGTTGAGCATTTCAAGTATGTGCATGAAAACCTTGGGAAACCGTGGTCGCAATCCATTGCGAATTATTTGGAGAACTGTTTTTCGGCTTCGGAAATGGCGGAGTCGGAAAGAAAGTCGCTTCTCTTAAATGGAATACTGCGGGCTAGAATGGATGCGCTTAGAGTGAGAGTTGGCGGGGATTATATCCCGGTGGAACGACTGGCCAAAGACATCTCCATGGGCGTCGTGGTTCAATCGTCTTATAGATATGCGAACGATTGGATAAGCGAAAACAGGACATATGATGCCATTAGAATGAAAATTTTGGAATGGGCCGACAATCACCCCGACACGGTATCATTAAAGCGCGAAGTAAGGTTCGCCAACAGCAAGCCTTATGATTACGCCGAAGTTAAACTCATAAACTTACCTCAAGAATTGATCGATCGCGACACCGCGATTAAACGCGACGATCGCGACAAGCTTGTTGCCGATCAAGGAGGGGTTGTATCCAACTGGAATGAAATATTGCCTTCGTCGGTTCAGGTTAATACTGACGACGATGATAATGCCGGTATATCGGATACAGCATTAAAGGAAATTCGTAAAAAGAAAAAGCAAGGTGTGATATGAAATACGCAGAATTGTTATTCAGGCAGTGTTGCGATAAAGGAGATGCCGAACACTATAGGAAACGGCTATTTAAGTGCCAAAGACTGAGTTGCAGTTTCCAGATAAAGGGTGGAAGCGGAAAACCCTTTTGCAGGACACCACTGTTTGACAGCATACAACAGAACAAAAAAATAGTTATGTAATACATGGCAAGCAAACGGACACAACCTTTGGCTTCCTGAGGGATGGGCTACCCTATGACACAACAAAATGGAGATGATAAAATGGGTAAATGCGCGTGTATAATATGTCAATACCATAAACGCGATATGCCAACGCCCCCGGCAAAAATTTGGATGGATGGCGAGGTTATAGATGAGCTTTGCCAAGAGCACGGGGAGAGTGCAAAACAGTTTTTGGAGTCGATTGAATTGTTGGAAAACCACGTATCAATAAGCAGAAAACGGAGTGATGTGAGTGATCAACCGGGCGAATAAAGGCAGAAACAACGAGTTGGCTGTAATTCGTATGATGAAAGAGCAAGGGTATAAAGTGGCCTTTCGTTCCATTCGTACGAGGTTTCAGGCAATCGATTATCTCGGTTTATTCGATGTCGTCGGTGTAATGGCCAGGGATGAGTCGGGTGAAGGGCACACGTGGTATGTAAGCTCGAAAACAAACCGCAGCTATTCGTCGGAGCACCTTAATGCTTTAATAGCTTTTCGGTTGCTATATACACATCCGAGTGACCGGGTAGAGCTTTGGGATTGGCATGATGCGGAATGGAAATTGGTAAAAGGAACGAACAAGAAATTTCTGCAGCCAAGAACACTTCGAATAAAAACATTCAACGAAAACGATATAATAGACGAAACAATAGTGTGTTAGGGGTAAACGTGGAAGAGCTAAAACTTGAGTTATCTTCGGAAGAGATCGAGGCACTCAAGGATTTTATACATTTGGGGATTCAGCTTGGTGCCGGTATGAATAAAAACACGGGCGTTTTAAGAAAACTGCTCTATGGTGTTTTAGCCAGAGTTCCGGAAAATTCAAAGTTATACCTCGGTTCTCGACGAGAGAATACAGAGATTAACGCATACGTGTATATCACGCATGCAGAAAAGGTGGAAAAACCACCGGAGTGAAAATATGACCGATGAAATGCCAGACGTAAGCGGAGTAGTTGAAAGTGTTACAGCCAGTAACATTACTACAAAAGCAGGAAGGAGCCTTAATAAGTTCGTTATTACTATTGGAGGGACTGGCTATAGTGGAATAGGCCTTACCCCAAAAGTTGCATCGGGCGACACTGTAACGCTCAAATTGAAGCAAAATGGGAATTTTGTTAATTTGGTGGACGTCTTAAAGGGAGGAATAAGTCTCATGGCAAAACCAAGCGGGTTTAGTCGTGGGCCAAGCGGGCCGTCAACGAAGGTGTTGATGGTGCAGACTGCGGTGGCAATAGCCATCCACAATAGCGGTGGTAAGCCAATAACCCCGGCCGATATCCAGAGCTTGATGCCAGAGCTGCTCAAGATGGCAGGCGAGTAAGCGCGTAATTAAAATACGTCCCTAGCATCTGCGCTAGGGCGTTAATTTTTTGTGATCATATGGCCCAGATAACAACAATAGAGGTAACAGACACGGAATACCGTATTTACAATACTTACTATGATAGGCGTTGGGTAGAGGTTGTAAAAACGTTGCCTAACAGAAGTTGGCAAAAACCGTACTGGGTCTTAGCTAAACATTCATCTACGATAGAGGAACTACAGGCCCTGTTTGCGCCCTTTGGGCGCGTTATGGTGTCGGAAGTATTAACTCCCGAAATTACAGAGGCGTCTATAAAGACCCGATATCCGTTTCTATATCCTTTTCAAGTTCGCGCAGTAGCTAAAGCGGCTACAAAGGGAACATTTTTATTTGCTCACGCTTTAGGGACCGGGAAGTCGATTTCTTCATTTGCCGCTGCATTGGAACTCAAGCGTAATGATCCTACAGTGAACACAATTCTCATAGTATGCCCAGTTTCTGTTCAGGCACAGTGGCAAAAAGAAATAAGCAAATGGTATGGTAAGGACTCAAAACTAATCAAGGGTCCGGCTTTAAAACGTCAGGAGTTATGGCATCTTCCTGATGAAGTGAAAATAGTGAGTTTTGAGACCTTACGCCAAGATTTGCCCAACCTCGACAATGCCACTATAATTCTTGCCGATGAAATAAGCAAAATCAAAAACCGATCAAAACTGCACAAAGTATTTGCCGAGCTTGGAAAAAAGGTCAAATATAAACTGGCCTGCTCGGGTACGCCGGTCAGTGGGCGGTTGGAACATTATAAAAATATAATGGATTTTATTTCGCCGTCGTGGATGAGTTATAAATTCTTTGATAGCAAATACACTGTAAAGGATATGATAACGGTCCGTGGTGGGGAGCAGCGGCTTATAACCGTCGGTTATAAAAACCTCGAGGATTTTGTTGCAAGGCTAAATGGATTTGTAGATAGGGTTACAATGGCCGAAGTAGCTCCCGACCTGCCACCTTTGACATTCGAGTGGCGTGTAATCGAAATGACGCCTGTACAAAAAACGCTTGTCGATGAGCTTTTGAAATATGCAAAAGAAAGAGAAGACGGCGTACTTCCTATTTGGCAGCTTTTACATTGTGCCGCCGATGGTACTGATGTTGTTCACGAGTCTCAAAGCGAGGTTCTTAGCGCTCTTCCAATGAATGTAATACCGGCCGAGGCATCGCCAAAAATCAAAGAAATTAGCGGCGTTCTCGAAGAAATACCCGAAACCGAAAAGGTTATAATTTTCACTCAGTTCGCTCGTTTTGCAAAACGCATACAGACGCACTTTGGAGCGGCACTAATTACCGGCGATATGGCTGGGGAAGAACGAGCTGAAATTATTTTGAAGTTTCGCACCGACTCGGCAACGCGTGTTTTAGTTGCCACGGATTGTATGTCGGTTGGAGTTTCTTTCTCTGATATAAATTATATGATAATGGCAGATATTCCCGCGGACATTTCTGTATTTCAACAGAGAGCCGGCCGTATCCATCGCATCGACTCGAAACGCCCAAAGGTGGTTATTTGCCTTGTAAGCGAGGGGTTGGAGCAGGACATCCAATCCATTCTTGAAGAAAAAGCAGAATTAACTGAAAAATTGCTTGAAAGCAATTTTGACCCGATCGGCATTCGTAATAAAATTGAGGAGAAATACGGGCTCAAACAGAGGTCTTTATAAATTGATGAGTACATAAGATAATGGAGGCGTATAAAATGCAAAACCTTGGAGAAATGGGGCACCCGGATTTGGGGGTTTTATCAACTGCTTTTAACGAAAGCCCAGAGGAAGTGAAGAGAATCTACGATGGAATTATCGCCAAAAGATTAGCAGATTTCCCATCTATAGGAAATGATTTGCTAGAGAAACAGGCTTATTCGGCAACGATATCCGTTTTGCACAGAAAACGTCATAGCAAGGTTCGTGTATTTGAAGGTATGTTTTTATCCTGTAACGGTAAAATAAAAGATTACGATAAGCGCGAGTATAATCGTATATGCCGTGAGGTTGCTCGTATAGGTGCCGACCAGGCTCAAAAAGCCGGGTTGCTTAATGCCCGCGGGGAACCTATTTACGGGCCTACTGCAAAATTCAATGCAGGTAAACCCATACAAAATCGGGCGTATTTTGAAATCGGCGGAATAGTGTTGGAGAAAACAGATGAGGGTAAAATGGCAACAAAGCCGTTCAGAATGTTTGTTGATAGTGTGGGGCTTTTGCCAGAAGTGATTCTTAATCAACCCGTTTGTTTTAAAGCTGAAGTTGGCCGGGCAAGCAATGACGATGTTTATACGTTAAATGATACCCCGGAAACGTTTTTTGAATATCCGGTAAGGGAAAACGTTAATCCAAATATAGCAATGGATACAGCGGCCGCAATATATCCAGGGCGGCCCGTTGCAGAGATACTGTCGTTGGTTAAAATAGAAAAAACAAAGCTCGCCGATGGTACCGAGGAATCTGTGCCTAACGTAGATAAACGAAGATATTTGTTTAAGGATTTGATTTTGACTGGGGTTTATAAGTCAAGATTGGATAATAGTACAACACTAGAATTTACTCACCCCGCTCTTTTGAAATGGACAATCTATGTTACCATGGAGTTTGTTAAAACCGCAACCGAGCCGGTTAGAGATTATACAGCAAATGTACTTGCACAAATGTATAAAATTGACGAGGCAAATAAAGAAATCCATCTTAATGGATTTGGCGTTTGGCAAGACTCTGCGATTAGGCCAAAGGTACCGATGGGGGAATTAAAACCCGAAAACGTTAAAATGAAATTCGAGCTTTAAGGTGATTTTGATGGGATGGGGAAACAGTGAAGGATCAGAGATTGTCCAGGTCGCGGAACCAGAGGTCAAACAAGCAGTTGCAGCAACCGCTACAGCGTTAGCGGCCTCGCCCGAACACATCGAGACAATCCTAATGTATGGCAAGGCCAAAATTGGAAAAACCTATGCGGCCTGTAGTGTAATAGAAGATGCGCTTGCCAAAAACCCAAAAACAACTATTTATTATGTGTGTACCGACAACGGGTTTGACCTGTCATTCCAGGCTTATTTCAAGGAAAAGTCGGAGGATGTAAAGCGCCATTTGGTGATGTATCCTGCCTATACGTTTAAGAAGAACGTGGTAGTGCCGCTTTTTTCGCAAGTAGCTACAATGTTCCACGAAATAGGGCAAAAAGCAAAGAAAACGGATTGGCTTATAGTAGATCTGGCCGATAATTTTTACGCATGGGCCATGGATGTTTGGATGGAACAGTCGTCCCCGCAGAATAGTGTCACAACTTACATGTCGGACGCGGCCAAGGATTTGAAGAAGTATGTTGAATATAACCGCAACCAGTGGACATTTATTAAAAGACTGGATAACATAGCAACTAACAACATTCTTGAGTTCCCACCATGCAATCTTCTCTATATTTTTGGAGAAAAAATCCTGGAAGTTGGGGAGGACGCCCCAGACGAGCAAGCCAAGGAAACATCAGATGCCTTTGAGCTTGTCGGCTGCAAACCTGGTGGGCAGAAGAACCTGCCATACACGTTCTCAACAATCGTGTATATTTCCGGGCTCAAGCAAAAGAAATTCATTGTACTTGGCGATCGCGGATATTTCCTCCCATATGAAGAGGTATCATATGACCGCCGGTGGTATCAGAGTTTTCTCGAGCAAAGAAAAAGCCAAATGAAGTAGGAGGTAATTGTATGGTAGAAAAGAAAGAACCATGGAAGCAAGATCTGGTTATGGACAACGTGACCGATGTAGAGAATGAGAAAGGCAATACCAAGCGGCTGGTCTTTAAAGGAAAAGACGAGCTTGAAAGCCTAGTAATCTCGCTATCTGTGTCGGGCCCAAGCGACAAGGTGCTTGATTTTATGACTAGGCTGCGTGCAGTAAAGGCCGGCACATCAACCATCCAGGTTACGGCGCGCAACCCGCAAACACAACTATCAGATTTTTGAGGTGTCGATATGAAAATAGCAGCGCCCATATTTAGAAATTTTTTAAAGCAGGTTTTACCAATTGACGAGGGCACGATAACGGTCACGCCAGAAAAGATGGTGATGTTCGTCCAAACAGCTGCACAAGACAGGCAGGTTAAGGTAGAATACCCCTTTGCTGCGCCGGAGGTTCCGTTCGAAATGAACCTCTCGAATTTTAGGACGCTGTTATTGACACTGAGTCGTTTCAGTAGCGAAGAATTGGATGTTACAACCGAAACAAACGAAAACAAAGTACCATGCAGGTTGATCGTGCGTAGCGGAAGAAAATCTTTGAAAATCCCTATGGTTTCAAAGACTTATATTCGGCAAGGACAGGATTTGACAGGGAAACCGGAAGCGACGTTCGTTTTAGACGCAAAGGCCGCGGAGGATTTCCTTGGAGATATGACCAAATTCGGGGATCGGCCGTTGGTTACTCTTCAGCATACAGAAGGAAATAGCGCCCTCAACATCAAAATAGAATCTGATAAGTTGGCAGGTAGTCTAGAGAACGTTTATGAAATCGGGGTAGCCGTTCCAAGTTTTAACTTGAAGTTTCGTTCATTAGACGCGTTATATCTGGCTGAAGGCCCGATAACCATCTGGTTTGGAACGAAGGCTATAATTGCGGCTTATAAGACTTCCGATGGTATAGATGTTCAGCACACACTAGCAGTATATATCGGTGATTAACATGACAAAAAAAGCGCCATATGTTAAGGAATGGCTCGACGAGTGGTCGGAATATAATGGTCTTCCGAGAGAAATAAAGGATCAATATGCCCCGTATTTGAAGAAACTTGGAGCAGTGTTGCGAGACGAGGCATCGGATTATAAATCCTTGGTTGCATTATATTTTAGCGGTAAGGATACAGGCAAGATTGTTAAGAAGGCTTTAGGAATAGAAGACCCGAAACTTCTTAATAGCCCCGCAATAAACACAATTGAAAGAATTGCGTATTATATCAGATATCTTGAGCTGGTAGAGGGGACATAATGGTATATCAAAACGTCAATACGGAGGAACACCATGATAAAAACAAAGAAACTAGTGCCGTCGTCGAAAGATCTTAAAAAAATGGAAAAGACAGCAAATGCAATTGTGCGCAGTTTTAACAAATTTAAGCTGCCCCCGCGCATTGCATTGGCCGTGCTGCTCGGAGTAGCAGACACAGTTATGGCCGTTGGCAAGATTGAGAATGCCGGGCACACAACTGGAACTACCAGAATAGAAATTACACGCAAATTAGATGGGGCAATGCCAAAAATAGAAGAAGTACCCTCATATATTAGGTGATACCATGGTGAAAAAGGCAAATATTTTAGAAGAAGCACTGTCAATAACTTCAACCGACCGGCGTTCACAATATGGCCATCCAAAGGTTGATTTCACCCGCACGGCAAAGATTACCTCAATACTCTTGGACAAGGAAATCACAGCTCAAGACGTCGTAATTATGCTGATCGCGATGAAACTGTCGCGCAATGCATACAAATACAAACGCGACACGTGCGTGGATATCGCGGGGTACGCTAGAATTTTAGCCATAATTGCAGGCGAGGAGGGATAAGGTGCCAAAGGTAGCAATCGTATCCAGCGAACCTATCGACAGCGTGCTGTTCGATGTGTGGATCGCACGCTTCGGGCTTCAGCCCGAGGAATACGAAGTGCTTACTCTTGTGGACTACGACTCAAAAGACAAGAATGGAAAGCACAAGGCTCTTTCTGAGAAGGAAAAAGACATCGCCCGGCCGGGTCTTCTTGCAAAAATGAAGGTTATACAACCTTCCATTATAGTTACGATAGGAGGGCCAATGCTCAAGGAAATGACTGACTACAAGGAGCTCCCGCCTCCTGACGGAACTCCGGCCGATGCAACTATTACATATCTGCAATACTGTGCTACTTTGCTTCCTTTGCGTAAATTCTATGCCGAGCTTGGATGCTCGGTGGTGGGCATGCCTCTTCCATCTTACTTTTCATACGGTGATAAACTTCAAAATACAGACAACGACCCTATGCGTAATAGGTTTACACGCGCCGCGTTCCAATTCATACACGAAGCATTCAACAGGCCGAAAATGCTCGTATTTGATATCGAGACTGATGGATTGGATGTAAATAAAGCCAAATTGCTTTATTTTGGTTATTATTCATATTCAGAAAAACAGTACGGTATAGTTAAAACCAAGTTTGAAATCCAGGAAATATTAGATAGGCATACTCATTTGATAGGTTTCAATAATAAGGAATTTGATCAAAAAATTATGTCAAATAACGAGTTGCAATTATATGGAAAAGTTACAATAGATATGCTTCACGGGTTAAAAGCTAGAGGGCGTAAAGAAGACATGGGGTTGAAAGACCTGCGAGATAATAAATTAGACACGGTTGTTAGGTTTCTTAACCTCGGTGAAAAAAAGGAAATTGATTTTAATATTCTTACCAAAGGTAATATATCTTTAGAGGAAGATAGAAAAATCAGAGAATATTTAACAAATGATGTGGAAATTACAAAAAAACTTTTTGATTGGTGGACCGCGTGGTGTGGGCCGTTTAAACAATATGTTAATCCTATTCACCAATGGCGGCAATCTTATAAAACCTGTTCGTCCGCGTCATATGCCTACAAGGCGATTTGCCATGCCACGGGCCGGCCCGAAATCTTCAAGGAAGACGATGACCTGACAGAGGAGGAAGAGGACTTCGAGGGCGGGTTCGTCAGCGCTGATCTCGAGGTCGCGCGCGGAAACGTGCTTCTGTTCGACTTTGCCTCACTGTATCCGCACAACTTCTTTCAGGGTAATTTGTTCTCTCCTGTAACAAAAGATTACACTGGGCCCATATTTAAAGCCAACGACTTCTATCCGGAATTGAAAGGCGTTTACAGGGCTGATAGGCTTGGTGAAGTGGAGACCGTGCTCAAAAACTTCTACCTTGAGCGCGTCAAATTTAAGAAAGCCAAAGACCCAAGGCAATACGCCCTGAAGATCCTGCTTAATTCGTCGTATGGTGCGGCATCCAGTAACAAATTCGTTTCAATCCACAATCCTACGATTGGACCGGATACGACTTACATCGGTCGACAGAACATCAAATACGTGCGCAAAAGACTTGTTGAGGAAGGCTTCATTCTTTGCATGTCCGACACTGATAGCTGTGCCATACAAATACCCGCAGGCAAGACCGAAGAGGATGTAACCAAGATTATCAATGCCTGTGTGATCGAAATCAAAAAGTGGTTGCCATTCCCATCTGACACGTTCAAAATGGCCTTGGAGAAACGTATCAAATACTTTCAGATGTTCAAGCACAAGAAGACGGGCGCGCTCCTTAAGAAGTTCTACCTGTTTGTCACAACCGATAATGAGGTGGTGGTTAAAGGGCTGCCGATCGTGAAATCGAATTCAACGGGCCTTGGAAAGAAAATCTATGAAATTATTAAGCCTAAAATTATTGAGACATTGCAGTGTAAATTCCCGGAAGGTTATTTCGATGGGTTGATGAAAGAACTAACTAAGAACGATATCTCGTTGGCGGCAAAACGATTTAAGGTCAAGCAACCGTCGGAGTACAAGTCCCCGTCGCAACTCGACTGCCAGATAGCTCAGAGATATGGCTCGGGTAACCACTGGCTGGTTCGTAATAAGATTGTTGGTGCCGGAATAAAAGTCAAATATGGCAAAGTCGAGGAAGTCAAAAATATTGGTACAGAGTTCATAGATTTTACGCTCACGAAGGACGAGTTGTATTACTTTGTGGAGAGTAGTTTGGAGGGATACCAGTGACCTGGCAAAAGAATTATAAGAAGAAGCTATCGAAGTCCGCACTACAGACGTTCAAACAATGCCCGATGAAGTTTTATTTTACCCACGTCTTGCGGTTGGAAGATCCTAGCGGGCCCGAAGCCATGCTCGGTCAGCATATTCACAAAAACTTCGCCGATTTCTATCAAACGTTGGTTTTTAATAAGATAAAGACACCAATGGATTTAGTGGCGGAGATAATGAAATATGATACCGGGGGCGCTAGAGATCATTACGCCAATTTTGCGTCGTTCAATGTTGGCCGGTATAAGAAGCTGAAAAACAAGCTCCTTATTAAACCTCTTATGATGGAGGAAAAAATTACTCATCCAGAGCTTGAGCTTGTTGGTATAATCGACGCGGTATTCCAGGACGACAACGGCAACGTGCTTGTGTTGGATTACAAAACCGGGAAGTATTCCCCGGAACGCATTTTTGAATACAGAATGGAGCTATCGATTTATGCCAATCTTGTGGCCGGCCATTCATCATATACTCCGACGCATTGGGGTATATTTTTCAGCAAATCAGGAATGTTCTGGCAAGAGCCTATAATTTCAGACTATTTTGACAAGAATGTTTTGCCTTTAATTGCCGACGCAAAGGCAGCCATAGCGAAGGGCGACTTCCAGCCGAAGACCAGCCCACTGTGTATGTATTGCAGCTTCAAGAATCGCTGCAATGCGTGGGGCGGGGCGAAAGACCCAATACTTATCGAACAGTTAAAAAAGAGAAAAGAGGAGGCGAAGGAATATGTTTTTTAGAAACGACAAAATAGGCGAAATGGTAATTTTGCACTCGTACGGGAAGGAGGAATTGGTGGATATTATTAAGGCCAAGGTTGGGAATAAGAAGATAATCGACCTGCAGTATTCCACGATTCAGGCCTTAAACGGGAAACCATTTTACACGGTTTTTGTGATAATTGAGTGAGGTGGGGGGCTATGTGCCAGGATGAAGACGATGATTTATCCGACTTCGAGTTTCTCAAGGTGCATGGTCATAGACGACTTATCGGTTTAAAAACTGGTAGGATCAAGAAAATAACAAGGAGTTGATTTGAATGGGTAGGGAAATTACGAAGACAGAAGACGGCAAGTACAAGATCCACGACACAAACGAGATAATCGTGGAGAAGAAGGCTATTGAGGACGCCATTGCGCAGATGGAAAAACAAAAGGCTTCTATAACGGAGAATCTCAAGGCGATCGACAACGAGCTTGCCAAGCTCAGGGCGGTGCTGTAAAATGGACACCTGTTTGATAAATGTACCAGAATATATCTGGTGGCTTCTTGCCATTTTGATTTTAGGGTATATTTGTTATATGGTGTTTATAGCGTGGGTAATGATTGCAAAAACATTGAGTTGAGACCATGGATAAGATACCTCATAAATTCTGGGCTCGGTGGTATAAGCTTTACCTTAAATATGACCGGCCCGGAATGGAGGAACATCTCGGGGAAACGTTGCTTGGCAGGATGCATCCATATGCCAACCGTTTGATGAACGACTATCTTATGGATCTGATGAACTACCTGGAAACTGGGAAAAAGGTGAAAAAATGATACAAGAAATCGCGTGGTATTTAATGGTTTTCCTTTGCTTTGCAAGTATGGGAATGATCTTGGCTCGATGGGGCGAAAAAAACATTCACGGCACTTATGGATGGGGTAGTATACTTGCTTCTCTCTTGGTGTTCATACTAATTGCCATAATCGCCGGCAAGTTCGGGGCGATATAGGTGGCGGACTACAAAGATTGGTTTACAGAATATTTGGATGAAATAATTGTTCGAATGCAGATGCATCCCGGTAATGATAATATGATTTTTACAATAAACCAGATTCGTTTAGCCTATAAACAAGGAAAAATAGAAGGAAGATGAATTTATGATGGGTAAAGAATATCACCGAAAATATTACTTGGAACACAAGGAACAGTTTCGCCAAACAAAAATAAGATATATTCAGAATCATAGATCTGAATTTAATGAACGGAAAAAAACGTGGCGTCAAAACCACAAATTAAAAATACAAAAGAGTAACGCAAAATATTATCAAAAAAACAAAGGCAGAGTTCGTAGTTATATGAAGAAATATTGGCAAACTGAGCGTGGAAGAAACAATGCTAACAAACACAAAGCGCAAAGAAGAAAGAACTTAGGATTTGATCCAATTAATAAATGGTTTCCTGGCAGTCATGGACACCATATTAATAAAACACAAGTCGTTTATATTCCAAAAGAACTTCATACGAGCGTTTGGCATAGGCAAAAATGCCCAAAAACCATGTCCGTTATTAATGCAAAAGTCGTTCTGTGGCTTCTTAAAGAATCTTTACAGACGGCCCCGAGGTGGAAGATATGAAGAAGAAAGTATACGTTTCGGCGAACGACAGGATCCTTTACGAGGTCCACAAGGCCCCGCACCATGACGATGGTGAAAAGGCCATAGAGGTCACGGATGACGAGTTCGTATTTATAATGCGCGTCAAGGCCGAATATAAGAAAATGCTTGGTATGATCATAGCAAGATATACCGAGGCAGAACTGAAAAAGTGATACGATGGCCTGGAGCTACCTTGGCTACATGTACACCCGCTTTCCGCGACGCGTCAGCATTCCGGAACAATTCACGGTAAACTCATTGGAGGAATTGACGGAGGCCGTGGAAAAATACAGGAAAAACACGCGCGTGGGCGCCTCGATCTACAACTACGACGGCGACGCGTCGAAGGTGATCCTGGACAGGGTGGTCTTCGACATAGATCATGACAACGCGCTGCAGGACATAAAGATACTCCATAACATAAACAGGAAGATCACCCACTTTATAGTCTTCTCAGGCAAGGGGTTCCACTTCTACATGTTCACACAGAACTACAACACCACAGAGTTCGACAAAGTGGCCACGGTCAGGGCAGTCTACGACCATTTCAAGGACGTTTTCGGCGTACAGGTCGACCCCTCGCTGTGGCAGAACGCGCCCGCGCATATGTTGGCAATCCCGGGCACCTGGAACTCCAAGCCGGGCCGGCGCAAGTATGTTATTTTTATCAGCGAAGACGACCTGGAGAAGGGTTACGACCACATCCTGGCCAAGGCCGACAACCCGCCGGACGAGATGCCGATCTATGGCAACGAGTATTTCGATCTCGGGCCCTACAAACGCGACGCGCCGCGCGCGCCGCGTCGCGCCGCGTCGCGTGTCGCGGAGGTCGCGTGCGGCGCGCCGAGCGATATGGAGATTTGGCTTCAGTGGCAGCCGAAGGCCGTGCAGGTTATGCTGACCGATGCTAAAAAGTGCACATACAAGAGCAGATTTTATGTAGCCTCGTTCTTGCGCGAGCGCGGGTATACCATGGACGCGGCGTATGCCATTTTGGAGCATTTCTACTCTAAGTTGCCGCACGATCAAGGGGGCACTAAATGGGATCGCGTACTGCGCAAGGACGTGGTCGTGCAGGCCTACAGGGGGCCTACTCTATATAGTTTTCCCAGCGAGAAAAAATTGAAGGAAGAAGGTTATCTCTGACCCTGGAATCGCACAATGGAGGCCGCGATTCAAGAAGAAGGCTGTTTTGGCGTCATTCCTGTTACTCGTGCTATCAAGCCCATAACGGGCTCTTTTAAAGAGTCTAGCAGTATAGGCCCAAGGTAGCCCGCCAAGCCGGCTACTCCGAACAAAAGGTGTGTTTCCGCCACATAATCTATCATCAAGGACGCGACCACCATTCCGGTGAATGCGCCTATCAGGCCTTCTGTAAGATAGTCAACCAGCTCTTTCTTTTTAATCGCGGCGGCTCGGAGCTCTCTCACAATACCACCAAAAAATGCAAACAAGGCCATGATACATATCAGAGGCCAATCGATCGGAGTGCTAGCCGGCATGTTTAACCTCTGCGAAATATGCCCTGTTTGCCAAGTACATGATCATCAGCAAAAGCGTTATCAGGGCAAAAGTGTTAAATATTACGTAAATAAATATTGCGTCTTTGACGTCGAAAACATATTCCTGGAAGTCGCTTCTTTCGGCCGGGCTGTTTGTCAGGAACGTCTCCTGCATGGTCTCTCGGGCCTCCTTTACCTGAACATAGGAATTATAACCGAAAAAAGACGGAATGGCGCATGCAAGAAGGGCAATAATAAGAATTAACTTATAGTGCGAATCCTGCATATGCGCCACCTAATATTTACAGCATTCTTTTCAAGAGCGGTTTTGGTGCCGCCTTGGGGCCTGCTGCGGTTGCTTTGCCACTTACCAATGTCTGGATATATGCTGCGACTTCCTTGATACAGCTGTAAAGCCCTAGAACCGCGGCGCCGTAGATAGCGCTTCCGAGATCAGGGAGAGACGTTGAAGGAGTTGCTACGAACGCCGCTGAGAAACCCAGAAGAAATCCGGATACTGCGTGCATTGCTATGTTGGTTAGTGCTTCTTTTGGAAATTCCACCATATAATTCACCTCATTATTTTCTGCTTTTGCCCTTTAATAATCTTCCGACCCGTTATGCGAACACCTTTCGTTCAGCCGTTCTTAATCTGCGTTCCAAATCAGCCATATAAATTCTCGTATCGACAAACTGGGTATTAAGAAGTACCTTTGTCTTAAATCCTCCGTTCATGGACCAATTATGCCCTATTTTCAGGATTTGGAAAGCCCCGTCTAGATTAAGGGTCGGGGATTGGGTAAGAATATACTCCCCGGGGTCGGAAAAGAACAAAAACGAAGACTCGATTTCATATGCCTCTATCGGCTCTTTTTTTGCTGTTACTACAGTAGTTTGATAGGCCGCTGCTGTAGCTGTATCTCCTAAGTTGCCAACGGCAAAAGCGCGGCTGAACATTCCGTAGTTTGTCTGTGAATCGGAATCTTCATATGCCGTTTGTGTTCCGGTTCTGTAGTTAACCTGTAGTTTATTGGTTAAAAATTCGCTGTTTTTCTTGACTTTTGCCTGTCTAAGTATGTTTGTACCTTCAATTAATGCATCCGGGCTATAGGTTATAGTTGTGGTTGGCCATACGGTTAAATCTCGAGTTTCCGGGTCTATGACAAAATATGATTTGGATTGATCGGTTAGTTGCTTAATTGAATTATAAATGCTGTCGTTGGAAATATTTGCGGCAACAGTTTGCAGAAGCGACGCGGGTACTCCTTCGTATGTAAAATCGGACTGTGTGGCCATGATCGTGTTTATACAGCTATATAATGACCCTGAAAGTGATGCGTTGTTATATGTTTGTGACTGCAATCGGGAGGTGTAGTCCTTTCCAGAGATCTGTAGTACTTGGCCTCCCTGCATGGTGTAATTAATATCATCGGCATATCCGCCCCATATCTTTCTGCCAAACTCCGAAATAGGGTCTTTTGCAAAAATCTCTATTTCGTCCTGGGCCTGGTATAAATCAAAAAGCGTTCTATTTGGATCGGATATTTGGAGGGAACAAGTACCTGCCCCAACGTTAAGATCACGAATGCATTCAAAAGATTGAAGTGAAGTAATTGGAATTTTATTTATCGATATAACCACATCGCTCCATCCGCCGACTATCCATGATCCTGGAACGACTAACGATGAAGGTACTTCAAATTCCCCTTCGAAATCCGTCATGCTATCACTCATACCTGTTTCCGTTTATGGAAACATTGAAGCTCTGCCATCGTGGTTGCGGGTTGCTGAAGTCAGCCCAGCACCAAATCATCTGCGAAGCCGGATAGGTGACATCGGCAATCCACTGAGATGTGGCATTGAGGGTCAGCAATCCTGTCTGGTTGTAGTTCGGCGCGCACTTCACCGTGAAACCAGGGATTGATGGAGTCTGCGAGGCGTTTATCTTGAACGTGCCAGCCGAGTTGGTAGTGATGTTGAAAAGCCCTCGGTCGGATGTCTGATTGACAGGCTGGACATTCGTTGCATAGGCATGGATTGGTCGGAACGATGTTGCATATATTCCTGCGGAGTGACTAATCGAGGCGTTCATCACTACAGCTTCTTCCTGCGCCCCGATGACAAAGGATGGGGTTGCAGTTACGCGAGGGGTTATAATGAACCAATCGACCTTGTTTATGGTGGACTGCCTTGCCGTGAGATACAGGTTAGTGAATGGGTAGCCTGTAGTGAATACGGTTGTTCCGGATGAATTGCTTGCCGCGTTCTGTGTGGAACTGAATAGATGCCCGTTCCCTTTGTCGGTGTTGTTGATTGTCGAGAAGCTGATTATTTCGGGAAATGTCATGCTTGGCATGCACATATAGAATGCGGTTGCATTTCCAATGGAACGCACTTTTCCACCGCCTCCACAAGCATAATTATATCTATTAAGCATAAACCGTATTAGGTCGTCGTTCTGCATTGTTGCTTCATCGGAAGAGCCTGTAGTCATTATTTTCACTCCGCCATAGTCATCGTCTCCATTTGTTCCGCCTATTCCGTCAAACTTGGCGTAGATTGTCCTATCTGCGAGATTGCTCGTATTGAACAAGACGAACTTTGTAAAAACACCAGCGTCGGCTCCGGTATAATAATACGTTGAGTTTTCCACGACTGACGTTCCGCCGCCAATCGCGCTCCACCACGAAGCATTTAGCGAGGTTCCTGCAAAGTTGTCCCCTCCAATATCGGTTATACTTGATTTATCCGATGCTTCGCTTGCGTTGTAATAGATATATATAATGCTGGTTTGGTTGCTTGCATTGACCCACAAATATCCGCTGGCATTGGTGTAGTTCCAATCAGTCACAGCCTTCAAAGACGAGCCTTCCTGCCTCCAGAAGCCAAGTTCGCCTGTTTCCGACGAGTCCAGCACCCTTATGTCGGAACCGTTGGTTGCTGTTGCGTTCAGTGCAATCGGTATGGGAAATTGGCAGTAGGCGGATGTGCAGTTCCAGTCTGTGATGTTGACCTGCACCTTGTAGTTGTAATCCCACCACGCCGGATGCGGCGCCCCGACAATCGCTATCTGTGCGTATTCGGCGGTTAGCCAATCTTGTGATGAGGTTGTGTTGCGTATCCTTGCTTCGGTAATAATTGTTTGATATAGCCGACTATTGCCATCCGACCATCCGGAGAGCATGATTTGTGTTGGCGCTGGGGTAATCGACCCCGACGAAGTTGCATTGGTAGTTGTATTGTAAGCATATTGATGTGATACTGTATTATATGATATTGCAGGCATTGTCCATTTGTTTAGTCCTTTTAGTAGCCCAGTGTCCCAGTCTGAACCTGTTCCGGCGTGAAAGCGTATCTTATCTGTGTTTATCATCTCTCCGAGAATAATAGATGGTGATACTGGGTTTCCAAACCCAAATGTGTCTTGCCATTGATTCACTGTTCCATATTTCCACAAGATTACGCTCACAGTTGCATTTCCAGGCGGTAATGACGATGCACTCGTTTTGCTGATATAGCACGAACCATTGAAGAATATCCCATTTCCATAAGGCGTGTTATTTAATGCACAATCAGAGTAGGTGGAAGATACCGTTAGGTTATTAAAACCTGCACTGTCTATGATGGACGTCGTGTTTTCATTTAGATGATAAACGCCAACATAGTCGGCTGCTCGCCAAACAGCAGCCTCATTCTCCCCGCTGGTCGCCCCTGTATTGCCAAGATAGGCGTATATTGTTGTCAATGCTCCTCCGGTTAGGTTTGTGGAAACCCAATAAGTGGCATTGTTAGAGGAGTTTCCACAGAAGATAGGCGAGTCGCTATCGAGGTCGTAATTGAGAAGCGTCGTGTTGTTGTAGTCATAGAAACGGATATTACGACAGGCAGCAGGGTCACTGAGCGTATTCAATGATACAAACCCATACATCCCAGTATTCAAATTGCCAGCGGTAGAATTCGTGGTTCCACTCAGTCCATTCACCCATCGTATTGTGGTTCCCTCGTATGGAGTTCCATCAGCTACATAATCAAATGTGGCATCTCCAACAAAGAGAAGATAATAGAGTTCCCCTTGTGTCAAATTGATATTTGGAGTTGCATATATTCCTGTAAAAGTAACGTTCGCGAGAATGGTTCTTGCTGAGTTTTGCACTAATAGATTGGTCGGAGTTGTATTGCCCCCCATTGTGACGTTGTAGAGGGTAATCGTTGTCTTGGGTTGTATCACCACTCCGTAGTAGTTCGCAGCAGAAAATGAATTATTCGTCATTGCCTTTCCATGTGCTTCAGCGGTTATGGTAGAATAGTTGTGCAAATGGAATAGTGTGCCGTTACTTGTGTTAATTCTCACCCTTGCCGGGAAGTTCGTGAGGTTGGTGGCTACCGTGGTGTTGATGTTTATCGGCAGCACATAGTCCCACGAGGAATCTGCCCATCCTCCTTCGGTTGACATGCCCTCCCACGGATTTTTTACTTCTGTATGCCACGGCAACAGTGCCAATAGTGTCGCCAGGCCGAACAGCCCGATTGCCAGGATGACGTGCTTGTAGTCGAGTTCCACAATATCAACTATTTTTCAATAACTATTATTTCTGGGATAGAATAACTTCCAGCAGTAGCTCCAACACAATCTCCTTTTAACCACATGTACGCCGTAGTATTGGTTGAATTTATATTATTCCAGCACTGAAAATCAGAGGTATCAGTTAAAACGGTCCATCCAGCGGCAGCTGGAGAAAGTTTATCACACCGCGCATAAACAATCATTCCAACGGGTTGAGGATAAAGTAGAATTGCGGAATAGTTTTTATTGTTCGTTATATTGAAATTTTGAACGCGGATTGCTCCTTTTCCTGCCGTTTGATATGCGGGATATGCCCCAAGATATGCTGGGAATGGGCAAAAGAATCGTGTGCCGTTTCCTCCAGCATAATAAACCCCAAATCCTCCTATATTAAATGATACCGAAGCAGTTTGTGACATATTGAAATTCCCTTTATTCGCCCAACAATAATACGAATGGTTACCCGCTATAATAGAAGTATTTGAAGGCCAAACGTATTTATATAAATATGTTGTTAAATCATAACTAGCATCGTAACCTGTTCCATCAATAAATACTCGTACAGCCGCATCTTGCAGCGTAGTATTATTAGATGTGTAATTACAATATATTGTAAATGGAGTAGACGTTATAGTAGTTGGCGAAGTAGTATTAAGTAAAGTTGTATCCCTATTTAAAAGACTAAAGGGTTGAGAATATACCCATTCACCAAATATTTTCGATGTATTATTAAACACCAAAGCTCGCATTTGGGCCATAGGGGTTGCATTCATAAGATATATATCAAATACAGTAGAGTTGTTGAAATATGCCGGAATATGTGTTGCCGCTTCTGTGACATAAACCCATGTACTTCCATTATTTAATGATAGTTGGAAACGGTATGCTAATTCGGGGCTGCCGGTAGAAAGAAGCGCCGTAAGATTGTTTGAAAGAGTTAGAAGGGAAGTAGTATTATTAGGAGCTAAAAATGCAATACTTGGAATACTTAAACAGATTGTTGAAGTTGGACTTGGAGTTGGAGTAATTTTCGACCAATCGTTGCCGGTTCCATTATTACAATAAGATATGCCCCATCCTCCATCTATACCGTTAGCGCACCCGCTTCCTCCGGCTCCTTTTGTTGCTGTTAAAACGTTAGTAACGGTTAAGTTCATACTTATTGACAGATTCGATATTCCTCCGTTTCCGCCAATTGCGCAATCTCCTTGCATCCCCGACCCGCACGATGCGCTGGGTTGCCCGCCAACTCCTCCTGTGGCAAGTATCGTCCCTGAATTATTGAAAAATGTAAAATTACCGGAAATATTTCCTCCGTTCCCCCCAATAGACCCTGCCGCTTCAGATGCCCCTGTGCACGTTCCTGGAACGCCGTTTGTAGCTATCAATGAAAGCGAGGCTGTAGATTGAAAGTTTGTTTTTACCAAAGGATCGAATATTATTTTTCCTCCGCTTCCTCCGACTCCCCCGGTCACAGAACAAACAGTGCGATAGGTAGACCAACACGAATACCCATTATCTGCTGATATCCCATCTCCTGGCGTTCCCCCATTTAAAGATATTACTCCGGTATTCGTGAAAGTTGCAACTGAAAAATTAAGAGTCGCCCCTGTTCCTCCCGCTCCTCCTGGATAACAGCATGGAAATGCATAATCACATGATGGCATATGCCAACAATTGGCATAAACCCAGGGGGCAGCCCCATTTAATCCTGTTCCAAGAATGGTACCCTGGTTTGTAAAATTCTTAGTTTTAATAGTAAGAGTATATGAAGGGGACGCTGGGGTTATTGTTAATTGCCCGTTTGGGGAAGTAATTATTATACTTTCCAAAACATTAAGTGTTGTGTTGCCGCTTATGGTTACAGGCCCGGTTATAAAAAGATTTCTATAATTATAGGTGCCGTTTTTTGATCCCGATGACCATGTAATATCCTCTAAAAGATTTGTATTAGGACTTCTTGTAAAGTTAAAATAAAAGTGATTAATACCTAAAAGTTCGTTCTGGGCAACGTGGATATAACAGTAATATGACGTATTTTGAAGTGCCCCAGCAGACCAACGCGACCAATCATTTGTCGCTCTTGTCATAGTAGCATAAGAAAACGTTGAAGGGTCCCCGCTCATCTCCGTTGCATTAATCAAATATTCAACAGTATATATTGATTTATTTTGATTCGTAAATACCTGTATATCGCATGCCGCGGTATAAAAATCCACAAGTTCTTTATCTACAGGAAATGGAGTAATCTCTGGAGTAGTTGTCGGAAACGTTCCGGCTCCGGTCATATATACCATTCCACCTATTGTACCTAAGCCAAGAATAGCATATAGAAAATTCTTCAAGAGTGTTTTTGCATCCACACAAATCCCTAGTCTACTATTTTCATTCCGCCCTTAACTGGTATTAGCCGCTTTACCTGGTTTATACCGTGTTCTCGTTCATATTGTCGTTTGGCTATAACGTATTGAACTTGAATTTCCATAAGTTTTTTTTGGATAGCATCTATTTCTAATTTCAATTCATATACTTCTTTTTGAAAATCCAAATATCCAACGCCGTGTTTCTTTAACATCCTACAAACCTGATAATATTTCTGGCGTTTTGATATAAGAGATAAACGCAGTTCGTCAACTTGTGAACTGACGACATCGTAAAGTTGCCGAATTTCAGGAACGCCCTCCTGTGTATTGTCGGTCATATTTTCACCACATATCCAGCCTCTACAAACTGCAACGCGACGCGAACGCGATTAACACTCGCCTCGTCGCGCTCAATGTTCATTTGTTGCGGATAAACATAGTAAACTTTATCGGCAAGCGCTCTTGTGACTCCGCTGCCAACGGGAGATTCTCCGGAGGGTATGCTTCCTTGGTCAAGTAGATAGTCGCTATTGCTAGTCGAAGGATACATTGTAGTAAGACTATGGGCCGCATCAAGAGCGGATGGGTATGGAACATAAAGCTGGAGATACCCTTCGCCAGATGTACACCAGTTGCCGCTCATGATGTACATGAGATCCTCTATCTGGTCGAGAATTGAGCCTGTGCCCGGATATGCGCCGTCATAAGCGCTAAGATTAAGAAGCGTGGCGCGGATGTTTATAACGCGAGATTGAGAGGTAAAGTCGAACATATATGGCCTAATAAAGCCAGGAATATCCATTGGGCTATTTCCAACTTTCGATATATCGATGGTTATTGTTTGCGGGGTAGGGTTAAACCTAAAGAGGCGCGTGGTTCCGAAATATAGCTCAACAGGATTTGCCAATTTCATCTACCTCATACCGTGAACGTCATGTTTGCCCCGCTGCCGGCCTGGAGACGCTGCGAGGATATCGTGTTGTTCATGCTGTCGACCAGGCGGATTGTGATGTTTTGATTGCCGCCACCGAACGGGGATGCTCCCTTGAAGCCAACGATTGTATCGTCTGAACTAAAGGACGTTGCGGGTTGCCCTGGGCGTTGGATGAAGTCATGAAATCCAAGCTCGTTTCCAATTATATCCGGCATCGCCATAAGGTTTTCTGCCCCTACTCGCATATGGTTGTTTGCTGCACTAGTAATGGCACTAGCAATAGAACTAGCAATGGTAGCCCCCATCTCCGTAAGTGAGGTTGCTATTTGAGTCTTTAATTGTTCAAATGCCGGCCAGAAAGTATTGCCTGTCCATTTGTGTATTGCTGCGTCAACATCTTTATCAAAAAATTCAGCAACTCTATCATAGAAAGATTTGCCCCATTTGTCAATAGCTTGCACAATATTAGCAAATCCAGGAACAACGGTAGTTGTCAACATATTGCTTAATATATTATTCCCCCACTGTGTAAACTGGTCCCATATACCACCAAGAATAGTTCCTATTCCCTCGATAATGTTGTTGAAGTGTTTATCGAGTTCGGCGCCTTCCAACCATTTGGTAATTCCTCCTGTGGCATCATCAAGAGCCTCCTTAATCCCAGCCCATATACCGGCAAGTTTTTCCTGGGCCATCGCTATAAGCCCATCGAAATTAATCGCTTTAAGCATTGCATCCAAATAAGGCTGGATTCCAGTCATAAGCATTTGAATTCCTTCGGTCATCACTGCAACCATTGATGAAATGGCGCCAGTAATATCCCCGCCCTTCATTTGTTCAACGGCAGCGGTTACCTTACCTTTTTGATTTTTTGCCCATTCCATTAATTGAACAAACAGCGGGCGTAAAGCTATATTCAAGAAACGGACAATAGGACTAAGAAAATACAAAATAGGCAAAAGAAGAGGTATAATAAGATTGGTAAATGGCATTATCAATAAAGCAATAAGCTTGTTTATAACGTCCAAAATCTTCAAAACAGGCCCAAGCCCCGCCAAAATTATGTCTTTTTTCATGGTGTCCATGAGTTTTTTCATGTTGTTTTCCTGATTAAGGTTACCGCGTTTTATTTCATTAAGTACAGCAGACATTTTGGTTGCTGCGTCTTGTGACGGGTCTACTGCTGGTTTTGGGGTAGGAGATGATTTTGGAACTGCCATTTTATGCACCGAATATTTCGTTTGTTGCTTCATTACCTTCGTTTAAACTCATTTCCTGAATTACTATTTCCAGTATTTCAAGCTCGTCTTCCGTTAA
>Ga0172370_10002391_pt1 | contig 27157 bp, 23 predicted proteins | sample LakKiv5m_FD_114538 | JGI IMG/M metagenome (GOLD analysis project Ga0172370, IMG submission 114538) | Freshwater microbial communities from Kabuno Bay, South-Kivu, Congo - kab_022012_11.5m | ecosystem: Environmental > Aquatic > Freshwater > Lake | place: Democratic Republic of the Congo...
AAACTGGCCCGTTCCATTCGGGAAATATTTCGTGAATCGTTGCCGTCCCACCCGCCTCGCCACGGCAAACGCCTGGATACGCGCTGGGGTGCTTATGGCCTGCTTGCTGCCCAGTATTTTGCACCAATCGATTTTAACCTACCAACGCCGCACTCGCAGCGAGAAGCATGGCTTTCCATCGACCAGGTCATTCTTCTTTATGTGTTTGGCGCGCAAGCAGATTTTAGCCAGGATCAGCGCGATGCATATCGCCTGGTAGGCAATGAGACACAGGTAGCCCCCAACAGCACCCTCAGTGGCTGGAAACGAAAGGGGTTGGAGAGACTGCTTGAGGAAATCATCCAGCGTGAACAACAACTTGTAAGCGGGCCTGTATTCGAGGCTGCTGCCCTTCCGGCAGAGACATCCATCGAAAATGCTTCCTCAAACATTACTCCAAAGAGCCTGGCCTCGGGTGCCCGTGCATCTCGTTCCATCTGGAAGTGGACTGCGGTGTTGCTTGGATTATTGCTACTTATTTTTGCGGCCTGGGCTGGCTGGCAAGCAGATATGCTCTTTCGCCAGCTCCAGGTCGTCCGCACTGATGTTGATGCTCTCAAGCCCTACCTTGGCCGGATGCCACAAGCAGGGGAAATTTCCAAGGTTGCCGACCGTGTCAAGGTTCTTCGTGAGGATCTGGGAAGCCTGCAAACGCATGCCGGCTCCTGGCTGTGGCTGGCACCCCGGTTAGCATGGGTACCAAAATATGGTGGCGACTTAGCCCAAGCCGGGCTTTTACTCGATCTGGCCGGTTCACTTGTGTCAGCAGCAGATGAGGGTTTGCAGGCGGTATTGCCGGCGGCGGGAATGTTTTCGAACCAGGATCAGCCTCTCGATATGCTGGTCCTACTAGACCAGTTGCAGAAAGCACAGCCGCGCCTGCTGGCAGCACAATTGTCTCTTGCCCGCGCACAGGAGACTCGCGCCAAGATTGACCCTATCACGCTTTCGCCAGGCACGCGGGCGATCCTTGAAGACCAGGTAGACCTGCTTTTGCAAGCCGTGCAGGGAAAATTCCAAATGGAGGATGCCCTGGCGTTGATAAACGCTGCTCCGAGCCTTCTGGGGGCTGGCAAGGCCGGCCCTAGGACTTACCTGCTGTTGATGCAGAATGAGGATGAGATGCGTCCGACCGGAGGTTTTATCACTGCGGCCGGTTCACTGGTGGTAAAGGATGGCAAGCTGCTGAGCATCAAAATAGAAAACAGTAGCCTGGTGGATGACTTCAGCAAGCCTTACCCTCAAGCCCCGTGGCAGCTCAATAAATACATGAACCTATGGTTCCTGATATTCCGCGATGCCAACTGGTTTACGAATTACCCCACCACCGCCGAAATGGCCGAGTATCTATATTCTTACAGCCGGGCTTACAGTGTCGATGGTGTCATCGCCATCGACCAGCATGTCATCGTCGAATTATTAAAAATCCTCGGACCGGTGCGCTTAGTGGGAGTGCCTCAGGAAATTACCAGCAAGAATGTCCAGGAGTATATGCGCAGCGCCAAGGAGCATACACCACCCGGTTTTGTAGGCATTTGGGATCCCAAGCAGTTTATTGGGCGTCTCGCACAACCATTGATTGAGAACGCCTTGGCGGCGCGCGGAGAGAAATTGGGTGCCCTAGCCCAGACGCTAATTGCCATGCTCGACCAGCGCCACATCCTGCTGCAAATGGACGACCCAGCACTGACTGAATTCTTGTCAAAGCGCAATTGGGATGGGGCGGTGCGCGCACCGGCCAATAGCGATTTTCTGATGGCGGTTGATGCAAACGTGGGATACAACAAGACTCACGCTGTCATCGAAACAACCCTTACGTATGACCTGGACCTCTCCGAACCGAATCGCCCAACTGCTCGCTTAGCAGTAATCCAGAGTAACCACGCCAGTGGTGTTGGCCAATGCGTGCTTTTACCAACGCGCACTGCCGAAGAGCGAGAATACTCAATCAATGAATGCTATTGGAGCTACTTGCGTGTTTATAGCTCTCAAGGCACCCAGCTGATTAGTAGCGGTCCACATGGTCTTCCCGCCGAGGCTACCATGGATGGGATTCCTCTGTCTGCCCGCACAGATGTGCTCGGTAATGAAGGAATTCCTGGTGTCGATGTCTTTGGCAGCCTGGTGCTCATCCCGCGCGGAAAGTCGATTTCAACCACCTTCACCCTTGCACTTCCTGAAGCTGTCCTTCATCAGGATGCGAGTGGAGTCTGGACCTATCGCCTAACTGTTCAGAAACAGGCTGGAACACAGTCCGTGCCACTTGCGTTGCGTGTCAGGTTGCCGGTCGGAGCAAAGTTCATTAGCGGATCACCTAGCCTCGTGCCGGTTGATGATGTTTATGTATACAATACTGATTTGTTGAGGGATGTGATAATGGAGATCAGGTTTGCGAATGGGGAATAAGTCGTAATTATTTCACTCGTTGTGGATCCTGATATCTTCCTTATTTTGCCATGGGTACACTTGCAGGTTGTTTTGAAAGGTATTCAAGCTGAGTAACGATGGATGATATTACTTTTAGCCTTAACAAGGTGGAACGGAAATCCCCTTCTGAAGAAAAGAGAGGGGATTTTTATTTACAGGCTACCTGTTCGTTTTAATGCGACTTCTGATGTAAAAGATCACTAGAACAATTGAGAATCGTTTGGTCGGTATGAGGATTTTGTATGATGCATCAACTATGTAAAGGAATATTCTGAGGTGATCCGTTTATCAGCCCAGAAGACCTGCCTGCTCCATTTCGAGATAAAGTTTGTAGTCAGCCCATACTTTTTGCCCTACCAGGCGAAATGCTTCTACAGTGTTAAATGTTTTGAGTATTTTCTCGAATTTCATCCTGGTATTTTTTCGCCCAAACCCCTGGTGAACACGTACTCTCCACGGGATTTTAATGTCCAATCCATCAAAATCGCCAGGATTAAATTCATACGGGTGGAAATAGGAGATAAATGGTCTACCTCTATCCAGGATTTTCCGGATGGTGAGTAATATCAGTCTTTCTGGCAATATTCGATGATACCCACCCCCGGCAACAGGTATCCTAGAATTAAATATATCAAATGATGAAACTGGTAATTCAACCAGCATCTGCCCCGATTGCAGTATTACTTTACGAGGCTCAATCGGCCACCAAGAAATGCCATAACGGTTATGCACGATGGGAAATATGCTTGAATCATAGGTAAAACCATTCTCAGCAATAACCTCGAGTGCCCACAATGTTGTCGATATTATCGAGAAATCCGGTGCGCGATACCCAAGCACAGGCTTTGATATCAGGTCCTCTAGTAAGTACTTCGAACGAAGGAGATCCGCTCGAAATTCAGAAGGTGTTTGCTTGAATACTTCGATGTGACCATAGCCATGTGAAGCAACCTCGTGACCTTCAGCAGCAATTCGCTGGACCATCCGCGGAAATCGTTCAGCGAATTTACCAAGAACGAACATGGTCGCTTTAACATCATGGGTTGCCAGGATATCTAAGACCAGAGCTGTATTTCGTGCAGTTCTTTCATTTATTTTATGGTCGCGATCCCAGGTGGATTGGACCCAATCTTCCACATCTACCGAAATGACAACCTGATAAGTAGCAGATGATTTGTCTTGAGTATTTACCATTGTCTATTCAATCTACTAGCGATCATGCCAGGTTCCTACCCAACCACGGACCAACCAATCTGGTTAATTCCAAGGGGAGCTTCTGCCACAACTTGATTGCCAGATTATATTTAGGGTTGGATGGATTCAATTCGAGCAGTTTCTCACCGCTGACCAACAAGGATTGATAATTCATGGAAATGGGATCTGTTCCCCATTGTTTCTTGAACATATCAGTACCTGAATTTATTGACGAACGTCCGAAATTAAAATACAACGAACCGCGTTCAATGCAATGTTGAAGGATAGCCCAATAAAGCAAAACATTAGGAGACAGCGAAAAAAAATCTCGTCGGCTAGAGGCCCAGGGAACCTCGAATATTTGTTTATTATAAAGTCCGACGGCCCCACTGACTGGCAGGTTGTCTTTGAAAAGGACGACAACTTCAACCTGATCCTTCAACTCATCAACCAAGTGTGTAAAGAAACCCTCCTTAATTACAGGAGTCCCGAGATCGCGCATATTTCGAGAAAAGACGTCGTAGAAAGGTTTGATTAGTTCTCTATTCCCCCAAACAACTTTCAATCCAGAATTTTGCGCTTTACGGATCTGATTACGCAGTTTTTTATCGAATCTACTCATTAAAACATCCACTGATGGTGGTAATTTAAGAGTGCGGATTACTTTTCTTTTGTTGGTTACCAGATTTTTGAATGGCAAAGGGACAACCTGTCGCAATTCAAGATATTCTGCGGAATAGTTCTGCCCGAATTTGAAGGCAGCTTCAAGTAAAGATTCTGCGGCCGAGTTATCATCAGCACATATTCCACCTACATCAGCAAAGCCTGTCGAAACGAGATAACAACCAAACAAACGACTATTGACCAGGGTCAGCGGCAATATACCCACCACAACTCCGCCTTGCCTAGCAACCAGGTTGATACAGCGGTGGCCAAAACTGCGTTCCAACACGCGACGCCATGCGGATAAGTGATAAACGGTTGCGGCGGGATGGCATAAAACATACGAATCCCATTCTGCCGTATCGTCTTCATGATAGGTGACAATCGGAGTCGAATCGTCAATTGAGTTCGGAGAACGGATAGGGTTTTCAACCCACCACATGTAGTAATTCCTGCTCTAATTTATCTGCCAGCTTTGCATGGGAGTAATTCTCGATAATGTATTTTTGCCCTTTTAATCCCATCCCAATTGCCGTGTCTCGTTCGTAATATAGCTTGATGATCGCATTGGCCAAGGATTGGGGATTTTCGGGCTCCACCAATATTCCAGCATCTGCTTTCTCAATCAGATCTCCCGCTTCTATGCTTGTAGAAAGAATGATGGGTTTGCCACTGGCCATCGAGTCGAGCATTTTATTGGGCAATGCGCCATTAAAAATTGGGATGTTTTTCAAAGGCACAATCGAAGCATTTACTGCTGCGAAAACTTCTGGCATGCGTTCCTTGGGTTGTGGTCCAACAAAAATCACCTTTACCAGACCATTATCCGTTGCCATTTGTCGCAAATGTTGTTTTTCCTCACCATCCCCGACAAATAAAAAGGTGATATTCTCTTGATTATTTTTTAATAACTTCGCGGTTTCGATGAGCGTGCCCAATGCGTTCGAACTGCCGTGGTTTCCGGCATATACAACTACGAATTCGATCTCTTTTATTCCGATTTCATCACGAAATGCCGCACCATCGTGAGGTTGAATGAATTTATCAATATCGACACTGTTGGTTACCACAGCCACTTGGGCGGCGGGGATTCCGCGCCCGATTATCCCATCTCTGATCCCTGAAGTTAAAGTAACGATCAAATCTGCATGACGATAAAGGAAAAGCATCGTGTTTTCGATTAAATCAGCTGCCAGCCCTTTTTGTAACAACCCTTCCTGTAATAGGTCCTCAGGCCATAAATCCCTTATTTCCATCACAAAAGGCACGTGATTCAGGCGGGCAAGCACATAACCGGCGATGGCAACAAAAGGAGGAGGTGATGAGGCAATAATCACGTCCGGCCTTCTGATGAACAATCCACGCAGGATCGCGAGTATCATGAAAACGCTGTGGTGCAAAAATTTTCGAAAAGTGGATGTTAGGGACAAAAAACTTGCAACCCTGTAAATCGTCACTTCATCAATTATTTCAGTTTTGAAAAAATATACACTTTGGTATTTTGGGATAACCTGCCGGGTAATATGACTAAAAACTCCACTTATCATCACTGTTTCGTGACCTCGCTTCGCTAATTGTCTCATAATTTCAATAGGTCGCGTAAAACCGGGAACATCCGTGCCGAAGGCAAATTGATGCAGAAATAAAATACGCATATCGTGACAAGACCTTTTCGGTGAAAATTGATTGAATTTAGAAAATGAAAGCAAGACTAACTCTTTAACTGGCAGTATTCCGCTTGACTTTTGAGATTACCGCTTGAAATTTACCACGCTTTGTGCGTTCAATCGTATCAACGAGTTCAATTGCCAGATTGATTGACCCTAAACGATCTTCAAAACGCTTAATTATAATCTGTCGGTCATGTTCGGAAAAATCAGGATCAACAATGAGCTTTAATCGAAACTGGGTCAGGGTTTCCTGGATGACTTGACCTTCGCGGACATGCGGCAAACCGACGAAAATACCATGAAAACGCACCATTTCACGACCATCCTGACCGATGACGGTATCCTCGATGCGCCCGACAAGCTCCTTGATGACTGGCATATTTCGACCACAGCCGCAGGTTTCATCTGACCAGATAGCCAGGTCGCCACTCCGGTAGCGGATTAATGGCTGTTCAAAATTAAGTAACCCCGTGGCAACTATCTCGCCCACTTCACCAGGGCCAACAGGTTTTCCATCGCCGTCTAATAATTCGATGATGCCAACATCTGGGCTAACGTGCAGGTTGTGGTATTCGCACTCCGATGCCAGACAGCAAGCTTCCAATCCGCTGTATCCATCAAAAACTTTGCAACAATAGACTTCCTCCATAATTGACCGCATCTCCGGGGTAAGTTTTTCGCTGCTGGTTAAAATGGCTTTGGGATGGTACATGCTCAAGCCCTGCTCCTTGATCATGCGCGCCAGGAAGAAATGGCTGGATGCATAACCATCAAGGTAATTTGGCTGGTAGTGATTCAATGCTTGTGCATATAACCGTACGGTTTTTGGCGAAATATGAAAGGCGGACATATACAACTGCCGCTCGGCAAGGTTATAGCGCCAAAACGGGGGCTGAGCATCCGCCTGCGGAACAACAAGCCGGCCCCCGATCATGGCCCGACTCATTTTAAAATTGACCCCAGCCCAATGGCGCACACGCACTTCGTATGCGGCAGACCAGCGACGGTGCATATCGTTGGTAAATATGATTGCCAGGGGAGTACCAGTTGTTCCACTGGTTAAATACCTATGTTGTTCACTCTTGTTAATAATTTTCGATGTAAATTTCTCAGGGTCTGAACGGATCGTCTCCTTTTCCAATAAGGGGAGTGTGGACAATTTGTCAAGGGAAATGGTTGACAATTGATCTCGTAATAATCCTGCTTCCCTGAAAGAATCGCGGTAGTAAGGGACATTTTTTTCCGCGTAAACTAGCAGTTTCTGGAGCTTTTCAGTTTGGTAACGTTGAAATTCTTCCGATGAAAACCGATCGCGGATAGTAAATTCATCGACGTACTGCAGGAAATTACCCCCATAACGCCTTCTCCTCCAGATGTAACCATAAGCACTGATGCCGATATTCTGGATTAGTATGGGTGAATGCCGATATATACGATCGAAAATACTAGCCATTTTCTGCCTAGGTTACCCTGAAATTTGTTTCGTCATAATGCCCTGCCAGCCGTTCTCATCAATTTCCTTGCGCCAACCTTGGCCTTCGTAAAAACGAATAGCTTGCAAGTTGGTCTGGTGTACCGAGAGATGCATTTTCTTAAAACCTTTCTGTTGCGCAATACTTTCGGCTTCTCTTATCAGAGCCTTCCCCAAACCTCGGCCGTGAAATTGCGAGTGTACCGCGATGGAGAGAATGGCGAATGATCCCTGTCTTACCGGGTTGGCAACATTGACCCCGGATGGTTTGGGGCTGCGAATCTGTGTGTAAAGGATGTTCAGCGCCTGTCGCGAGTGTCCGGCAACCGAAGATTGGGCAATTAGCCAAGGATGGGTGAGCACGGTCCAAACCAGGAAGAAGCGGTTGCGTCGCAGAAAGCCGGATAAGGCGCCATTGAATCGTCCACCAAAACAGTAACCGGCCAACCCATCTCCATACTCACAGGCCAGATAATATGCTTCATGCGGACCTTTCATTAACCAATCATAGTAACGGCGAACGGTTTCAATCCCCAGTTTTGTCAGGGCAGAATCTGGAAAAGCCGAAAGGTGAACACGAACCACTTGAGGAAGATCGCTCATGATTAGTTCGCGCAAAGTAATTTGTGTAACCGGGGATTTCATTGTATTTTTCCTTTAGCGGATCCATAATAATTATCAATTTTCTTGCACATATTATTGCCAAGTTGGCTTATCACCTGCGGCCTGATGGATTAGTTGTTTCCACCTTGGAAGTATTTCCGGCCAATCGAATTGTCCCGCTTTTTGCCTAGCGTTACGTGAGAGTCTTTCGGCAAGCCCTGCCTCCGTTAATATGCGTTCAACGGCATTTGCCATCGCATCCGCGTCATCACGGGGAACCAATAATGCATCCTGATCATTTGACCACAAATAAGACAGCTCACCGACATTGGTCGTTATGATTGGCAAACCCAACGCCGCTGCTTCCATTACAGCCACTCCGAAACTTTCAAGATTGGTAGTATTGATGAAGATATCGTATTTTTGCAGCCTGGATGGTACTTCCTTTTTTGGTATGGCACTAAAAAAAAACACGCATTTTTCCAGGTCATTCTCCTGGACAAAATTTACCACTTGTTCAAACGAACCATCGCCTTTATCCGCTCCAATCATGGCTAAGTGGATATCCGGGAATTTTTTTTGCAGCCGAGCTACTACTTTGACAGCCATTAGCGGGTTGTATATTTGGTGAAATGCGCGGAGCCAACATAATTGTGGGGCTGGATCTGATCGTAATAAGAAAAGGTATTGCGAAAGGCTGATGCCATTTGGTAGATAGTGTATATCGTTCCGAAGGAATTTCAGTGTGTGTTGAAGATAAAGAGATGGTGTGGTCACAATGGAAGCGCTGGAGAATAAGCGCTTCAGGCGCCCGGGTGATCTGGCCGCCAGAGCCGGCAGTCCGCCTCCATGTAGAGATAAAATCAATGGCTTACCCATCCAGTACAACAAAAAAGCAGAAATTTCTGCCCAGATGAATGCCAACCCACTGTATACCTCGATGCAAGCAACATCGTATATTGAACGCTTAGCCAAAATGGTGTTGATGATATCCACCAGACGCTTTATGCGTCCGAAATGAAAGGGCGTGGTTATTATATTCCAATCAGATGACCGCAATAACTGGTCGACCAACTCTTCGGAAGCGCATTTCCCGCCTGAAACGCCTAAAAAGAAATTCCCAATAAAGAGGACTGAAGGATGTTTCAAATCTGTCGATCCGTTATTATTTTTTTAAAAACTGCTGGCACTCCGGCCAGGAATGCATCATCCGGGTAATTTCCGCGGCTGACGATAGCACCGCTAGCCACCAAAGAACCTTTGCCGATCGCCACTCCTGCCATGATGGTTGCGTGAGCGCCTATCCATGAACCACGGCCTATTGATATGACCAATCTTTCAGGATCGCTGTAACGGAAGGAACCATTTTCGCGAGTATGATTTGCAGACGCAAGAACCGTATAAGGTCCTAACATTGCCTCGTCCTCAATTCGAATTGCTCCACCTGCAGCCAACCAAGCTCCGTATGCGATATAAACATTGCTGCCGATATGAATTTCAGATGGGTTGTATAAGACAACATTGCGCCCGACGCGGAAGTTTTTCCCGCACGACCCCAAGAAGTGCTTTGCCAGCGCTCCGCGCAGTCTCAAGAACAGCACATTGTCCGGCAGCCAGCCGGTTAATAGCATGATGAAATGCAGCGGCCAATCATAACGGAAATTATTGCGCAGATTTTTTAGCATGCCGGGCTACCCAACTCTCGATTTCGGCAACCATAAGTTTAGTTTGAAATTCTAGTGTGTTTTCATGTGCCAACTTGCGACCAGATAAGATCAGTTTTTGTCGAAGGGCGGGAGTTTCAACCAATTGTGTCACAGCAATTGCTAATTCACTGGGGCTGAATGGGTTAACCAACAAAGCATCGTTTTTGATAAAATCAGGTATCGAACCGACGCGCGTTGCAATTACCGGTAAGCTGTGCGCCATCGCCTCCCATATCGTACGCGGAAATCCCTCGGATGATGACTGGGAAGCTATCCAGTAGATATCAGCCTGCTTATAAAAGGCGAACAGTTCCGGACCAACTGCTTTATAGCCGTGGTATAAGATCCGTTTATGTATCCCGTGCGCCTGCGCTAAGGAAAACATTTCATCGATGATAAGGTCGCCTTGCTCCGACCAGCCTACGAGGTCGACCATGGCATCCATCCCAGAGTTAACCAGAATGGCGAGCGCTTCAACCATATCAAATATACCCTTTCCTTTGTTCATTCTACCTGTATACAGCAGGTGATAAGGGGCGGATGTGCAAGTATCATCGCGTTCGAAAAAATCGGCGGCTTCTAGGGTGGTTGTGCGCACCTCAACAAGTTCGGGCAGTAGCGGTTGATATTCCGTGTATAACTTGTGGCTGTTCACCAGCGTCAAGCAATTCTTTGCCACTCTGGTTTGACTGTCTTTATTCCAATTCGACCAGATGCGGATCAATTTTCTTCGCCATTGTGGCTCAGAAAGCTCATCGATGCCTAGGGTGATATCTCCCACGAGAAGCAGCACGATCGGTAGACCACCGAGCGTGTGCGCAATGTTTGGCAGGAGCGGCGACGGTCCGCGGATCAACATCACATCTAGTTCATCCCTATAGGCAATTATGGATTTTTTGATCTGGGGATAACGTAACGTACGTTTAGGTATTGAATCATGAATTCCGATGTCGACCAGCCGCACATTACTGAACTTTATCCGATAGTCCATGAGGGGGACTTCATGTGGCGTTGGCGAATGCAGGAAACATACCACACTCTGACATGAGTCTGCTAGGCTGTCAATAAACCGACCTAGGAAACCCATGGTGTGGATACAACCGTCTTTATTCAGTGCTGGTATATGGTAATGAAATCCGAGTCGCATGTTTCTTTCCAACGCTTGTTTCTGGAATTGATGATGTGGAGGTGTTCTCAATCAGATACTGTTCATAATAGATCCCTGCCAGAATTGCAACCATCACTACAGGACTTTCATTCTTGAAATTCATTTCCACAATATATGGTACAAATAACATGACCCAGATCTGGTCAACTACAGGTAAATTAAAAAACCTATATCTCATTATTTTAAACAAAGCAGCAATCCATACAAAATTACACAATAAACCGAAGATCCCCTTTTCAGCCCAATCTGTAAGAAAAGTGTTATGAATTAAATACCTGGGAAAATCAGTGTCAAAAGATGAAATGGCATACCTGGAACCACCTACGCCTACCCCAAAAATTGGGTTCTGCGAGATTAGGTAAACCCCTTTTTCAAACAAGACATCCCGTTTATTAAATATAGATATGATGCCATTTGTCGTCGCTCGATTGTACATCACTTGCCAGTCTTTGGCGATATCGAGGGTACGCGGTAGAATGACCCAAACGCATAACCCAATAATTGCAACAATTACGCCAACCCGGACAAGCCCATTCAATTTTTGGCGACTTTTAATAAACACGATCAATTGCACAAAACCGAATCCAATAATGGTTGCCACCAGGCTGCCGCGAGCATAGATGAGCGCTTCGTAATAGGCCAGATAAATACCCATACTTCCAAACAATACCCTGATTCCAATATTCAGCAGAATAGGTATTTTTTTGGCGGGCTGCCAGAAGGCTGCCAGGTAAAACAAGGCAGTAGCGGCCAGTGCAAGGCCATAACCAATATCGTTTTTATTTTCTCCGGTCTCTCCAAAAGTCGAATAAATCAAGGTACCGTAGACGTTTGCCAATCGCTGGATTTGGAAGGTCCATAAAATAGAAGATCCTATCAACAGGAACAATAAAAGGCGACGCGTTAGCCTGGTTGCCAACACAGGTATGAATAGAATGAATGTTGTGAAACTGGCAACCATCCCAATTGTATTCCAAAGGGACACATCTGTATTTGTCGCACGAAGCAATGAGAGAAATGCCCCAATAACCGTGAAAATGAAAAATGTCCAGTAGAAACCGATCGCGCGCGCAATCAAGCGTGTCCTTTGAAATACAAAAGCGAATACCGCCAAGCCAAGGGCAACATACCACCTGCTCACAAGCGTTGGAAATATCGGAGGAGCCCATACAATAAGATAATATATACAAACCAGGATGGTAGCCAGCCATTTTCCGCTCAGGCCCATCATCGCTGGATTTTTTTCCCCCCTCGGAATTTGCTCTTTCGGCTGGGGCATACCATATCTACGATTTACTGGATGGACAGAAAAAGTTTTTTTCACATTAATTCCACTCTGTTGTAAGGATTTCGGAGATTGCTTGTGCGCATGCTTCAACGGTAAATCCCTGAGCAAGTCGATAAGCCTGTTCAACCAAGTGTTGGCGCAGCGAATCATCAGAAAGCAAGTGTTTTATGGCCATAACTATGGCCTGGGCATCTTTGGGCGGGATCAACAAGGCATGCTGCTCATTAACCAGTAATGCTGGGATACCGCCAACCGATGTTATGATTACCGGGCAGCAGTTGGCAGCAGCCTCCCAGAAAACGCGCGGAAATCCTTCAGTATAGGATGGTAAAACAAATAAATCTGCAGTCCGGTAAAAATTGAGCAGCTTCTGACCGAACGGTACAAACCCATGCCAATGAATTTGTTTAACAATCCCCAATTGACCTGCCAGTCCAAGCAATTGTGAGTAGGCCGGTTCTTCAAGCGCGCCAATCAGGTCGAGCTCGCAGTGATAACCTTGCTGCCATAAAATGGACATGGCCGAAAATAATTCCCGTAAACCTTTCAGAAAATGTAGGCGACCACAAAAAAATAATTTGATGGGCTCGGATACTGGCCGAAATTGAAGTGGAGCGAATTCCGATTTTCGGATCGTACCGGTAGGTACAAAAAACGCTTTTTTCCCGGACAGCTTCTCCAGTGTCGGAAGGTGAACGGGGGAATTGGCCATCAATAGTGTATTCTTGCTAGCAATCTGGGAAAATTCCTGTTCTCTTTGGCGGTTTATGATCGCGGACACAATATCCATCAACGACAATTTGGTGATGCGGTTTTGTTTGGGGCTGCGAATTAGTAAAAAAGCTTTTTGAGGGACAGGCGTCTCCAGCCAAACTATATATTGTCTAGGGGTGAGACCGCGGATGAGTAGGCCATCGGCTTGGACCCCGGCCTGTCGGCAAGTTTCTCGAATCCTCCGCATACGGTGAATTCGGTCCCAGTAATGTCCTGGCGTTCCAAGACTGATAAGCTTGACGTTCTTTTCGGTGATCGCTGTGTCCTGAATCTTCGCATGCCCAGTGCTTTGGTGCAGCAAAAGGTGGATCTCTTTGAAATATGGTGATATAGCTGAAACCCAACGGGCAATTCCGGCCGGTAACCAGATATCTCCCGATTCAGCCACAAATGCAACAGCATGATGATGAATTAGGAGTCTGAATTTCGTTGGATCCATCAGGGGCTCACGCAGACTGACACATCATTTTTGGATCAACATTGATACAGTTATCTTTCGAAAAAGGAGGGTACCGCCATGCTGGTAATGTGCGTCCCATTATTTGTTCAATTTCATCGACATCATTTTCAACAAACCTCCACAGCAACTTTTTTGTCTGGATGGGAAATTCTATTTTTGATTCCAATGGGTAGACAAAAGGAGCGCGCAAAGCATTGCGAATTTTTACAGGGAACAACCTGCTTATTGGAGTAAGCCATTTCTTGATTTTTTTATCGCCGGTTCTCTCAAGTGTCTGGTATTGAGGGCTTAAGTCAACTTCATCAAATCCTACGCCGTCAATGCCTAGGTGATATGCGATTTGGTGAAGCGATTCCAGGGGACGGTTAATGTATTCCTCAAAAAGCATCAGGAGGATGTTTTCCTTCGGAAACAATTCCAGGTAAGGTTTGATCTGTAAAGCGTAACGACTGTGGTTTATATATTCCGGGATCTCGAATACTTCTTTTTCTTTTTCATACCTCGTGCGTGCACGCAACAGATGGTGGGTATAGTGCGAAATGATCCTTTCAACTGGTTGGCGCATGATGTAGATCAATTTCAAATTGGGGTTGTATTCATGCAATCTGGATGCAGTTTCCGGATACTTAGACAACCAGGTGTAATTTGTCGAGCCTTCGCCATAAATCTTGCCGGGAGAATAATCATATAAAGCATGGTACTGGTCCAATGTAACGACCCAATCATCCGACCGGCTGAAATAGCCTGGTTCTTTATGTTTGCAAAAGCTGATTTGAGGATGCTGGGCAAGTTGGTAGGACAAACTTGTGGTTCCGGATTTCTGTGCGCCAATAAGCATAAAGTCGACGAGCATTCGATCAATCCTCCAAAACGATTATTTCTATAGTTTACTACCTGAATCTTGAATCTAGCTCTATTTCAATGCTTTCGCAGCCATACCTGAAACGATCACAATTTCAGGAACATTGCGGATCACGGCTGAGATTATCCCGAAGATGGCTGTTGAGCCGATGGCTATCAGTCTCAGTGTCACTTTGCTTTCTACGATCGAGTCATCATCCCCAAGTTGGGTTTGCCAGACCGAACCTGTTTTGCTGATAATTCCGCCGAAGGGAAATTCTGAAGGAAATATCAATTACTATTAATGCACGTTTCGTCTCCGAAGATCTGGTCATCAACACGCATTGGCAAGACCTTCAAAAAATCCGGACAATGGATTCTCCAGGTGTTAACTTATCTTTGAAAACTTGATATGAATATTATCTAAATCTGCCCAACCGGTCATGCTTTATTCCCAAGACGCCCTTCAAGATTAATAGCCACATGCCTCTGTTAAAAATTATCTGCCAATCATGTATCGTAGTCTGTAAAAAATAATGCAATATCATTTTTCGATCTTGTTGTTCAATTGCTCGAATCAAATGAGCTAAATAATAGGCCGCTCTGTTTTTCCGCAAAGCTTTGAGTTTTATTGGTACAGGTATTTTTTTGAAGTTGATATCATTATTGACACGTTCCAATACCTGTTGCCACTCGAGCCGGAAATTGGGAGTTTGCTCAAAACTCTTGGTGCCCGGACAGAGGCGAAAATTGGCGAGTGGTAATCCGGGCAGGTATCCAAAGGTGAAGAACAATCCCGCTCGCAGCCATAAGTCACGATCCATGACATAATGAAGTTGTTCGTCAACCCCGCCAAGTTTTTCAACCACTTTACGCCTCATAAAAACTGTAGGTTGTTTAATACCATTCCTGAATAATATGGTTACCAGGTCGAATGGCTCTCCCCTTGAAACCCCGACTAAATGGCTGTTTTCATCGATTATTTGCATATCTCCATGCACCAGATCCACTTCCGGGTGTTCAATCAGGAATTTTACAGCAGTTGCTACCGTATCAGGTTGGTAGGTATCATCCGCATTTAACCAGCCAATTATTTCTCCTTGAGCGCGGCGGAAACTCTTGTTCAGAGCATCAGACTGCCCCAGGTCTGGCTCCGAAACCCATACCAATCCCGGTGAATTTTTTAATAACTCGATAGTGCCATCTGTCGAACCGCCATCGAAAATAATGTGCTCGATTGAAGGGTATTGCTGTTTTCGCACACTCTCGATTGTTTCGACAATGTAAGGCATGGCATTGTAGGCCGGTGTTACGATCGAGACAAGGGGAGTTTTATTGACTTCAATTATAGCCGGTATTGTTTTAGGCAAATTTAATTTCTCCGAAATGGTTAATTCTTCAAGGATAGAAGATTTCCATCAAAAACGCTTCACATATGAATACTCTGCGGATCTTGTTAATAATTCTTATCTAATTTCCTAGCCTTTGATTCTAAAGTTTTCGAATACAATGCGAGAATTTCCGACTGGGTGTGATCATGTGAAAACTGTGCCTGCGCAATTTCGCGGGAACAGTTCCCCATATTTTTAAGTAAATTACCATCGCCAATTAATTTTAACACACATTCAGATAACCTTTTTGCATCCCTGGGCGGCGTGAGGTAACCTGTCTTGCCGTCGCGGATCAACTCCTGAACTCCACCAGATCGGACTCCGACAACCGGTTTGCCAGCTGCCATCGCCTCCATAACTACTCGCCCAGATCCTTCCTTGGAAGTTGGGTGAACCAATATATCCAGGCTGGCCATCATGGCCGGCACATCTTTGATTGGTCCCACCCAGCTCAAATTGCCTTCCAGTTTCAATTGCTGCGCCTGAAGTGCCAGTTTACGCGTATAATCCTTTTTTTGCAGGTCTGTTTCACTGCCGAATACTACGAACCTGCAGGTTGGAATTTCCGCCATAACCAATGCCATCGCATCCAGAAACAAATCGTGTTCCTTCCAGTCTGACCCTAAGCTGCCGACCATGCCAACTACGGGTTTTGTTCCAGGAAGGGATAGAGACATACGTAATTCTGCCCCGCGCTTATCACACCCCTCATAATCATCGAGTATAAGTCCATTTTGGATAATTTTTGTTGGAATAGCGTGGGTTTTAAAAAAGCTTGCGGTGTAATGAGAGTTGCAGATAATCATTACACTCAGATTTCGGAATAGTAAAGCAGCCGCATTATCACCAATTGCAAGCGGAAACTGATTGCCATCCCCGAGCGGCTCGCGTATGTGCCAAAGATGGGGGCGATTAGTGAGTTTTGCAGCCAATGCACCGACTGGTGTTGCGCTATTATTGGTGTGAATCAAATCGATACGATTATGAAGAATTATGAAAACCAAACGAAGCACTGGTATGAGATACCAGCCTCTCAATATAGACACAACATAACCCAACATGTTTGAGAAAGCTGGTTTGTTTTTTTTATACCAGATTGGTAGGTACATAGTGTGAATTGTTTTCACACCAGCACCGAGTAGATTCATGAAAATATCATCCACAGGTGGGGAAACTACCAACTCAGCATGGACGCCTGGCAATCCGGGGTTCAGAAAATGAAGTAAACTGATTTTTGATCCCCCAAAACCACGACCTGCTTGAATGTATAAGACTCTGATGGGTTTTGATTGGGTATTATATTCCACGGATTATTACCTGTATTTTGATTTTTCGGGTTTCGAATTAGAGTGTTTCGGAATTAGCTGAGGAAAAGAAAATTTCCAGCATTAAAACCTCAGTTTGCAGCTCTTTGTAACAAATCTTGCGGTTAGCATATAGCCCGGTTGTCGCAACTATTTATATCCGGTAGTTTCGAATTGCTGCAAATTCTAAATCCTACTCCTTGATGAAAGTATTGTAAAAAAAAAATTAATTTCGAAATGGGGTAAAACCATCTCCTAACCAAATTTTGATCTCGATTATGTATCTTACCCCATTTACAAATGTTTAGAATCTTTCTGAAATGGATGAATACAGGTATCTTCTCAATAAGATGGGGCTGGGCAAACTTGGACAAAGACAGATTGGCCAGCCGCGAACATTACCAAATCAGCCAGTGGTGAAATAGTGTGTCTATTTGTAATACGGTCACACAAATAGACATAGAAACTGATACCCAACTTTCGGGCAGTTTCAGCCAACGTCATAAAAGTATCCCAAGCTTTTCTGCCGTTGTCGGTACGAGGGCCAAAACTAACATCTCTTTTTCGCACTCTTCGTCGAACGGCCAACTCGGAAGCATTGTTGTGCAAGGGTAGTTCTGGATCTTTAATACGAGAAGTAGGGATGTTTTCTTTGCTCTGGATTATACAATTTGTTTGTCCAAGAGGCCGTATCCTGTTTGGGTACTGAACAAATCGTCAAAAGCTGCTTCAAGTCGGAACCGTTCTGCATGACTGGGATTTTCTTTATAGTCCAGTAATTCGTGATAGTAGTCCCAGAAGCGTTTCAAAAATGCATCCAGTAAAGTACGATGCAATGGCACAAAAGGCTGTTGCTTCTTGTAGGGTCGGCCTTCATGCACCCAGCACAACATCATGGAACGTGTCAGCTTGTTGTAGTGAGGCGCATCGTCGCATACCAATATTTTGATCACAGGCCAATCGGTTTGAGACCAATAGGGGGCAATCGCGGCAGCATCGAAAACTTCCTTGTGTTGTTGTTTGCCAAGCTTCGGCACGATCGAAGTCAGAAGTTTCTCAAACTCTGTTTCATCCAGACACAATTCGTTGCAACAGCTTGCCAAAGTCTGCCGAGTCTCTTTTGAAAGCTGAACGGTCGCCAGGCAATCCAATGTATCCTGGTTCAAACGAAAACGGCGTGGGCGGCCATTGCGCAGCACATCTAAAATGCTGATGCGATCTTTGTGCGGCAGGGTGCGGTATGCGCTGTAAAACGGGTTGCAGACTACATGGCAATTTTGGTTCTGTCCATTGACCCGCGTCAGGGTCAAATCGCTTTGTTGATAGCTTGTGCTTCGCAAGCCGCTTTCGTAAACTGCGTCACTTTCAGCGTGAAATAGACCATGTGCTTAAATCAGCAAATTTGAGAGCTTGCCCTTGGAGATTTTCAAACCAATATTTTCAAAGAAACCTAATATCTTGGGCTCACTGGCTCCGACTTCAAAGTACAAATCCAGCCCCAGCGCTTTGACGCCTGGTCCAAACTGACCTTCATATCCAGCAGGAAGTCTTGCCAGGTAGGTTTTGTGGGTCGAGGCTGAATAGTATTTCTCCTTCAAGAAACATACGTTGTTCGTCTTCAGGACAATGTCTTGCACTAATACTTTCACATATCCTTTGAACTGCGCGTCTGCTGGCAATTCATTTGCGACAACCTTTACTACTTTTTCTTGGTGTACTGTTATCTCTGCCTTTTTACTCACTTTGTGACGATTGCGAGACTTCTTGCGTTCTTTCTCTGATGAATGTTCACTGGTTTCTGATCGTGGTGGCTTGTTGGCTTTGATCTGTGGTTTACCCTGTTCACCCTTGAGACGGTTGTTTTCATCTCGTAAAGCCTGATTTTCAGCACGCAGATTTTTTATTTCCGCGGAGAGAGTTTCAACCCAATTTAACAAGCGACGTACGAATTGTCGTATCTTTTCGTCCGCAATCGCTAGCAGGTCAAAATCTTCTACCATGCGCTAAAGTTTACACGTTCTGCTCTGTTTGTTCCACCCCATTTTTTGGGTTGATACGAATACAGTATTTTTTTATAACTGCTACCAATTCCGATGTCTCGCCAATACCTATATATGTACACTGATTCCCGAAGGAAATTTTCCAAGTGGGATTTGCTTGATTCGGACAGTCAACCAAAAATTGTTGGCTGGATGAATCACTAATGTTCACCAAATTGAACTCGTAACTTGGAGGATCATCACAAACAACCGTCATTGGATTTAGCCCCAATAAGACCGCCAGGTAACGTAATTCATCCTTCGCGCTTCCCTTACCGCACATTATCAATTCTAGTTTTTCAGATCTCACTAATGGTGCCAGGGATCTCAGTACAAGGTCCGGACCATACATCCATTCCCAAGGCAATCTGACAATCAATTTGGGTGCATTCGTATTTCTTTTACAAAAATTTTTACTACCTACTTTCCCATCATCGATAATATGGTTCGCTATTTTCTCCCTTGAAGAGTAGTCAATCACAGCCTGCCGGTAAAATTCCGCGAACTGACATGCGTGTTCCTTTTCTGTGAAGTGATTCAGAGCTTCCTGGTGAGCAGCTTCACGTACCTTGCGCATTCGCTGCTGGTCTGAAATAAATTGTAATTGGTTAATCCAAAGTTCCGGCGCCAGAGGCTGCAATAAAAAACCGGTTTCCCCATCATGGATCACTTCATTTGTGCCATCAACATCTGTTGCGAATACCGGGCAACCGAATGCCATTGCTTCTGCCAAAGAATTGCTCAAGCCCTCCGCGCAGGATGACTGAATAAAAGCATGGGAGTTTTGCAGAAGATCCCGTATGTGTTCAAATTTGAGCTTTCCAGGCAGATCCACCTGTTCTTTCAACTTGAGGCGATCGATCCAATAGCGTACCCGCTCTTCATCCGGACCAGTCCCCACGATCGTTAACCGCGCGTTTTGCCCGTTGTCCAACACCCTGCGGAGTGCGATCAATAAGTCAGGGTAGCCTTTACGCCAATGCAGGCGGCCAATGGCCAGAAACCGATAACCGTCACTACCATCAGGATCATATTCTTTCAAGTGCGTTGGTAAGGGAACGGTGGTATTGATAGTTGTTGCTGCCCTCGAACCTCTCAAAATTGGGCTGCGGGCAAAGGCATCACAGACTGTATGAATACCGGATGCTCCTTGCAAAGCCAATATTGTATTATCACGGAAATTTTCCGACCGCAGAGGTACATCCTGAACATCCGCGCCACGCAGGCTTACGGTATAAGGTATCCCCAACTCATCAGACACCCAGCGCAGGCCAACTGCCAACTGGGCATTGTGAAAATGGATCAAATCCGGCTTGAGTTTTGAAAAGAACCACAGTGTTATGCGCTTTCGTATTGTCATCCCGGGTCTTCCCTGGCTCCCTGCCAATACATGAAGTATCATGATTATTATTTTCTTGGGGAATGAGGACTTGTCAAAATCCGGCATCCATACAATGTTTGCACTGACTACATCCGCCTGCACGCTGGAACGCTTGGAAAGGGGTAAATTGGAATGCCGTGTAGCAATCAGAACCGAAATACCTTCATTTTGAAGTGCCTGGATGTGGCGCTGAATAAACACTTCAGCCGGCCAAGAAGGCGCGACTTCGACAATGCGCTTGGGCATCTGTGATAACGGTCCACTCATAGCCTTACCACCTCATCCAGTATTCCGCCAACGATGTTTTGACGATAATGTCTGCGCTCCCACAAAGCCAGGCTCAATAAGGTCCATAGGCTATTTTCACGATTTATTCCGGCGCTCATATGTTCGTTGTAAAGTTTGCGAATTGCCAGGGGATTCACCGGTAATCCCAAAAGCTCACTGGTATTTAATACCAGATCTTCGAAAACCGGTCGCAGTTCTTTTCGAAGCCAGATGTCCATCGGTATATTAAACCCCAGTTTTTTTTCACTCTGATGGCTTACCCGCCGTGCAAGCGCATGGCGAAGTGGTATCTTTCCGCTCCGTTTTTTTATATCAAGGCAGGATTTCCAATCGATCCGGATAGCCGTTTGGATTACTTCGCGGTCCAACATTGGCACACGCATCTCAAGGGAGTGGTGCATACTAGCCCTGTCGGCTTTCAGCAAAACGCCAGGTAGATGACAATTATATTCATTCCAGCGCAGCCACTGCGCGGTTTGATCCTGTTCATGTCCAGTGTATTCAAAACTTAGAAAATCCTCCGGCATATTTAGATCAGAAAACACCGGCATCTTGCTATCTCGCAAATGCGTATGTTTTTCTAGATACCAATCACCCAGATTCTTGTGGTGAAAGTTTGGCCTGTCATTTCCAAACCGCAAATGACGTTGAATCTTGTAACGAAATTGTTGAAGCCAAAGCGGCTGACCGAAATTGCCAGCCTGTTGCATTATTGCCGACATGCGCGGCACATAACCCCAGAATAGTTCATCACCGCCATCCCCGGATAATACCACCTTGACCTGTTGATGAGCCAATTCAGAGACCATCAATGTAGGAAAGATGGAAAAATCTGCAAACGGCTCTCCACAGGCATCTACAACCTGTTCAAGCATCGCCAGAGCATCGTTGGGTTCAACCATTCGGACAATATGTTCAAAGCCAAGCTCGATGGCATAGGTCTGCGCCTGGGTAGATTCATCATAACGCGCATCCTGCACACCAATCGTAAAGGCTGGGAAATTTTCCTTGCTGATGGCTCGGATATATGCCGCGATCAGAGGCGAATCGATCCCACCGGAAAGAAGTACCCCAACCGGCACATCGCTGATCAGATGTCGCCTGACAGCATTAAGAACCACCGCATCAACCGCTTCCAATGCTTCCTCGCCATACAGATCAGCCTGCTGCCAAACAGGAATATCAAAGAATCGTCCTTGGGTACACCTGCCGGTATCGTCAATTTCCAACCAACTTCCCGGCTGTAGCATGTGAGTTTTCTCAACGATGCCATAAGGTGCCGGGATATAGCCAAGTTTCAAATAAAGTGCCAAGCCGGGTTTGGATATCTGCTCATGTTGTATCCATGGGTGCTGCAATAATTGATCATACTGCGAAGAAAATACCAGGCCGTTTCGCGTGAGCAGGTAGTAAAGCGGTTTAATGCCGGCATGATCACGTGCTAATAGCAATCTTCGGTTGAGAATATCATAAAATGCCAACGCGAACATTCCATTGAACTTTTCGAGCGCGGACACTCCCCAATGGGCAAGCGCTTGTAGCACCACTTCGCTGTCGCCAGTTGAGCGAAACTGTACTCCAGATTGTTGAAGGGTATGCCGGATCTCTTGAAAATTGTACACTTCTCCGTTGAGCAGCAACGCGTATTTTCCATCGGGGGTCAGCATGGGTTGGTGGCCGGTTGGGGCGAGATCAAGAATTGCCAAGCGCCTAAAACCTAACAAACAGCGATGCCCATCGGTCCAGAATCCATTATCATCCGGCCCTCGACGTGCCATCAATCCTGTAAGAGTGCGGATGAGTGGTTCGTAGCGGCTGATTAGTTCGTCATTACTTAAAAATTGTCCGATGATCCCGCACATTAGTAGACGCTCTCCTTTAGAATTGGTTTCTCTTGGTGCAGCCAATGACGTAGGCGCTTACCAAGTGGAACCGAGAAGTTGTCGAAGGCAAAAAGGACTTCCTCCAGTTGGGGTCTAAAAAAAAATAAAAGGAGAACTAGATAAACAACTGCTCCTGCGCTTATATCAATAATGATATTGATCACCAATGGTAGGCTTAAGAATCTGTCTAACAGGAACTTAACTCCAGATACAGCAGTTGCCATGAGCAATGAAATTTCCAGGGGCGGTAAAAATGATTTTATGACTTTCCAGAATGAAAGTTCGACCAGTGTGCAGGCTAGATAAATTGCCACGAACCCGCCCAAGGTGCGAATGACAGTAACTGCCAAGGCTACACCGTTAATTCCAAGTGATGCGCCAAAGATGATAGCCAAGAAGTAAAGAGGCAGCATGGCTAGATTTAGCTTCAATCCGATATCTGGGCGACCCACGGCATTATACAATGTGCCGACCGGTGATCCAACCGCACGTTGGAGTGTGAAAATGATCAGGATCCTCAAGGGTAGAACGGACGCAGCCCATTTCGGTCCATATAACAGCATGATGAGATCATCCGCTAGGACGAACATGCCTATAAGGAGCGGGAAAGCAACGATCGCTAGGAACCGCAACATGCGGTGATAAGCTTGCCGAAGTGCCTCAGGACGAGAGCGTAAAGTAGACAAGGATGGCATCGCGACGTCCGCTATAACGGCAACTAGGTTTTGCGTGATCAGGTTGGATGTTTTCCAGGCACGATCATAGATGCCCAGGGCTGAGTTGCCAAGCAGTTTTCCGATGACTAAGGAGTCACCATCGTTCCCGAGTGCCTGGAGCAGGGTTGTTCCGATCAGGGATTTAATGTAGGTAAAGATTTCCCGCCAATATCGGAATCCGAAATTCAATTTCGGAACCCAGCGCGCCATCCACATCACCAGGATGGCGCGAGGGATTGTGACGATGACCGCGGGAATGATAAGGCTCCAAACCCCCCAACCGGTAAGAGCCATTCCAACACCTAACCCAGCTGATACAAATGCCAACGCGCTATCACGCATAACTAGCATGCGGTAATCGATCTGGCGCCTGATCAGCGCTTCGGGAACAACGCTAATCTGGCTGAATATCAGGCGGAGCAAAATAACCAATAACACTGGTTGAAGGAGGAATTCATCATAAAACATCGCCAGGACGGAAGAAAAAGGAATGAAAACCAGGCAAATGCCAAGGATCATTGCCATGTTCAACCAGAATGCTGCCTGGACTCTCTCTTCCCGGCCTTCGCTTCGATCATAAATTATATAACTCCCGACCGTCGCCTGCCCAAAAGCAAAGAATAATTTGAGTAGTACACCGGCCAAAGCCACTAGGCCGAAATCCTTGGGATTCAACTGACGTGCAAGGATCGCTGTTGTACCCACTCCGATCAGGTTGGTGATAAATCCCTGACCGAATAACCACGCAGCGCTTCGAGTTGTTTTTGTAGCTACGCTCTGTTTATCCATCAATTAACGGCCTGTACGGATTCATCCCGCCTGGCAATCAAATTAATTTCACAGGCAATTCCATACTGCTTCATTTTTCTCAACATGTCTAAATAGTCTGGAAGATCGCGAGGTGTATATTCGTTATCGCGGGATGGCCACCATTCCAGCACTTCAAAACCTGCTTTTGAAATAAATTTCTCGAGACTGTTTTTATTAAAATGATGATAATGCTGGTTAATGCTCAGTGGATATATTTGCCGAGTGTAGCGCTCTAAAAATTCTTCAGGTAAATCCATCTGTGCAAAGCTAAAATCTGGAACCCGCAGTAACAATAAGCCTCCTGGAATTAAGTAATTGTGGAATTTGTTCAATATTTCATCAACATTGATCACATGCTCGAGCACATCCCAGGCGGTTAAAATATCAAAATTATGTTCTAGTTTCACATCCAAAATTGAACCGGTGTGTATCATTAAACCAAACCGGTCGTTACCTTCCAGCGCAAGATTTTTTGTTACTTCAATACCTTCAACAACATATCCTTCATTCCTAGCAATATTTAGAAAATAGCCAAACCCGCAGCCCACATCCAACAACTTTGAACTTGGTGAGGCTAATTTTGCGATTTTCGCCAGTCCGCGCTTATAAGAATTATCCAGGTAAGGCGTGTAATTTTTGAGGTATTTTGCGATATACGAATCTTTTGAATACAATTGGTCGTGTTCATCTTCCTGGACTACAACAGTTCGGAATGGTAATGTTCGTCCGAGGCCACAGTGGGAGCACATCTCAACCCAGAATGGTTTTTGTATCGTGACGATCCGATAATTCAGGTTGCCACAGGCTGCGCACCGAACCGTCTGCATCCTTCTCATTAATCGATGGTAAGCAAAGCTCCATTGCTTGAATCGATACCTAAACCTACCAGTGCGTAAAGCCTTCATATAATTCCTCAGGATCCATTTACTATTGCATTATAACCGGTGCGATGAGGGATTTATACCAATAGACCGCTTCGTATAAAGAGCCTTTAGATCATTTTTGGATTTTTCATTTTAGAATTTTTTTTGGAAACAAGAAAAATAATTCAAAAACGTAAAATCCAAAAATTAGAAGTGATTAATATTAAGGCCAAGCTCCGTTGGCAAAGATCTCGACGATGCCGTGGGCAGACCGACCATTTCCAAACAAGAAGGGTTGCTGACTCATAGATGGAATATTATAGCCCAAACCATTTCAAATGAGCCTGATGCTACACCAACTATCAGGGTAATCTCATTTCGACTTTTGAGGATTGTCAGCAAATAGTCATTGTTCCAAACTGCTTGCAATCCCTTGGCATTAATGCCACCGTTGGCAGATTTTTCATTTTTGAGCAGATTCTCTCTACCGTACATTGAAACCCTCGAGTGTCTGAAAACGAAAAGAAGGTTCGAAATCGAGGTTCTTTTTCAACACATATTTGAGCCAATCAAGGCCGAGCCGAAAGAGACTCTTATCGACCCGTTCGTTCCGATCAATCAGGCAAGCTTTCTTTGAAGCAAGCACGGCAATGCCCTGGGAAATGATCCAAAGATATGCCAGGCAAGCAGCAATCAGCATGCGACTAAGACGAGCCGGGTCAGCCAGATGGCTTTTGTGAATGTTAAAGCCGCGACTTTTCTGGTCAGAAAAAAAGGTCTCAATTTGGTAACGGCGCCGATAATATTTACAGGCATGATAAGCATTGATGATATTGCTGATCAAATAGATTGGTTTCTCGTAGCGACGGCCCCACCAGCCGATTAGGTTTACGAAGATAATGGCTGACTGGGTGAAACCAACATCAGGTCGATAGAAAACTTGCCCTTTTTGAAATGGATATGCTTCAATCGGCTGACTGGTAGGTCCATCCTGTACAAAAATCTGCGGCGAAGTTCGTAAAACATACTGCCAACTCGTTTTTTCTTGCAACCAGACCAGCATTTCAGTGGTGTCATACTCTGCATCGCCTAACAAAACCACTTCACTCCTGGTAGGTAAGAGCGGCAGAACCTTTTCCAGATCTTCAATTTGCCTTTGCCCGGTAGTATGCCCTTTCTTGCCTGTATAGACAACCCAAGCAAGTGGCAAGGCGCGTTTTTTGTACAGCACGCCCACCATCAACACCATACAACCACGCCCAACCTGGCTGCCATCCATTACCAAAATCAAAGGCAACGATGGCAACGCTTCTAAAACCTGCCGTGCAAAGGGTAAATAAATGACATCTGCATCAATTGTCCCTCTGTGTCTATAATGGTGAGACAACTCCAGCCAATAATTTAGAGTGCAAGGCGGTGGAGAAAAAAGCATGTCACAGAATTTTAGCGATAAGGTAAACGAAGAAATGCCAAATACAGAAGTGGTGGCCAAAGCCAAGCGTAAGCAATTCACGGTTGCCGAAAAGCAGCGCATCCTGCGGGAAGTGGAAGCCTGCCAGGGATCAGGGGAGATCGGTGCCTTGCTGCGTCGCGAAGGGATCTACTCATCCTATCTGACGACCTGGCGCAGGCAGAAGGAGAACGGGGAACTGGAGGGATTGAGCCCACAGAAACGAGGACCCAAATCCAATCCAGATGCGATCGAATTGGCTAAGCTGCGCCGCGAGCATGAGCGCTTGAAGGAACGCATGCGCCAGGCAGAGTTGATCATTGAGGTCCAAAAAAAAGTTGCTCTGATGCTAGGAGCAAACCTGGAAGCGCCCAACCTGGACGATCCGAGATGATCGCCAGCGTTGAGCAACTTGCAAAAACGACCGGTGTAGCAGCGGCTTGCCAGGCGCTGACAGTGGCCAGAAGCAGCCTGTATCGAGCGCGGTCAAAAACTGCTGCACAGCCCAAACCTGAACGCCTGGCTTCCCCGCGCGCGTTGCAACTTGCTGAGAAAGAGGCTGTGCGTCAGGAACTTAACAGTAAGCGTTTTGCGGATCAGGCGCCGCGCGATGTGTACGCCACACTTATAGATGAAGGCCAATATCTGTGTTCCTAGCGGACGATGTATCGCATCTTGGATGAAAATCAAGAAGCCCGGGAGCGCCGAAACCAGTTGCGGCACCCGAAT
>Ga0172370_10002394_pt1 | contig 27142 bp, 21 predicted proteins | sample LakKiv5m_FD_114538 | JGI IMG/M metagenome (GOLD analysis project Ga0172370, IMG submission 114538) | Freshwater microbial communities from Kabuno Bay, South-Kivu, Congo - kab_022012_11.5m | ecosystem: Environmental > Aquatic > Freshwater > Lake | place: Democratic Republic of the Congo...
GAAGCCGGAAGAGCGGCGCGAGATGTCTGCGGCCGACTTCGAGGGCGATTTTGTCATTCCTGCGCCCGAGCCCGCGCCCGGGGACGAGCCGCGTATCGCGGTACCCGAAAACCGGCCGGCCGCGGAACCGGTGCGGGAGGACATGCCGGTCGTGCACAGCCTGCCGGAGGCGCAGGCCTGGTTCAGGAAGGGCGGTGAGCTGTACGTTCAGCGTCGCTACGAGGAGGCGATTGCACGCTTCGACCGGGCGCTCAAGATTTACCCGCGGCTCGCCAGCGCCTGGGCCGGAAAGGGACTTGCCAGCAGCGCCATCGGCCAGTACCAGGACGCGATTCGATGTTTTGACGAGGCGCTGCGGTTCGACCCGCGCGACCCGGCGTTCTGGCACGACAAGGGCAACGTCCTCAGCACGATGGGCCAGCTCGAGCGGGCGCTCGGCTGCTACAATGAGGCGCTGATTCTCGACGCGCGCGACGCGAGCGCCTGGAACAACAAAGGCGTCTGTCTTGCCGTGCTGGGCCGGCCGGAGGAGGCGGTCGCGTGCTGCGACAAGGCGCTGGCGCTCGACCCGACCTACGCCACCGCCTGGCAGGCAAAGGGGCTGATCGAGGAGCGCCTGGGCGACCTGCCGCAGGCAATCGCGGCCTACAAGCAGTTCATCGAGCTCGCGCCGGAGCGAAATTCGGCGGTGGTTGCGCGCGTGCAGCGGCACGTGAGCGCGCTGGAGCTTCCGGCTCAGGCGGAACCGGGCCCGGCCGCGGTCCCGGACCGCGCCGCTACTTCCTAGACCAGAGAGCGATTCCGGAGCAGCCGCCCGGGTCTTTGAACTGGGCCCAGTGGCCCCAGCCGCCGCCGATTTCCGTTACCGGCGTCATGACTTTTGCCCCGAGCGTGACGGCTTTCTTGAGCGCGGCGTCGATATCCTTGACCATGACATAGGCCACGACGCCCTCGCCCGGCGCTTTCTTCACCTTCGATATCCCGCCGCCCATCCCGGTGCCGGCGCTGAAGGTTATGTATTCATCGCCTTCGTCCATCGGCTCGATCTTCCACCCGAAGAGCTTCGAGTAGAAGGTGCCGGACTTGGCGAGGTTGGTTGAAGGTATCTCGATGTGAGCTATTTTGTCCACTGTAACTCCTTCCTGTTGTTCCTGCCGCGGACGCTAGGCCCGGGCCGCGGCCGGGGGCGGCGCCGGCCTGACGCGGCGAGCACTCTTTGGACTTCGGCCGGGAAATCCTCGGTCTTCTGTACCTGGCGGACTTCGATGACGTCGCCGTCGGTCATCGGCGCCCGCGAGGCCCACTCGATGGCCTCACCCAGCGACTTCGCGCGGAACATCCAGAAGCCGCCAAGAGTCTCATTCGTGCAGGGGAACGGGCCGTGCGTGACCGTCCCCTTGCCATTCCCGAACTTGATGCGGGCGCCGTTCGCCGGCGGCTGCAGGCTGTCGACACTTAGGAGCGCGCCGGCCTGGCGCAGCGAGTCGTTGTACTTTTCCATCGTCTCGGCCATCTTCGCGTCGGGCAGCGTACAGTTCCCGTATATCACGAGACATCATGAAACGTGTACCGACCTTCCTTCCTGAGTCAGAACCGGCTCGAATCGACCGCGCTACTTCGACGGGTACGGAACGACCCGGTCGATGATGATGCCCCGGCCCTGGCCGCGGGCGACGGCAGTACCATAGGCCCGTACGCGCTGCGCGCCGTAGGCGGAGAGCTTTGCGGTTCCGACCGGGCTTGCGGGCATGGTCATCGTGGCCGGGTAGTAGACGCGGCCGTTCTTCGTAACAAGGACCAGCGGGTCCCCCGCCGCAGCGTATTCGCTTACGCGCTTCGGGTCAGAGGTAGCCGAACGGCCGCCTTCAAGCCAGTTCGCCAGGTCGACGACCTCTCCGGTCAGCTGTACGTTGTTGATCTCTTTGGCCGCGAACTTGCGCGGGTCCTTGGGCGGCGGCACCTTGGCGATGCTGTCGACGATAACGCCACGCTCGTGTCCGCGTCGGACGGTCATTCCGTACACTCTGACATGCTGCTCGGCGTAGGGCATCATTTTCTGGTTGTCAGGCCGGGCGCTGCCGTCGGCGCTGAGCAGGATGGGAAGCACGAGCGCGCCGTCGTCGGTCAGGATGGCCAGGGGTGTGCCGTTGCGCGCGCACTGGAGGGCGCTGTCGCGGTACTGGGCGCCCACAAAGCCGCGGGCCAGCCAGCAGTTTGTGCTAACGACCGTTCCGGTTATCACGGAGCTCTCGAGGTTGCTGCCCGTATCGGGAGCAGGTGCCATGCCCTCGTCCCAGTAGCTCATGTTGTCGTTCAACTCGACTTCGGCGTCGTTGGGCGTGTCCTCCGCGCTCGCCTCTGCGGCCCAGACCGAGGCCACCCAGAAGAGAGGCAGCGCGAGGGTCGCGACTACCAGCAGCAGTCTCGCTTTACGCATCATGTGTCTCCTTTCGCCGGCCGGATTCCACGCAAGCGAGCCAGCGCGATTGGCGTCCGGTTGCCGGATTTCCGCCTCGGTCGCAAGCTGCGCGCCGGTGTTCCGCCGGTCATTTGCCTAAGAAGCACAATGCAAGTCGCATGCCGGGGTCGGTCCGCCTCAGACGAAGGACAGGGTCAGCGGTTTTGCGTAACCTTCCGGGTTACGGAACACGAGCTGCGAGCAGGGGCCGGGAGCAGGGTTGGGAGTTCCGGCCCCGGTTGCTGTCCCCCCGACCTCGGTCCTGTCAGCGGGTGGGTACGACGAGCTTCAGTGACTCGTGGGAGTTTCCGGCTTCGAGTGTGAGCAGGTAGGTTCCGGGCGCGAGCGCACGGTCAAGGATGAGCGCGTGCCTGCCCGCCGAAAGGACGCCCTGGGGCAGGTCCGCTACTTTTCGGCCATCCTCGGAGAAGACAATCAGCCTGACCGGCGCGGCTGCCCCAAGTTCGCAACTGACGGTGACTTTGCCGCCGGCCGGGTTCGGCGTCACCTTCAGGGCGCCGGCCGCGCGGACAACGCGCGCTTCGCTGACGGCCGCGCCGGGAAACTGAAAGTGGTGAACCGTCATTTCGGTCGTGTCCATGGTGACCTGATGGCCGTAGCGCAGCATCTGGTCGCGGCTGGAGACAAGCATCTGGTGGAAGACGTTATAGGGATAGCCGTTGCAGGGCGTCGAGTCGGAATAGGAGTGGCCGTTACCCGGGTTCTCGTCGTTCAGATTGTCCGGGTCCATCCGGCCGTAGTTGTGGAGCGAGGGATGGGCGTTCCACCAACTCGCGGGCCTCAGCACATACCCGCCCGCGTAGTAGTCGGCCGCGATCGGGTCCTTCGACGCGACGAGCGTATTCAGCCGCGTACACATGTTATACGGTGCGTTCGGGCCGGTTGTGATTTCCGCGCTCACCCAGGTGGCGTCGATAATGTTCAGGTCCGGAAACCGGGCTTTGCCGAAGTCCACGCCAAGCAGTCCCTCCGTGAACGCGCGCGTGTGCATGACGCCAGCGCCGATTGCCGCGTAGGAAAGGAACCCGATGTAGTGCTTTACCGACGCCGATACGCCCGCGTAGCTATGTGACTTCAGCACCGGCATGTTGATGAACTTGAGCCGCTCAGGTTCATAGGAAGAGCCGTTCCAGACCCCGAGCCGGGTCGAGATGCTGGTGCCGTACGACGTCACGAACTTGGCATAGGTCATGCCGGTCGAATCCTCGCGGACGTAGCCGGAAACGGTGTCGCCCTGGTCGAACTCGTTCACCCAATGGTTGCCGCTGCTGTAGCCGATGGCGGTCCAGTTGTAGTCGCCCACGTGGTAGCCGCGTGCGGCAAACGTGTCAACCACCTCCTGCATGGTCTGGGAGTGACGCTCGGCGTTGTTCAGCGAATACGCCCAGGACTGGCGCCACTGGCCGTTCTCAACCAGTTCGATCTCGCCGGTGAAGGTATCGGGGTGGGCAACGATGCGGGCGATGAGACCCTTGATGAGGTCGGTGCTGGGCATTCCCCGCTCGGGCCATTCGGCGTTCACCTTGAGGAGCACAACGTCGTTCTTACCGACAATACCCGTGGTATCGCACCAGGGCAGGCTCTTGCTCGACCGATAGAGGTACGTGCCGTTCTGGGCAAGCAGCGAGAGCAGCGTGTCCAGGCCTTCGTGGTACGTCCCCATGCTGTCAGGGATTGGGACGCTGTCCACAACGAAGATGTGAGACTGAGTCGGCCGGGCCGAAGTCCAGACCGGCAGGGCCGCCTCGACCGGTGGCGGCACAGTCGGGTGCTTGTGGATAAGGCTCAAAGGAAGGAGAACGGCCAGGGCAGAGATACCAGCGGCCAGGAGAAGATTCCGGGCTTTCCGGCTCAGCCGCACTGCCGGCAGGGGCAGCCCGAGGGCGCGGAGCCCGCGCAGGATGCCCGGAAAGACAAAGGCGCTCAGCCAGAGTGAGCTGGTGCCGGCCGCGGCCTGCTGGCACGGGTAGCGCAGGCGGCTGGGCTTCGTTCCCGATCGCAGCAGCAACCAGAGAACCGAGCCGAGGCCGAGCCAGAGGAAACTATGGGTGAAGAACCGGGTAACGTTCCTCAGTAGTCGCTTCATTGGTAACTCCTTGAGATAGCGGACGAGGACGGACACAATCAATCATCACCCACCGGCAGCCGGAAGTCAAGACAGCGCCGGTGTTCCCAGCGCCGACATTGGGCCAACACAGAGCCCACAGAGAGCACAGAACAGGTGAAGCCAGAATCTCCGGTCGGTACCTTCAGGATCTCGGTGAACTCGGTGGTTCAATATCGATTCAGGACGATGTCGTCGGCGGCCATTTGCCTTGACCCGCAGGCAAGGCATCGACTATAATCTCTCGGCAGGTACATAGCAAAAAGGAGACCAGAGGATGTCCAGGCAATTCGCACCGCTGCTCGTCGCCGCGCTGCTTTTGGCCGCGGCCGCCGCGGTCGGGCAGCCGACGCCGGCGGGACTCGTGATTCCGTACGATTCATTGATGGAGAGCCGCGTCGCCGCTGACGGCGTGATCGATAACGAAGACGGGCCGGAGTACCCGGCGACTTACGCCGACAAGGCATCAGGGCTGACCGTCAATTGGGGTTTCGACGACAGCCTGTTGTACGTCGGGCTTGAAACCAAGGGCCGCGGCTGGCTGGCAATCGGGTTCGGCTCGCCGACAATGAATGAGTCGAATATGATCATCGGCTACTACACCGAGGATTCGACCGAGGTGATGAACCAGCTCGGGGCCGGGCACGGGCACGCTCGCGCCCAGCAGTCGGACAGCGCCATCCGCGAGGCCGAAATCGACTTCGACGAGGAGACCGGCGTCACGACGATGGAGTTCATCTACCCGCTGCGGTTTCCGGCGGGCAAAGGCGAGGCACTGGCGATACCGGGACTCGAACCACAGGGGAGCTACGACGTCATCCTGGCCCAGAACAACAAGAGCGTCTCACTCAGCGCCAAGCATACGAACTTCAGCACGCTGAAAGTCAGGCTGGCCGCGAAACCGCAACCGCCGCCGAAGCCGGCGGCGCCGCCGGAAAAGTAGGTCGGGCCGACCGGGACCGGGCGGGCGTCTGCGGAGACGGGCGGCTCCGTTACCTTGACTTTCCTGAGCAAGCAGCTATCTTCTGTCCAGCCATGAGACATTCTTACGCCCTCCTTCTGGCCGTTCTGGCGCTCGGCGCCTGCGCCGGCAGTTCGAGCCGGCAGGTCGTTGCCACGGTCAACGGCGAGAAGATTACCGCCGCCGACGTCGCCGCGATGCTCCCGCAGAACCTCGACTCGCTGCGGGCCGATACGGTGAAGAAACAGGTGCTCGACAACATCATCACCCGGAAGCTGTTCGCCCAGGAGGCGAAGCGCGAGGGGATGGAGAAGGATGCCGAGTACCAGGTCGAGCTCGAGCAGAAGTCGCTCGTGAACCAGCGGCTCTACGACACGATTACAGCCCCCGGCAACCGGCTGACCGATGCCGACGTCGAGGCGGCCTACAAGCTGCTTGCGACCGAGGCGCACCTGAAGGTGATATCGGTGCCGACGGAGAGCCTGGCGCAACGGCTGGCGGCCGAGCTCGACAACGGGGCGGTTTTCGATTCGCTCGCCGTCAAGTATTCGAAGCATCCCAGCGCAATCAAGGGCGGCGACGCCGGTTTCATCCCGCTGCTCTACATCGAGGAGCCGCTGCGGTCGGCCGCGATGTCCCTCAAACCGGGGCAGCATACCGAGCCGATGCCGGTGGCCGGCGCCTGGCAGATTGCCGAACTCGTCGAGACGCGGCCGGCCAGCCCGGGCCCGCCGCCGCTCGAGCAGTACCGGCCGGAGCTGGAGCGGCGGCTGAGGCAGTTGCAGCGGCGGGAGCTCGCGAATCAATACCTGGCCAGTCTGCGCGACCGCATTACCTATAACCCGGAAGGGCTCGACATCCTCTCAAAGCCGGTTGACTCAATTACCGAGGCCGACAAGGATGTGGCCGTCGCCTACAAGGACAAGACGAAGTACGTGAAGGTGGCGCGGCTGCTCCCGGTCGCGGCCCGCTTCCCGGCGGACCTCGATACGGCGATGAAGAAGTACGCGGTGCGCCGCGCGATTGAAGAGGACCTGATGTATGAAGACGCGCTGCGCATGGGCCTGGACAAGTCCCCGGACATCGTGCGCCAGCTCGCGGCCCGGCGCGAGGCCGTGCTTTATAACGCACTCTTCAAGAAGGAGATTTCCGACGCGGTGGCCGTCAGCGACGCGGACGTGATGGACTATTTCCGCGAGCATCGCAATGACTTCACGTCTCCGGATTCAAGCCAGGTCGCGAGCATGATCCGCAACCGGCTGCTGAACGACCGCCGCGATGAGCGGCTACAGGAGTACCTGGCCGGTTTGAAAGCAAAGGCGAAGATTACCATCAACCAGGCGGCACTCGCCGCCGTGAAGAAGGAAGCGATAGCGGGGCCAAACCCAAGCAATAAGGAGCGGCGATGAGAAATCGATACCTGATTGTCCCGGTGATTATCCTGGCGGCGGCATTCCTTGCCGGCTGCAGCAGCCAGCAGCAAAAGAGCGCGCCGGCAATGTCCGGACCGGTGCTGGCGAACGTGGATGGCGACAAGCTGACCGTTTCGGAGCTCGATTCCCTTTCGCCCGAGGGGTTCGAGGTCACCCGCGACAACCTGCCCAAGATCCTCGATAAGTGGGTCTCGAACACCCTGATGTACCAGGAGGCGGTGCGCCGCGGGATCGACAAAGAGCCGCAGGTGCAGGCTCACCTGAAGCGGCTCGAGCGCGACTACGTGGTGAACGAACTGCTCGACCAGTTGACGACCAAGGTGAAGGTCGGCCAGGACGCCGCGATGCAGTATTTCAATCAGCACAAGGACGAGTTCAGCTACGAGGTGAAAATTGCCCGGATCGTGATGGCCGACAGCCTGATGGCGGCTCAGACCCTGGCCGAACTCAAGGGCGGCGCCGACTTCACCAAGCTGGCCAAGGAGCGCTCGCAGGACGCGGCGCTTGAACCCGGAGCGGAGTCGCGCTACTTCGCCCGCAGCATCGGCGACCCGCGGATGGGCGGCGACCCGGCGATCGCCGAGGCAATCTTCGCCCTCGAGCCCGGCCAGCTATCGGATGTGATCCCGAGCCAGGAAGGCTACCAGATCATCAAGCTCGTCGACAAGAAGAAGGTCAAAGCCGACGTGAGCTTCGCCCAGGCGCGGGACGAGATCGAGGCGATTCTTTCCTATCGCCGGAGCCAGGCCGTGGTTGACAGCGTGCTCACCTCCCTGCGCGAGAAGGCGAAGATCGAGCTGAAGCCGGACGCCTACTTCCAGTCGGCGACGAAGTAGCGGAAGGGCCGAGCCCCTTGTTTTTTGTCACCGGCCGCCGCGCGCTGGGGGCTCTTGCCGTACTGGCCACGGCCGCGGCCTTCGCGGCCGGGCCGGCCGACAGCATCGTCGCCGCGGTCGGCGACCAGTTAATCCTCTCAAGCGAACTCGCTCAGGCCGTGACCTTCCTCAGGCTGTCAGCGCCGGATACGACGCTCGCGGACTCGGCGCTCGAAGATGCGGCGTTGAGCCGGCTGATTGACGATCTGGTGCTGGAGGAGCAGGCGCGGCGCGAGTCGGTGGAAGTCAAGCCGTCGGAAGTGGCGGCCGAGGTCGACGCGAACATCGCCGCGGTCAAAGACCGATTCGGCGACGAGGCGAGTTTCGAGTCGGCACTCGCGGCCGAAGGCTACACCGAGCGGGTGCTGCGCCAGCGGTACGAAGAGGACGCGCGGCGCAAGCTGCTCGCCCGCCGGCTGATGGACAAAGAGGGGCTTACTCAGATCTACATCTCGCCGGGCGAGGCCGAGCGGTTCTACAACGAGAATCGGGACTCGATTGCCCGGGTGCCGGGACGCGTGGCCCTTGCCCATATCCTGATTCCGTTCACGCCGGGCCCGGCCGCGGATTCGGTCGGACAGCGCCGGATGACCGAAGTCATGGACGTTCTTACGCGGGGCGGCGACTTTGCCACCGTCGCGGCTTCGTTCTCCGACGACAAGGCGACGGCGGCCCAGGGCGGCGAACGCGGCTGGGTCGCGGCGGCGGACCTGCCGCCGGAGTTGGCGATTGTTTTCTCCCAGCTCAAAGCCGGACAGACCTCGCCGCCATTTCCGTCCCGCGAGGGTTACCTGACGGTCAAGCTCGAAGAGAAGACGCCGGACCGCGTCCGGTTTCGCCAGATTCTCATCCGCGTGCCGTTGACCCGGGCCGATACCGTCCGCGCGCGCAATCAGGCCGCCGCAGTCCGGCGCATGGCGCTTGAAGGCGTGCCGTTCGATTCGCTGGCCCGGGAATACTCGCGTGACCCGGCCACCGCCGACTCCGGCGGCCGGCTGGGCGAGTTCCTGGTGGCGGGTCTGGCCCCGCCGTTCGACAAGGTCGTCGCCGGCCTGGATTCGGGCGAGCTCAGCGAGCCGGTTTTCACCGAGCACGGGTATCACATCATCAAGGTGCTTTCCAGGCAGCCGGAGCGGGTGCTTTCCTACCTCGAACTGCAGGACAATATCCGCAACTACCTCTTCCAGCAGAAGCTGGGAGAGCGGCTCAACGCCTACCTCGAACGCGTGCGCGGCCGGGTGTACGTCAGGCGGTTCCGCCCGTCCGCGAGTCCGGGGACCGGATGAAGCGCGCGGCGGTCGTACTCATTCTCGCGGTCTGCGCGCTGGCCGCGGTCCAGCCGCGCGCGGCCGACCCGGACACGGTTTCCCGTGCCGAGGTCGTGCTCGCGGCGCAGCAGGCACTGGATGGCGCCGGCCGGAATCTCAATCGCTGGCTGACAATTGTCATCATCGCCGTGCTGGTCGCGGCCACGCTCGCCGTGTGGCGGATCTGGGCGCTGAGCCGCCAGGTCGCGCGGCTTTCGGACCTGCGGGCGGCGTGGGAAACCCGGTTCGCCGGAACCGCCGACGAGGTACTCCGGCTGAAGCGGAAAGTGGCCGACGCCGAGGCGAAGACCGGCAAGCTCGAAACCGACATGGCCTCGGTGCGGCCGGCGGAGCTCGACGCCGCCACCGCGCAGGTGGCGATGGTGCAGTTCGAGCAGGCGGCGGTGCGCGAACGGCTCGAACGGGCCGAGGCGAGTCTTGAAGCGGTCGCCGACCACACGGTTGTCACCAAGCAGGAGCGGGCGATGATTGAAGACCTGGTCAAGACCGCGGGCGAGGAACGGGCCAGGGTGGAGGAACTGGTCCGGACAGCGGTGGAGGCCCGGGCAACCGCCACGGCCGCCGCGGTCCGCGCCGAAGCCGTGGCCCGGCGTACGGCGGCGGTTGACGCGCTGCGGGCCGGGGACGAGAAGCTGGCCCGGCAGCAGTATCCGGCCGCCGTTCAGGCCTACACGCTGTGCCTTGAATCGCTCGAAAGCAGCCCGACCGCCGAACCGGGGCTGTGGTTCCACGCGCTGCACAGCCGGGCACTCGCCAACCTGCGCCAGCGGGAGTTTGGCACCGTGCTCGCCGACGCCGATGAGATCGGGAAGGTCGATACGGAACGGGCAAAGGGCGCGTCCCGGCTCCTTTCGGGTATCGCCCGCCTGTGGCAGGGCGACGTGGCTCACGCCATCAAGGACTTCGCTGATGCGACGGCGGAGGACCCGGACGCGCGCGGGTTCATCCTCCAGGACGAGGACATCGCCGCCTGGCTCAGCGTCAACCCGCGCAGGGCGGCGCCGCTCAAGCAGTACCTGCGGGACCTGGACCGGAAGCCGGCCCAGCCCCGGCCCTGACTTCCCGCGACAACCGAGCCGATTCCAACGCCTCCGGGCGGAGCCCGGGTTGATTGCCGCCGGCGCTGCGGCTTGACTGTGGTGGCAGGGCGGCTACTCTTTAATGTCTATGCTATGGCTGCTGGTAATCGGCATTTCGGTACGGGTCGCGTCGCTGCCGGACCCGGGCTCGTCCGAAAGCCTGCCCGGACCGGCCGATCACGCCTGGTCGTTCGAGCAACTGGCCAACAGCCGTAATTCGGTCCACGCCGGTTTCGATGACTCCCTGCCCCGGCAGGTGCTGGCCAACGTACTCTGGGCGATGAGCCGGACGCCCGTCGCCGGCGGCGGCTACCGCGAGTTCTACGTGGCTACGCCCGCCAACGTCTACCGCTACGACCCGGAGCGCTTCCGACTCACCGTGCAGCGCGCCGGGGACCACCGCTACAATTCCGGCTCGGCGTTCGAGGTGGGCGTTGCGGCTGATCGGCCCGAGGCGGCCGGCCTGGCGATTCAGGCCGGGCTCCTCGCCGGCGCCGCGTTCAACCCACCGGGGCGGTGGCCGGCGACCGACGTCCGCGGCGTCGTGAGCTGCCCGATGCAGTGGGCCGCCGACCACGCCGCCACCGACTGGAAGCCGGAACATCCGGTCCGGATGGTGAACGTGTACGGCCGGGCCGCCTGCTCGCCGGGTGAGACTCTTGCCGCCGCCCGGTCCTCGGATTCGAGCCTGCCGCTGCCCCACGTGGTCGGGCCCGATACGTTCGAGGCGGTGATGGCCGACCTCGCCGAGGATTCGCTCTTCGGCCCGGCGGGATTGTCGGACGAGAACCTGTCGCAATTGCTCTGGGCCGCCTACGGCGCCACTCCGCATCTGACCTTCAACCACCGCCAGGGCCTGACCGTCCCGAGTGCGATGGCGAGCTACTACCTCACCGACCGCATCTACGTGGTCGGGCGGGAAGGCGTCAGCCGGTATCACAACCGGCTGGCGGGCGAAGCCGACGCCGCGACGCACGACCACCGGCTGGAGCGAGTCAAGGCCGACGACCGCCGGCCGCAACTGCGGGCGGCGGCGGACCGGATTCCGAATAGTGCGCCGGTCTACTTCGTCGTCTGCGTGCCGGACACCGCGCTTGAGCCGGCGATGATGGAAGCGGGATTCGTCGGTTTCGAGCTGCTCGCGCAGGCCCGCTCGCTCGGGCTCGCCGGGCGCCTCGTCGTGCCGCTCAGCCGGATGGAGCGCGGGGCGATTGCCGCGGCGCTGGACCTGCCCGAGGGCCATGTGCCGGCTCTCGTCTTTGCCTGCGGCGAAGCGGCGCGGGCGCAAACGACCGGCGCCCTTGACAACCCCGCGGTAACGATCGTGCGGGCCCAGCCGGCGATTCGCCGCGGTGAACTGCGGGTTGAATACCTGCTGAACCGCGCCGGGCCGGTGCGGGCCGAAGTCTTCGACATGCTCGGCCGGCCGGTAAGGCTGCTCTTGAGCGAGCAGCAGTCATCCGGTTACCATGCCGTCGTCTGGGACGGAACCGGCGAGGACGGCGCGCGGCTGAAGCGCGGCACCTACCTCGTGGTCATCATCTCCGGCGGGACTGTCGCCCGACACAAGGTCGATATCGGCTAGACCGGCTCGACTCCTCAAATCCTGCCCGGTGATTCAGCAAGTCCTGGAATCGGCCGCGCCGAATCTGTGCAATCGTGGCGGAATCTAAAACGGGTGAACGTGAATGCGGAAGAATCTCAGGCGAGCCTGGGCTGGTTCTTTTTCACGCGTCCGTTATTTGCCCGATACGCAGGCCCCGAATCTGTGCTATAATCTCTCGTGCCTCTCCTCATTGACGGGCTGATCGTCCTCATCATCGGCCTGGGCGTATACGCCGAGATGCGGCGCGGGCTCTTCTTCGCGCTGTTCGACGTTCTCCGGCTGGCGGCGGCAATCGTTCTCGGGTTTGCCGCCTACTCCGCGTTCCATCGGCTGTTTCACTCCTACGCCGCCGGGCTCATTGCCCTGGGGGTCGCCGCGCTGACCGCGGTGATGGTGGTGCCGATAGTGCTCAAACTGCTCAAGGCGGATCCGGCCTGGGGGCGGACGTTTGTCGGCCGGCTCGGGGCCGGCCTCATCGGTATCGCCATCGGCTTTGTCACCGTCTCGGCATTCCTGCCGGTCATCGGCCGCGCCGGGCGGGGACGCGAGGCAGTTCCGCGTTCGACCCTGGCCCAGCCGTTCATCGACGCCGCGTCGGTGCTCTACTATGTTGCCGATGCCTTCAACCTCGACTTCCCGGTGCTCAACACCCGCGCAATCCGGTTCGAGTACGAAGGGCACGAAGGCGAGCCGGCGCTGGTCGAGCGCGTCAACTACTCGCGACTCAACGGTGCGGTCTGCATCGAGTGTGGCGCCCGGGTTCACTTCGACGGCTACTTCAACCGCATCGGTGCTTCAATCTCGCCGCGGTTCACCTGCCCGAACTGCGGCCGGACCTCGGACGGGTGCCAGACCTTCGCGGGATTCCACCGCATGTACGGCCTCTGCCCATGCGACGTTTCCCAGGCGCTCGGCCCGATCGACTGCGGCGTCTGGCCAAACGACCGGCCGGTGTATCCGAGAGGCGTCTGCCCGGTGTGCGGCCGGTCGGTGAACCTGAGACAGCGACAAGCCGCAAGCTCCGCGCCCTAGCGCCTCCCGGCGAGAATCCCAGCCGCAAGCACAATTCTGAGCTCAGCCGGGCGCCGAACGGCTCCCTGCTGCGTTGACGGGATTCGGCCGTTGTCAGCGGCCGTGGCCCGACATCATTATGCGGTCGTCAATCAGGTGCGTGTTCCCGCTGCCGCCAATCCAGACTACGCCCCTTCGCGCCCGGGACAGTACTGAGTTGAAGGCAGGGGCCGGCCGGAGCCCGGACCATCCGAACCCCGCACCCCGGCTCTTACTTCTGCTGCCCCAGCAGCCTCTTCACCAGCTCGATCAGGTCGGCCGCCAACTCGCGACGGACCCTGTCGTCCTCCCCGGTGGACGGCGCCGTCGCGGCCGGGTTCTCGGGTGCCGGAGAGTTCGGCGCCGCGCGGCAGGGCCGGGCATCATCCGCGCGCGGGCCCGTTTCCTCCATGGCGAGCTTCTCCTGATACCTCTTACAGTACCAGTCGCGGAACTCCGTGCAGCCCGTGTACATCCCTTCCAGCGGATTGTCGACGTCCGGCTTCTTCATCGGGAAGAGCGACAGGCCGGCGATGAGGCCGGCGCGGGAGAGCCGGTAGTGGTTGAACGACGCGAACGCGATGGTCGGATTCCACCACAGGACTGCGGCGGCGCCGACGCCGAGCCCGAGCGCGACCAGGATGAGCCCGAGCTGCCAGGCCGAGGTGTGATACATGAGCGATAGCGACAGGAAATATGTTCCCAGGCTCAGACAGGAGAGAATGACCGCGGCCGGGCAATTGACCGCAAACTCCGCGTGCCGCCAGTACTCCTTGGTCAGATGGTCCCAGTACGTGATGCCCTGCGACGCGACCATGTTCTGGCGCAGCAGCGGCAGATGCATGGTTGACCAGCTCGGCTCATTGCTGCAGCCGTATCGCTCACGCTCGAAGTCGGTCCAAAGCCTGGTGTCCGCGGACGCCTTGTCTCTTTCTGCAGCAGATTGGTCCTGCCCAGCCGTGGAGGCGGCAGACGATTTATCAGCGGGGGCAAGTTCCTTCAGGGCTTTCCGCACCGTGCCCCAGTTCCACGGCCGGATGACTGCGACGGCGTGCTTCTTGCCAGCGTCATTGGTGCTGTCGATGATCCGCTGCCAGAATCGGAACCGGGCGTCGAGGCTCGTCAGTTCCCGGTAACCCCACTGACTGATCAGACTGCCGACGAGAATCGCGCCGATGAGCCAGAAGTACCACTGGGTCACCAGGCGCTGGGAGTCGAACCGGAAGCGGCTCCGGTCGATGAAACTCAGCACGCGGACGCCGTGACTCTGCTCGTAGTAAGCCAGCACCGTAGTCCTTGTCTTCCCGGAGCTGTCTGCCAGCAGGCTGAGCCTTGCCTTGAGCGTGTCGACCAGCGACTTCATCGTCGCCTTCACTCCCGCGTCGGTCGAGTCCGCCGACGACCTCAGCTCAGACCGGAGCGAGTCAATCTGCGACCGCAGGGCCAGCACGGACGCGACCATGCTGCTGTCGCAGCCCCCGGTTCTGCGGCGCGGGCCTCCCGCCGGCAGCGAATCTGCCTCATGCCCGTCCGCCTCACCTGCCGCCATGATGTCCACGGTGTCGCTCGTCACCCCGTTTGTGATTACCCAGCGGGTCGGCAGCGGCGCGGAAAAGAGAGACAGCAACATCAATAGACCGTACGCCGCGACGAAACCGGGGATGCCGATCGAGAGGATGCGGCCGAAGTTCAGAACATCGGTCAGCTTGTCCAGCAGGTCGCCGATCAGATTCAGCGCCGGCGACCCGCCCGGCCTGCTCTTGGTCTTGTGCGTTTCCCCGCCGTTCTCACTCGTGTTCTTCGCGGCCTTGGCCTTGGACGGCGGCTGGTCGTCGCCCTCGGCCGCGGGCTTCTTCCCGTCCTGCGGTTCGTCACTCATCGCGACTCCTTCCTTACGGCGGGCCAGGCGCCCGCCTCCCGCTCATTCCGCTCAAGCGCCGCCTTCCGCCGGCCACTCGGCCGGTTGAGCGTGAAGGTCGGCGAAAGACGTCCTTCCGCCGGCTACTTGGGCTCGATGATGAGGCGGCGCGGCTCCACGGTCATCGCGACTTTGCCGTTCCTAACTTCAAAGATGTCGCGCAGCCACACCTTCTCATCGGTCCCGATAACCCAGGCCTCGTCATCGACCGGCTTGCCCTTGTCGGTGGTCTCGAGCCACTTCTTGAACCCGTCCGGGGTTCCTCCGCTCTTGCTGTACGTGATGAGGCGGCGGAAAAGCTTGGGCCAGACCGCCAGGTCCTGCAGCGCCGTCGCATTCGCGGCCGGCACGCCGCTCGCGGTCTTGTCCACTCCGCTCTGCCAGAGGCCGGCGGGCTTCGCGCTCTGCTGCGCTTTCTTAAACAGCCCGTCGAAGTGGACGCGCAGCTTGTACGGTACCGTCGAATAGTAGGCCGGGTAGGCCAGTCCGGCGGCCGCAAGCTTGCAGTTGACCGACGACTTCAGCCAGCTCACATCAGGATCGAGCCATGTCCCGCTCTTCTGCGGCGGCTTGCCACTGAAGGCAAACGCCACCGGCCTGCCATTCGAGTCGATCCCGCCCGCTATCACGTAGCCCGGAACCGGGTCGGGTGCCGTTTCGCCGACCGTCAGGTCGTTGGAGCCACAATACGTCACCGGTCCGAACCCGAGCGCCTTCAACGTAAAGTCTCTCGCACCGAGGCCCAGGTCCCAACGCTGGTGTGCGTGCACCGCGAAGTCGAAGTGGGTCTCGAGCGCGTCAATCGCCTCCAACCTCAGTTGCACGGTGCCGGCGGTGTTGAACTCGGGTTTCCTGCCGACCCTCGGCAGGGGGTCGAAGCGGGTCGGCACATCCGGTCGGAACCGGACCGAGTCGCCGTCGGGCTGCGATCCCACCATCCGTGTCGCGCACTTATAGCGCAGGCAGAACTCGCCTGCTGCCACCAGATACTTACTGATAGCCATCGCTACTCCTTTCCGTTCGGATCTTCGTACTCTCAAACGTATCCCAATCCTGCGTCCGCACTTGGTTACCTACTTGTTCTCGCCCGCAATCCAATGGCTCATCCGCGCGAAGGGCGTGCTCCTCCCCGTTGTCCAAAGAAAGCGGCGTCATCGCGGACTGCCCCGTCGCGCGATACGACATTGCCGAACACCTGCCGAGAAGGTCATCCGCTCCTTGCGGCCACTGACTCCCGGCCCGGCCGCATTGGATTAGCGGATTCGGCCGGTTGCGGCCCGCGCTGGGGGCTGTTGTTGACAGGACGCGCACCGGCCAACAGCGCGGCCAGTTCTACCTCGGTTTCCATCTCGCCCCGCCACTCCCGCTCGGCAATCTCGACAAGCGTTCTTTCTTCGTCCAACAGCGGGTCCAGTCCGCGGGCCGTCAGCTCCTTGATCAGCAACTCCATCGTATCCAGCGCCAGCTTGTTCGTGCGGCTGATGAGTCTCCGAAGCCGATCCTGGAAGTGCGCCGGATAGTTCATCAGACCGAGGGCTTGCGCCAGCCGGCACTGGAAATCAGCCTGCTGCAAGAGCGCGACGTTGCCGTCGGCGCCGAAATTCCGCCGCGCGAAGGTCTGCTGTACCAGTGCTTCGTACCAGTCGACTGCCGGATCGACAAAACCGTAGTTCGGCTGCGTCACCGTTCCGGTCAGCCGTCCGGCGGCGCTGAGCTCGGCTTCGATCGGTGTGCCGGCATAGGGCAGCATCTTGCAGAAGTTGATCGGGAAATAGCCGTCTTCGCCGACCGCCCTCAGGAATCCCAGATTCTCACGGATCGTCTCGAAGGTTGAAGACGGGTCGAACATCATGAAGCCCATGGACATGGCCAGGCCGGCGCGCTTCAGCAGCTCAACCGCGGCCAGATTCTGGGCCGCAGTCACGTGTTTGTTCAGCGTGCGGAGGCCAGCCTCATTTGCGGACTCGACCCCCAAGAACACCCCCATCAGGCCGTGGTCACGCATCCGCTCCAGGACCTCCAGCCGCAGCTCGTCGACGCGGCAGGAGACCTTCCAGCGGGTGTTCGCTGCCAGGCCCGTTCTGTCCAGCTCGCGAAGGAAGTCATCCAGCCACTCCAGTTGCGACGAAGTCCGGACCGCGAAGTCATCGTCCTGGAAATTGAAGAACCTCACGCCCTTTCGCTCGTACAGGAAGAGCATTTCGTTCGTCACTGCCCGGGGAGAGCGCACGCGCCTGAGTTCGCCGCGCGACTGGCCATAGAACTGCCTGATGCTGCAGAACGAGCAGTTGAACAGGCAGCCGCGGCTGGCCAGCATCGGGGCCACTTTGATACCGTCGGCCGCGTAGCGGGGTTCGTCGCGGTGCACGGGCGGCAGCGCGTCCAGGTCCGGCACCGACGGCCCGACCTCCGTCGTCACCACCCTCGCGCCGTCACGAAACGCGAGGTTTGGTATCCGCCGCCAATCCTCCGGCCGCTCGACGTGGTTCAGAAGGTCTGTCAGCGTCAATTCGCCTTCGAAGCGGACCACGCTGTCCAGGCAAGGAAGCAGCTCCAGCGTCTCGGTCGGGCGGAGGCTCGGGAAGTGACCGCCGCAGGTAAAGTGAGACTTCACGCCGCGCGACCGCAGATAGCCCATCAAGTCGCCGAACTGGTCCAACGCGTACTGGAAGATGATGGAGAAACCGACCAGCCTCGGGGTGAGCTCGCGGACGGCGGACAGCACGGCTCCTTTGTCCTCGGGCAGGAACGGCACGAGCGCAACGCTCTTTCCTTGTTCCTGCAGGTAGGCCATAATCGAGCGCAGGCCGAGATTCTCCTGTCGCTCGTCGCCGACCAGGGCTACGTCAATGCCCGTCATGCTGCGCCTGCCTGCTCCCGAAGCCTCACGCCGGGAAGGGGAGACGGGCCGGCCAATGAGACCGGCCGGCCCGTCCGTCCTGTTAGCCCAGGCTCTTGATTGTTGAAGTTATCGCGCGCGTTCTCTGCCGGTTGAACTCTTCCGTCCGGCGCATGCCCTCTCGCGCGAACGCCTCCTGGCTTACTCGCAGACTCTCCTGCAGCTTACCGATTTTGGCCGCCTGGTCCCTTGTCAGCTTCATCCAGGGGATGGGGTCCCAGGGAATCGGCCTGTGCGGGAGCACAAAGAGCTGCGTCAACTGCTCTTCAGTCATTGTGACCTCCTCGGTCGTTCCGGTTGACTAGGCGCACGCCAACCCCTGCGCCTGGGATTCCACCTGGGAGGGTTGGCTCCCCGTTGTTCCTTCGTCGTTCGCCTCCTCGGCAGAACGAGCTTCCGGTTCCTCCAGAGCCCACACCCCACGCGCGTCTTGATGCGCCGCGGCCGGACGTTGATCTGTATTTCTCGAATGGCATGGCGGGGAAAGCGGAGGCGGATCGAAGGCCGACGCCGGCGCGACCGCAAGCGGCCGAGGCTAAAAACCTCGGGTCCCGCGGTCCCTCAAGCTCGGCACCAACCAGCGTTTCCTTCATGTCGCTTCCTTACGGACGCGTGCGTCCGTCTGCGCCTGGCGAACCTGCGAATTGTCGGTACTGTTCTGCCTTTTCGGCTCGGAGGTGGGCGGGGCTCCTCCCTTACTCCCGCCTTCGGGTCAAGGCCTAATCCACGCCGGAGTATAGCAATTGCGGCCAAGGATGTCAAGTAAAAACACGTCAATAGACCGTGAGCCTCGCCGGCAACGGGGTCAAGCCTCAGGTCGTCCCGAGGGGTGACAGCCGCGCGGCCGGGGAAGACAGCTTTCCCCGGCCGCTTTCGGTCGCGCTAAGAGTGGGGACAGTCCCTCGGAGGTCGGGAAATGAGGGACACTTCCTCAGGGCGCTTGCGTCGGACTCAGCGCGGTAGCGTCCCTATTTCCCGACGGTACGGTCCCCATTTTCCGCTTCACGGCGCTATCGGCGCGCCGACGTTGAAGACGTCGGTACGGATGGCCTGGAGCACGGCCTCGGTCAGGCCGCGGGCCTTCCACTTGGCGATGAGTGTGGCCGCTTCGATGGCCAGCGTTTCACCCGAGACCTCCTTGCGCGAAAGCGCCCAGAGTTCCCGGCCGAAGTTCAGGTAGAACGGGATCTGGATGACCGAGACTCCGGCTCCATCGCAGACCTGTTTCACCTGCAGCTCCATCGCGGTTATCATCGGATACACCGCCGTGACGTTCGCGAGCATGCTCGGACGCATCTCGTCGAGCGTCGCCTTGATTCGCTCAGTGTTGAACTTGACGTTCCACTTCGCGATTCGCTTTGTAGGGTCGATCATTGGACCCTGCCTTTCTGTGCGGTTCCCCGCACGGTTTCGAACCTTTTCGGACTTCGGGCTGCGGAAAACTGGGGACAGTCCCACGGAGCGCCTGCATCGAATTCGGCGCGGTACAGTCCCCGTTTTCCGCTTCTGCCCTCACATATCTATGTGGACACCGCAGCCGGATTTGCTCATTCCTCGTCGATTCGTCCTTTGTCACCTCGTCCATCGTCCTGAAAGAAAGACGCCGGCCTGCGCCGGCGCTTTAGTCTTTGCTCTACAGCTTCTAGGACCTCATTCTGACTTCTGAATTCTGGTTTCTGAATTCTGAACTATCCTATCCTCTCTATCCCTCCTCGGGGTTCTCTTCCGCCGCCGCTCCGACCAGTGTGTCCGGGTCATCCGGCAGCTCAGCCATTACGGTTGCTGTCCAGTCATCATCGTAGCCGGTGTCATTCGTCTCGAACCCGACGCGACCACTCGCAGGCTCGACTTCGACCGGACTCACGCCCTCGCGCTCCAGCCGCTCGCGCAACCACTCATGGCAATGTTCAAGCTGCCGACGGACGGTGATCAGCGGCTTCCGGAGCGCCGCGGCGGTCTCGTCCAGGCGCAGGCCTTCGACGTCGCGAAGCGCAACGGTAAGCCTGCCGTCCTCGGCGAGCGCTTCGTAGGCTTGCCACAGCCGGCGGCTGCGTTCATTCGCTTCGTGCTCCTCGGCCGGTCCCGGTCGCGGACTCGCCCGGCGCGAGTGCATCTCCTCGTCGAAGTTCTCGCCGAGGTCGACGTACTTCCGGTGCCCGCGTGGCCCCAGGCGATGCAGGCCGCGTCGTTCGATGATGACTTCACTGGCGACGTTCAGCGACTGGATGTTCGCCCAACGCTGAAACGTGGCGCCTCTGTCTGAGTTGTAGAGTTTGAGATGAGTGGAGATGTACTCGTGGGTTCGGATGGCGACCTCATCGACGAAATCGTCATCTACTGAGTGGCCATATCGCCGGGCGATATGCAGCCGGAGCGAGGCATCGATTGTTTTGTATACTACATTGTAACCATTCACGTCGCCGCTCAGGACCTGCCCGATGGCAGCCATGAGCGTGGGGCCGTTCCCCTTGTCCGCAGTCATCGCTTTCCTTTCCGCCGCTCCATGAGCGCGGCGGTGTGCTTTTTTGTCGAACCCTCGCGGGTTCGTCTACCTGGCTCTATTCAGAGTACTATGGTTCCATTGCCTATACTAATGAGAAACCGCGTAGATGCAATACCAAAAACACACGGCCGCAAACTCGCTAAGTTATTGCTATACTGTTAGATACGCTCTCGACCTTAATCTTGACCTCAACCTGTTCCGTCAGGGGTAAGTAAACATCCGTTTACCATGGAGTTAGCCGATTCGGGCCGTCCGGTCTGCTCGGCGAGAGTCTGTCGGTGGGGCCGAAGTTTTGAGCTTGGGGAGAGAACTTAGGCTGTCAAATTATCATCAAGGCCAGCAGACGATAATTTGGTGCGGCTAAACTGCCGGTTCCGTTAGATTCAGCAATTCCCTGGCGCAGTAGGACTTACCATACTTCGCCTCGCCAAGCTGCTCAAGAATGCCCAGGCTGACCAATCGATCAACGTTGCGCTGGGCGGTTGGGTAGGGCACATCCAACAACTTGGCCGCGCGCGGTCCACTAATGATTGGTGCCTCAAACAGAACGTCGGCCAGCCTTACCTGCAAAGCAGAGCCGCGAGCCTTAACGATCCGGCGATGATACTCGGCCTGCAGGTCGTGCAGACGTCCGGCTCTTGCCACCGCGTCTGTCGACTGAGACGCCACGCCCTGGAGAAAGAACAGGAGCCAGGCCCGCCACTCACCGCGTTGCGAGACGCCCAGCAGCCGAGCATAGTAATCGTCGCGCCGCGCTTCCAGAAAGGCGCTCAGGTACAGCACCGGCGCCGGCAACAGACCCCAGCGCACCAACAGGAGAGAAACGAGCAACCTTCCCACGCGGCCGTTGCCGTCGCGGAAGGGATGAATCGCTTCGAACTGGTAGTGAACGAGCGCCTGCCGGATAAGGGGCGGCAGAGAATTCGCGCCGGCGATGTACTCGTCCAGTCGCGCCAGCGCCTCGATCATCTCATTCGGCGGCGGCGGCACGTACGTGGCTTCAAAGAGCGTGCTCGAACGCGGCCCGACCCAGTTCTGCTCGCGCCGGAACTGGCCGGGCGATGCCCGGTCCCCGCGCACACCCGATACCAGCACCTTGTGCACCGCGAGTATCAGCGACTGCCCGGCCGCTTCCTCCTTCGGCATCGCGAGGCCGTGCTCCAGCGCCCGGACATAGTTCAGCACCTCGCGGGCATCGTCCTTATCCTCAGGCCCGGCAATTCTGGCCCCGGGTTCGGCCGCTGCCTCGTACCGATAGAGGTCGAGAAGATTCGTGTGCGTTCCTTCGATACGCGAAGAAAGAACCGCCTCGCGGCGGATGAACGGCCGGATGAAGAGCTCGGGGTTCGCAAGCGACCGGCCCAGCCCGGCGAGCTCACCCAGAGCCCGGTCGGCGTCGGACAGGGCTCGCCACAACTCGGCGTCATCAAGGACAAGCTGCGGCGGCAACGGGTTCGGGACGAAAGCCCAATAGGCTGATGAGCCCTCGCCGGCCTTGATGAGCCTGCCCGGCGCCTCAGCAGTGAAACTCTCTGACAGCATGTCTGTACCTGCCAAAAGTGGTTTAACCCGTCAACGCTATTATCGCCGACAGCCCTGCCCTATGCAAGTGCCGCCTCTTCGTTCCGGATGGCCTCGCGCTGCGGCTCGAGGATTCATTTAAATGAACCGCGTGGTCTGGGCTGTCGCTTCTCCTGAGCATCTCTGCATTCTGGTCTCTGGTCTCTGAATTCTGGTTTGTCTGTTCCCGGAAACCCGGGGCTGTCAGCCGCTAGCTGTTAGCCGTAAGCTAGCCCACCGCACCCGCGTCCTTGACACTTGGGAGTTTTGCCGGTATAACTGCCACGTGCTGAAGCAGCATACTGGTGGCGTGACGTGGCTGTGAACGCAGCCACTAAGGCAGACAGGAGCCAGGAGCGTTTCGAGAACGCCCTGAGGGACCAGTTCGTCGGCGCGGCGGTTGAGGGCCAGGCATCGTTCATCGTTGATTGGCCTCAGGGGCCCCTGTCCGACAGTGCGTACATCGTTCTTCGTTTGGGGATGGATGTTCAAGATGCTTGAGGAGTTTGAGGCCGACATCGCGAAGGTCGAGACGGAGATTGCCGGGATGACGAGGAGCTGGGAAGAGGCATAGATGCACCTGATGTACGTTGACGAGAGCGGTGACACCGGGTTGCAGGGTTCGCCTACGCGCTACTTCGTGCTTAGCGGATTGGTGCTGCACGAACTGCGATGGCGACATGTACTGGACGAATTGATAGCGTTCCGGCGCGAGTTGAAGCAGGCATACGGGCTCAGACTTCGGGAAGAGTTTCACGCCGCCGCGTTCATCACCTGTCCCGGAGAACTAGTCAGAATCAAGCGCTATGACAGGTTGGCCATGATACGCGCGTTCGCTGACAAACTGGCCTCGCTTGGCGACATATCCATCATCAACATCTTGGTCGACAAGGCGAACAAGCAGCCGGGCTATGACGTGTTTGAGATGGCCTGGAGGGCGCTGGTGCAGCGCTTCGAGAACACGATATCGTGGCACCACTTCCCCGGTCCGGCGAATCCCGATGAGAGAGGCTTCATTCTGTGCGACCACACTGATGACAAAAAGCTGATGCTCCTGCTTCGGCAACTGCATCAATACAATCCTGTGCCGCACCAGGCGGCCTACGGAGCGGGCTACCGGAATCTGCCTCTCCAGTACGTGATAGAAGACCCCAGTTACCGGGACTCGGTTCACTCCTTCTTCCTACAGGCCGCAGACCTGGCCGCGTTTCTCCTCTACCAGCGCACCGCCCCGAGCAGCTACATGAAGAAGAAGTCGGGGCAGAACTACTTCGGTCGGCTCAGGCAGGTGCTCTGCCTTGCTGCGTCCAACCGGGACCCGGACGGAATTGTCAGGCTATGAGAAAGAAAAGGGGCCTTGCGGCCCCGGGGGAATCCTACTACCGAGACGAGCCCGGGTTCAGATTCGCCTTCAGTATAGGCTTGAGAAAACGGCTGTCAAGCAGTTTATTGTGCTGTGTTGTGCCGGCACCGCAGCCGCAAGGCAGCAAGTTCCGATGAACGACAAACGAAGAACGATGAACGAAGAACGAATCCCCCACATGCTCTACTACGTCAAAACCGATCGGCTGTTCAACAGCCTTGAAGTCGAGGTCGACGACCGTAACCTGTTCGACTCCGTCGCAACCCTGTGAAGGGGGACTATGGAAGAACTTGAGAGATTGCAGAGACTGATACGCGACCTGCTGCAGGTCGAGTACTCGGATTTGGACTTCGGCCTGTATCGGCTGCTGCGATTGAAGCGCGACGAGGTCGAGGCGTTCATTACCAAGCAGTTGCCTGCGGAGGTAGACAAGGCCTTCGCTGCGGCCGCTGATAGTGAGCTGTCTGAGCTGAAACAACAGGTTGAGGAGTTGGCCGCAAGGCTCAGGGACGAGGTCAACGAGGGTATCATTAATCCGGACGGGTCCGTCGCGGCTGAGAGAGCAAAGGGACTCGGCAAGAAAGACAAGGCGCTGGTGGACAAGTATACGGAACTCCGCAACAAGCTGGTCACCAGCGAGGCCACGGTTGCCGACAAAGCCGACGTGTTCAACCACCTCTACAACTTCCTCAGCCGCTACTACGAGGACGGCGATTTCATCCCGAAGCGGCGCTATGGCGACCGCGGCACCTACGCCGTGCCGTGGGACGGTTCCGAGGTGCTGTTCCACTGGGCCAACAAGGACCAGCACTACGTGAAGACGGCAGAAACCCTGAAGGACTACACGTTCACTCTGCCCGGCGACCTCGCGGACACGACCACGTGGCGCGTGCGATTCGTGCTGGTCGATGCCTCGGTTTCCAAGGATAACGTCAAAGGAGAAGACCGGTACTTCTTCCCCCGCCCTGCTGCAATCGAATGTGACGCAGAGAACCACGAGTGCCGCATCGGGTTCGAGTATCGGCCCTCGACCGAGCAGGAGATAATCAAGTACCGCGCTGCCTCGACCGGCAGGAAGCCTGACCAGGAGAAGATACTGTCCGGCGAGGAATCTCACCTGAACGTCGCAGCTCTACTCAAGAAGGTGCCTGACGCCGAGTTGCGGCGAAGGCTCTCCGCCGACACGCGTACCGAAGAGCAGATTCGTGAAGGCAAGCCAGCCGAGCCGGTGCCGCTTCTTCTCAAGCGGATGCGGCACTTTGTGAAGCGCAGTACGACGGACTACTTTGTGCACAAGAACCTGCGCGGCTTTCTGCGTCAGGAACTGGAGTTCTACATCAAAGACCAGGTTCTGCATCTGGGCGACCTCGAAGGCGACCTACCCGCACGGCTACGCATGCTCAAGGTGCTGCGTCGGCTTGCTGAGCAGGTGATAGACTTTCTCGCGCAGATCGAGGACGCGCAGAAGCGGCTGTTTGAGAAGAAGAAGTTCGTGACCGAGACGAGCTGGCTCATCCCAATTCAGAACGTGCCCGAGTCCTTCTGGCCCGACGTGGTCGCCAACAAGGCTCAGCGCCAGCAGTGGAAGGACTGGCTAGCGGTCGCGCCAGACGAGCTCTTCGGCAAGAAAGGCAAGATAGACCTCTCGTTCCTCAAGGACCACCCAACCCTCGTCGTGGACTCTCGCCTATATCCGGCCGACTGGACCCTCCGTCTGCTGGAGTCACTGCCATTCCCCGACCTCGACGAAGCCACAGATGGTCTGTTGGTCCATAGCGAGAATTACCAAGCTCTGCGTCTCCTGATAGAGCGCTTCCGCGAGCAGGTCAAGTGCGTCTACATCGACCCACCGTACAATACCAGCACCTCTGAGATATCCTACAAGAACAACTATAAGCACTCCTCATGGTCTGCCCTTCTGGATGCCCGCTTGGACCTCGGGGGTTCCATGCTGGATGCCAAAGCCGGCGTGCTCTGTTGTACGATTGACGATGTGGAGGAGTGGAATCTCACAGCGCTAATCAAGGCGCACTTCGGTGAGCCGGCTGGGGTCGTTTCGATACGCGCCAAGCCTTCAGGTCGCCCCATCCCCACGGGTTTCGCAATCTCCCACGAGTACGCAGTGTTCGCGCGTCGCAACCCAGCCAATCCTATATCGCGTCTGCCTAGGAGTGATGAACAACGGGCGCGCTATCGCGAAAAGGATACGGAGGGGCCCTTCTTCTGGGAACTACTACGCAAGGCGGGGTCGCATTCCAGCAGAGCTGACAGACCGTCCATGTTCTTCCCGCTCTATCTGAATCAGAGAACCAGCAGAGTTCGGCTTCCCTCCATGACCTATGACGAGTCAAGCGAGAAGTACCACCACATCGAGAAACCGACGACCGATGAAGTGGCCATTCTCCCAAAGAAGGACGACGGCACTGATGGATGTTGGTACCTCGGATACGAAGGTGTGGCCGGGATTGCAGACGAGCTCAGGGCGGAACGCCGAGATGCCGGGTTATGGGACGTGTACTACAGGCGCCGTCCCAACGAGGGCGTCCAGCCGTCTACGCTCTGGTTCGACTCAAAGTACTCCGCCACTGAGCACGGCACGGCTCTACTAAAACACCTCTTCGGCGAGCGCGAGACGTTTTCGTATCCCAAGTCAGTTTACGCAGTCGAGGACTGCCTTAGAGTATCCGGTGCCGGAGACCGGCGCGCGCTGGTAGCAGACTACTTCGCTGGCTCTGGCACAACCGGCCACGCGGTCGTGAATCTGAACCGAGGGGATGGGGGAAGCAGGAAGTTCATGCTGGTGGAAATGGGCGAGTACTTCGACCCGGTGATGCTACCTAGAATCGTGAAAGTAATGTTCACACCGGCGTGGAAGGGCGGCAAGCCTGAGAGGATGGCGACAAAGGAGGAGGCAGAGCGGACGCCCCGGGTCGTGAAGGTACTGCAGTTGGAGAGCTACGAGGACGCGCTGCACAATGTGGCTTCGGACGCGACGGTCCAGCGGGCGGCCAGACGGGAGGCGGCGCACAAGAACGCTGCCGGGGATGAGCACTATCGCATCAAGTACCTTGTTTCGCTGCCGCTAGAAGCGTCGGATACGATGCTTAGTCTTGAGAAGCTGGAGCACCCATTTGCCTACACATTGGAGATTCTGACCGACGACGGGCCGCAGCAGAAGCAGGCAGACTTGGTAGAGACGTTCAACTATCTGTACGGACTGCGCGTGAAACGGTATGAGACGTGGGCGCACGATGGCCGCGGATATCGGGTCGTGAAGTCCACCGACCGCGAGCAGCGGCGTCGCATTCTAGTCGTCTGGCGGGACATGGCCGACCTGAAGCCAGCGCAGGAACGAGGATTCCTTGAGGGCAAGCTCAAGGAGTTGGCCACCGCTGGCGAAACCTACGACGAGAAGCTCATCAACGGCGACTGCGCGGTTCCCTGCTTCGTCTCGCTAGACCCGCTGTTCAAACGGCTAATGACTGCGGGCGAGGAAGAAGCCGGCTAGACGATGCCCGGCTTTCTAACCGGCGGACGACTGGCGCACCGGCTGGTGTTGAACCGCTGGTTCCTGAGTCAGCTTGGAGCACCGAACTTCGAGGAACTCAAGACTCTCCTGCGGTCGGTGCATGAGGGCGCGGCAGACGATGGACAGAGTCACTTCTATGGCAGGCTGGTATTACAGGATGACCAGAAGCTCAAGGATAAGTTGGCCGCGTACGACAGCCGCGTTCTGGATTACGAGAGACGACTGGCGAGGGAGCGTCACGACTTCCGGGGATTCCGCTACTTCCAGTATCTGGCAGTCCTGGCTGCCGAGTTGTATCTCGACCGGCTGACAACGGACCCGACCCGCTTCCTGGGTGAACTGAACGGGTTCCTCGCGGAGCTTCAGCGGGAGGATTCCGTTTTGCAGGGCACGTCTGAGTTTACGGCAGACGGCCTGCGCAGACTGGCTTTCTTCATGGCCACGGGCAGCGGAAA
>Ga0172370_10002396_pt1 | contig 27136 bp, 24 predicted proteins | sample LakKiv5m_FD_114538 | JGI IMG/M metagenome (GOLD analysis project Ga0172370, IMG submission 114538) | Freshwater microbial communities from Kabuno Bay, South-Kivu, Congo - kab_022012_11.5m | ecosystem: Environmental > Aquatic > Freshwater > Lake | place: Democratic Republic of the Congo...
AGTCAGATCAAATATTTTTAATGAATTTTGCCGCACCATGTGATCCTAAACGAAAAAAAATTTGTTAGATAGCTTCCAATTATTTCGTTTAATTCAAAACAATAAATATTACGTAAAAAATTCCGGTATTGGAAAAGAGGGTTGAGAAGGTTGAACGATAATCCCCTTATCCCCGAAGCAAATAAGGTTAATAATATTTTCTTATTTATTTTCTAAAGCAAAAATAATTTATTGGCTTCGTAAAAGTCAAGTCCATTTTTTGTTTTCTTTTAAAATTAATCGAGTTGTAAAAACAGAACTACAGATAAAAAGAAATTCTCCGGAAGTTTACCCCAAAAAGTTGTGTGGGTGATCTTTAAGGTTTTGCAAAGGCAAAGAAAATAGGTGGTGAAGTTATTCATCAAGGAGTAGTAAAATCTTCTAAGATCGAAATAGCGCTTCTGCATGGGAAGATAAATCATATAGAAGAAGGGTTAAGCATTGTGGCGGTCAAGTTATGACGGGGATCTATCCCGTCTGCCTGTGGGTAAACTCCTAGCCTGGACAAGCCAGAACCAAAAAGGGAATAATGAATATCGAACAAAGAATGCCGAATTTAGAAGGGCAATAATTTCATCATTTATTATTTCCCAACTCAGTCGGGCAAGCTTGTTCAATATTCGAAATTCAAATTCAAGAATAATATTCTGCCAAATATTAGTCGAACTTTATTTATATAGGATTAAAATCCCTTTACCACTAAGAACACAAAAAACACTAACCTTTCACTAAGAGACCTTAGTGTTTCCTTTGTGCCCTTAGTGCCTTTGTGGTAAAAAAGAGAACCTCGCCTCCTTTTTATCTCAAACATGAACAAGCCGGAAACAAAAATATGAAATTGGTTGTCTTACAAAGTCCCTTAAAGCAGATTAACGCCAAAAACGCTCATCAGAATTATGACGTCAAAAAAACACTCTTTTCTGATCCGCCGGCGGTGGACTTACTTCTGATTTCCCTTTCAATTTATTTAAATTATTCTGCCATACAGTACTCGAACTTTACTTATAACGTACTAATTTCTTCAAGTTGATTATTACTAAAGGAAATTATAAATTGTGTTCGAAGTTTTAGCGTGTTTTTTAACGTCTGAATTCCGACAACCTACCGCTTACAATCCTCCGGAAAAAAAACACGTCGTTCCATTTCGTTACCTGCCGGAACAATAAAACCAATCGCAAGTAACAAACATAAAAACATCACATGAGGTGAATCATGAAACGGTTAGTTTTCATTCTCTGTCTGGGATGTTTTATTGGCTGTTCCACCACACAACAAACAACTGATGACTCTATCCCGCAACTATTAATGCGCACACCGCTGCCGCTTATTCCGGCTACCATTTTGCAACCTTACTTCGAGATGGACATGGTTCTGCACATTCTTGAAGACGGTTCGGTTGACCATGTTAAAATGCGGAAGGCGAGCGGAGATGCAGATTGGGATACCCTTGCCATCGCTTCAATCCTTCAATGGAAATTTACACCCGCCCGCTTTGAGGGACAGGCAGTTAGCACATGGTATCATTTGCGCACAACCGTGCGTTATGCAAATCCGAAATATTGCTGCCTGGCTGAAATTGTCTGCGCCACTCAAAATGATGCCGATACGGTTTACGCCGCTCTTGAGCAAGGTGAGGACTTTGGCAAACTTGCGCTCCAATATTCAACCGCTCCTTCAAAAGAAAAGAACGGATTGCTCGGAGAAATTGATGTTAATCTTTTTCCCGAAAGTATTTGCAAAGTGCTGCGTGAGTTAAGTAAAGATGAGTTCTCTAAGCCGGTTAAACACGGCGACAAATTCATCATCTTTAAAAAAATGAAAAATTAAACTTGCTGCCGCCGTAATGAAAAATTTTCAAGATTGCAAAATTTTCAGATTGCAAGATGACGGGATGCGAAGGTTGTTTCTCGTTTACCGCTAACCAAGCGCAAAACTCGATGAGGATTTTATATCCTCACCAATTGCGCTTCCCGATTCACTTTTCATCGGGATTTTTTTTATTTTAAAGGTAAGAATTACCGAGAGAAGCAATGTTTGAGAAGGAAATACAATTTATCACCGACTTTAATCTGAATAAGATTAAACGCCTCGGCTCGTTTTTTACGCTGGAAGATTTGACCAAAGCGAAAATTCATCCCGCAATTGTGCAATATATTTCCGCCGAAATAGATTATCTAATTTATCTCGACCGCCAGACCTTGATGCAGAAGTCGGTCTTTGATTACAGCGGCTCCGAAATTGCTCAACACTTTTTAGAAATCAGCAGAGAAATAAAAAAAAATAAACTTCTTCCGTACGAGGAAGTAAAAAAAATAATTCTGCAGGCGGTTAGCTTTCATTTAACATATCTGCTTCGACCGGTTTGGACGCTGAAGAAATTTATCTTTGATACAACCGAAGTGCGTTCTCAGGAAGAGGTGAAACTATTTTTCAATTACCTCTACTTTTATGATTATTATAAAAAAATCTTTTTGACCATCCTCGAAAAGAAGCAACTCGTAACCATCAGCATTTATGAATTTGAATCGCTTCTCGAAAAGATCCAGCTGCAGCTGCTTGAACAGCAGATGAAAAACGTTCTCGAAAATGCGCTGATCGATATGGCGGAGTTCCTCAGCACCGGCGAAGTGAGTCGAACAAGGCTTTCAATTGAAACGCTTGAAATTTTCTTAAAAGATAAAAAGCTTCACGATCATATTTTTAAGATACGGAAACTTCTTTCGGTTGACCCGAAACAAAAATTTGAGCTCTCCGAAATTAAAGCGGCGCTCTTCAGTTCAATCACCATTGAACGAGAAGAGGAAGTTATTGAAGAAGAAGCGCCGGCTGAAATACAAAAAGATGAAAAGCAGTTAGACATTTTTCAATCTGCCGAAGAAACATTGCATAACGAAAATCGCGAAGCGGAAGAACTGCTGGATTCACTTGAAATTCCGGCGCTTGAAGAACCTGAAAGAGATGAAGAAAAATTAACATCGCTTTTAGATGAAACGGCAGAAGATGAACTTGAACCGCTTTCAACTGAAGAAGAAGAAATAAAAAATGAAAATACGATAGAGGAAACGGAACCGTTCTCGCCTATAAGTGAAGATGAGATGACGCCATCCGAAACAGAAATAGAAAATTTTACAGAAGCAGAAGCTGAAGCTGAACCGGAAGATGTAAAAACTTCTTTTGAAGAATATTTCAAAGAAGAAATTGAAAAAATTGAAGCGAGAGAAAAAGAATCATTCGTTGCAGAAAATGATGAGGAAGAAACACCTCAACCAATTGAAGAATTTGAAAGTGAAGAAGAATCTGAACCGCTTGATGTATTTGATGGAGAAGAAGAATCTAAACCGCCGGTAGAACCTGATGAACAGATTGAAGAAACGGATGAGCCGATCGAAGAAGAATCAGAACATTCTGCGGCGGATGATTTGCATACCGAAACGGAGGCAGATATTTTCAGTTACTTTACTACTAAAGAGACGATGAAAATTATCGGGGGAATTTTTAACAACGACAGCTTGGATTTTGTGAACACGCTCGAAAGTATTGCGGAATGTTCACACGAAGATGAAGCAGATCAAATTTTAAAAGATGTTTTTCTTTCTTACCGCGTAAATTCCGTAGGTAAAGAAGCCGAGCTGCTTAAGGAAAAAGTCGAACAATTTTTTCGCGATAAGGAGTTTTAATGTTTATTGATTATGCACAAATTACTATTTCAGCCGGCAAAGGCGGCGATGGCGCAGTAACGTTCCGCCGCGAAAAATATGTTCCGAAAGGTGGTCCTTCGGGCGGAAACGGCGGCAAAGGCGGCGATGTAATTCTTGTTGCAAATAGTAATTTATCAACGCTTTTAGATTACCGCTACAAAAAAAATTACTCCGCCGAAAACGGAGCTGCAGGCGCCAACTCCTTAAAAGACGGAAGAAACGGAAAAGATATTATTGTTCAGGTTCCCGTTGGCACACTCGTTAAAGATTCGGAAACAGAAAAAATTCTTTTCGACCTTAATAAAAACGGAATGAAAGTTATTGTTGCAAAAGGCGGAAGAGGCGGCAAAGGAAATTCCAATTTTGCAACGCCTACCAACCAAACTCCCCGCTTTGCCGAAGACGGCAAACCGGGCGAAGAAACAAAAATTATTTTAGAATTGAAATTACTCGCCGATGTTGGATTGGTAGGCTTTCCCAACGCCGGTAAATCAACGCTCATCTCCACTATCTCGGAAGCCAAACCGAAGATTGCCGATTATCCCTTCACTACACTTGAACCAAATTTAGGGATTGTCCGTTATAAAGAATATCAAAGTTTTACTGTCGCAGACATCCCCGGCATTATTGAAGGCGCATCGGACGGAAAGGGCTTGGGACTCCAATTTTTGCGTCACATTGAAAGAACGGAAATTCTTTTATTTTTGATTGAAAGCCAATCGCAAGATTATCAAAAAGATTTTTCAATCTTATTGAAAGAATTGAAAACGTACAGCAAAATTTTAGCGCAAAAGAAAAAGATCATTAGTATCTCCAAAGCCGATTTGTTAACTGAAACGGAAATCATCAAATTGAAAAAAAAAAAATTTCGCGGAGCCGATTCTCCAACTTTGGTTTTTTCTTCTGCAACCGGAAACGGTATTGCCGGGCTTTTGGATTATCTCTGGAAAGAACATTCTGTATCAAAAAATGAGGAAGGAATATGAAAAGTAAAATCGTAAACAGTTTCATGCTGCTGTTCGCAGTTGTAACTATTAGTTCATGCAGCGGAAGCGGCGGATTTAATATGTTCTCCGATTCGGAAGATATAAAACTCGGGCACGACGTTTCGTCAGAAATGATGAAGAATCAAACAGAGTATCCAATCTTCAACGGCGACCCTTCAATTAAAACGTATATTGATCAACGCATTTTCAGACAGGTGCTCACTTCACCTAAAATTGCAAAGAGAAATGTGTACGATTACAAACTTGAATTGATTGCCGACGACAACACGCTGAACGCATTTGCTCTCCCCGGCGGCAATGTGTACGTCTATACCGGTTTACTAAAATTTCTTGATTCGGAAGCGGCGCTTGCCGGAGTTTTAGGCCATGAAATTGCACACGCAGAACGAAGACATGCAACCCAGCGTATGACGAAATACTACGGAGTACAATTTTTAGTCGGTATGCTGCTTGGCAGCCAGCCTTCCAAAGTTGCTGAAGTTGCTTCAAATCTTTTTGTGGGCTTGGCGTTTTTAGCCAACAGCAGAGCGGATGAAGATGAGAGCGATAAATATTCGATTGAATATCTTAAAGATACGCGCTTTTATCCCGGCGCCGTAAAATTCTTTTTTGAAGAGATGCGCGACGGCGGACTTGTAAGTTCAAAGAGCAACAAAGTAGCAACTTTTCTTTCCACCCATCCCGATCCGGTTAACCGTATTGCAAAGGCAAACGAACGGTTGCAAGCTACCGGCATTCCGGTAAAAGATTGGAAATCCGGCGATGCAAATCTTTTTAAAAATGAATATGCAGCAAACATCAAAAACAAACTTCCCAAATAAGCATGCGGTATAGAAAACTCGGAAAAACAAACTTACTCGTTTCTGAAATCGGTTTTGGGTCGTGGGCAATCGGAGGTCCGTTTATGGCGGGTAATGTTGCAATCGGCTGGGGACACGTTGATGACGAAACCTCAAAGAAAGCCATTGCTAAAGCGGTTGAACTCGGTGTTAATTTTTTTGATACCGCAGATTTTTACGGTCTCGGACACAGCGAAGAATTACTCGGAAATGTTTTTAAAGGAAAGTGGAACGATATTATTCTTGCAACCAAAGTCGGCAATACGTTGATGGAAGATGGTTCTGCGGGAATAAATTATTCTAAAGAATATATTCTGCAAGCGTGCGAAAAAAGTTTAAAGCGGCTCAACAAAGAGGCGATTGATGTTTATCAATTGCACAGCGCCCGCATGCAGCATCTTCAAAACGGAGAATGCATCGAAGCGATGGAGCAACTTCAGAAAGAAGGGAAAATTCGTTATTGGGGAATTTCTCTCAACACCTTTGAACCGCAGCAAGAAGCAAAATTTTTTATCGAACATCAAATCGGGCACACGTTTCAAATTGCTTTCAGCATCATCAATCAAATCGCTTTAAAAGAAGTTTTTCCGGCGGCAATAGAAAATCAGTACGGAATTATTGCCCGCGTACCGCTTCATTTCGGATTACTCACCGGAAAATTTACCAAATCAAAAACCTTCCCTCAAAACGATCATAGAAGCAATCGGTTAAATCCGGATTTACTCAATCTTTCGCTTGATAAACTTGACAAGGTTTTTGCTCTTGCAGAAAAAAGAAAAATAGCGAAAGACTATTTTGCTATGAGCTTTATTTTAAGCCATGCAGGCGTATCATCAATTATTCCCGGAATAAGAAACGAAGCGCAGGCAATTGCCAACGTGAAGGAATTTGCACCGCTTTCGGAAGAGGATATCGAATTCCTGCACGATTACTATACAAGCGATTTGGAATCACTAATGGAAGCTTACCGAAAAGGATAAAGAATTTGTACCGGTAGAAGTTACTTTTGCGGTACAAATTCTTTCAGGCTATTTCTTTACAAACGAGGTTCTTAGTTTTACCGGCAGCACTTTTTTCCCCTTCGCTTTTAGGTTAAGCATTTCAACAAACAACGAAAATGTCATCGAAAAATAAATGTATCCTTTGGGAATATGCTGATCGAATCCCTCCGCAATTAAAGTAATTCCGATAAGCAGCAAAAAACTGAGCGCCAGCATTTTAACCGTCGGATGCCCGTTTACAAACTCGCTGATCTTGCCGGAAAGGAAAAGCATAAAAATGACGGCTATTATTACCGCAGAAATCATCACCAAAATTTGATTTGCCATTCCGATTGCCGTGATAACCGAGTCGAGCGAAAAAACAATATCAAGCAGAAGGATTTGAAAGATCACACCGGCGAAAGATGATTTAATTTTATAATTGCCTTCTCCTTCTTCGCCTTCAAGTTTGTCATGAATTTCCCGCGTGCTTTTTGTAATCAGAAATACTCCACCGCAAATAACGATAAGGTCTTTTCCCGAAATCTGATTTCCAAAAAGAGTAAAAAGCGGAAAAGTTAATTTCATCAAGGCTGTAAGCGAAAGAAGCAGCAAAATTCTTGTAAGCATTGCAAGCGAAAGACCGGTAGTTCTCGCTTTTTCTTGCATCGAAGCCGGCAGTTTCCCCGTTAAAATTGAAATAAAAACAATGTTATCTATCCCAAGAACAATTTCTAACAACACTAAAGTTAGAAGCGAAATGATGATTTGCGGGTCAAAATTCATGGATAATCCCAATCGGAAAAATGAGTAAAGTTTTTAAGAATAATACGATAATTTTTGCTAAAATTGTAATGTTTAGTATATTTGGAAGCCATTTTAACAACGATGGCGGGGTAGCTCAGTAGGTTAGAGCAATGGAATCATAATCCATGTGTCGGGGGTTCGAATCCCTCCCCCGCTACCATTTAATACGAAGAAAGGTATGTATGTATAGCGTTTTAATAGGTGTTTCGGTAATTATCTCAATCTTGTTGATAATTATCATTCTAATGCAAGCAAGCAAAGGTTCGGGTTTAGCCGGAACTTTCGGCGGCGCTAATGTTGGTTCGGTTTTCGGAACAAGAAGAACAGCCGATTTTTTGAGTAAATCTACCTGGTGGCTTGCAGGCGCACTGGTTGTGCTCGCAATTGTGGTAAATCTTTTCTTTTTACCGACTGCTAAAAATGATAACTCGAATAGTATCATTCAGCAGGGCGGAAGAGGAAGCGTTCCTACCAGCCCGGCGTTACCGCGTTAATCTTAATTGCCGGATTCATAATTGAATCCGGCTAATTTTTCTATTATTTCATCCTCAACATTTCTGTAATAATTATTATTCATTTTTGAGAACTCGAATATCATGCTGATGATTAAGTCATCTCCATTTTTTAATTTGAGATAACCGGATACCGAAATGGCGCCGTTCAGCGTTCCCGTTTTGCCTCTAAAATTTACTTCTTCATCATCTTTCATTCTATTGCGCAGGGTTCCGTCGGTTCCCGCAGTGCTAAGGGAATTGTAGAACGTATCAAAATATCGAATATCGAAATAGATTTTTTCAAGCAATCCGGTTATTGAACCAACGGTAACCTGGTTGTTTCTCGAAAGTCCGGAACCGTCAACTATTTTTGTTCCTTCGTAAGGAATATCATTATCATATAAAAACTTGTTAATGGTTTGCGCAGCATAAAATGCCGATCCTTCTTTACCGGATGAAACCGCCCCGACAATTTTGAACAAACATTCGGCTAAAAAATTATCGCTTCGCTTGTTCACAATTCGCAAATACTCTTTTAGTTTAATTGAATTAACGCAAAGTTCCACGGCAGATTTTGGCGCAGCTCCTTTTCGGAAAGTTCCGGTGACGGTAATTGACGCCGCCTTCAATTTGCGCAAAACGATTTCGGCAATTTTTACGGGCGGATCGGAATAAAACTCCGTTACCATTTTATATTTTCTTCGTCTGATCTTTTTTCTTACTTCATGTTTATTCCGATTATAAACAAGCGCACTTACGGGGGGAAATGAATTTGCTTTTGATTCGTCTTCAATCCAATCCTGCCTCGAATAAATATTATCAAAGAACGTATCGTCGCCAACAACATCGCCGTCAATTTGCGTAATGCCTTTTTGTTTTAACTCACGGATCATTTCATCAAGTTCGTCATCACCAAACAATCCATTCCCAAATCCTTTTAAATAAAGATTTCCATTTATCCTCTTTTGTTTCTCGTATTTGGCGTCGGTTAAAAATTTAGTTGAGATCATATACTCCGGACCTAAATAATAAATAGCAACTGCCGTGGTAAACAGTTTGGTGTTTGAAGCCGGAATCATAGGGGTATTCACGTTATGCGCGTAGAGCGTATCTTCCTTCATCGGATTTACGATTAGAATTCCATAGTGGGATTGCGGTGGAATTTGTTGGAGAATTTTTTCTATCTCCAATTTTATAGATTGAGGTGATCCGGCAATGGAAAAGAAAAACAAAGCAATGCTGAGAAGAATTTTTTTCAAAATATGAAGTCCGACTAACTTGAAAATAGATTATATTACTAACAAAAATAATAAACATATTTTATTTCATTAATCAAAATTATTTATGGAAAAATTTAAAGCTTACGAAAAAACCGATTTCCTTCATTCCGCAGACGGAAGGATTGTTAGAATCCTTTCCGAGTATTTAGAACCGGCAGCACGATTCAAAAAATATAATATTTTAGATACGATCGTATTCTTCGGTTCGGCTCGCCTTCGCTCTAAAAAAGAAGCGCTAAAAGAGTATAATAAAATTAAAGGATCGGATCCGAAAACCACTCCTAATTTTGTTCAGAAACTCAGAACGGCGCAGCAGCATATAGAAATGTCAAAGTATTATGAAGATGCCGTTGAACTTTCTAAAAAGATCACCGAATGGTCATCCAATTTGGGCTTAGACAGCAACCGTTTCATCATCAGCACAGGCGGTGGTCCTGGGATAATGGAAGCTGCAAATAAAGGCGCAAAGCAAGCGGGAGGATATTCGGTCGGGCTTAATATTTCCATTCCGTTTGAACAGTTTGTAAATAAATATGTTACTCCGCAGCTCAGTTTTGAATTTCATTATTTCTTTATGCGGAAGTTTTGGTTTGCTTATCTGGCAAAGGCGCTCGTCGTTTTTCCGGGCGGATTCGGCACCATGGATGAATTTTTTGAGATGGTTACACTTGTACAAACCGGAAAAATCAAAAAGAATATGCTCATTATTGTTTATGATGAAAAATATTGGAAAAATTTGATAAACTTTAACGCCCTGGTTGAAAGCGGAATGATTAGCAAAGAAGACCTCAATCTATTTTCCTTCTGCAATACTCCGGAAGAAGCTTTGAACTGCGTAAAGAAACACTTTGAAAAATATTATTTGAAAAAGAAGAGTTAAGTTGTGTGAAGTTATTGAGAGGTATCAAAACAAAAAAGCCACGTTGAACGTGGCTTTTTAATTATTGGCGATCCATTTCGTCAGTCCGCTGTGCTCTGCGGGTAGCTTTAATTCTTTCCAACCGTTTTTTAACCGAAGGTTTAACAAAAAAAGTACGCTTTTTGAATTCTTTCAGAACGCCTGAACGTTCATATTTCTTTTTGAATCTTTTAAGAGCTTTGTCGATGGATTCGTTTTCCGAAATCGTAATTCCTACCAATCAATTCACCTCAATTCCAGGGTAGCGTTAATGTGTTTCAAGTAATTTTTTTAATCCTAATTTTTGAAATTCAACGGTAATTGAACTTTTCCCATTTGAAAGAGGAGTTTTCGAGGTAACGATCCCAAAATCATCCCAAGTTCTGTGGTAAATAGTTTCTCCAACGTTAAAAGTTTTTTCGGGAGAATAGTCGATTGAATTTTCAAGTATAATTTGGTCGATTTTATGTTTTGAATCTTTAACGATTGAGTTGGTTTCGATAAGAAGAATCTGCTTGCACTTCTTACACTTCGCCCATTCTTTTCCTTCGTGTTCAGCGGAAGAAAATGTCTCACCGGTGAGTTCCATTTTGGTTATCGCATTGCAAAATTTGCAAAACGCTTCGATGTTTTTAACTTTTGCCATAAAATCTTACTTATTAAGTGTCTAAATATATTGATTTATCGCAGGATTTGCAAAATTATTCTTCCTTAACTCCGAAGAACGCAAATCCGAACATGTCAAAATTGACAAATTATCCCATTTTTTTACGAATGGTGTAAAAACTCCTCGCCAGATTCTTCCGGAAAGCGAAAACGACGAGCCGGATTGTTGAGAATATTATTCTTTTACAATATAACCTTTGTCGTTGGCGTAGGTATAAAGTTTGGAATAGAGCATTTTTCTTGCGCGGTGTAAGCGCGAACGCACGGTTCCGATCGGGCAATCAATAAAGTCGGCTATTTCGTCGTATGTGTATCCTTCAATATCCGAAAGAATAACAACGGTTCTGAAATCTTCCGGCAGCGTTTGAATTGCATCGGAAACTTCATCATCTAAAAGATTATCAAAAATTTCTCGTTCAAGGTGAGAGTCGTCGGTGTTTGACGGTTTTGCATTCTCGTAAAAATTTTCAACTTCTTCATAATCAACTTTGTTCGGCTCTTTTTTTTGCTTTCTGTAAGAGTTGATAAATGTGTTTTTCAATATTCTAAACAACCAGGCTTTGCAGTTTGTTCCCCGTTCAAATTTATTAAAAAAACGAAATGCCCGAAGATACGTTTCCTGCACCAGGTCGTTCGCGTCGTCTTCGTTCCCTGTCATCCGGAGAGCAAAATTTACCAGAGCATCCATGTGCGGAATAGCTTCTCTGTTAAATTCATCGTAAAATTCAGAAGATTTATTCATTCGTTAACGGGATTGATCGTTTGTATTAATAGTAATCGCAACATTAAAATAAAAGAAAAATAGTTCGCATTGCAAATTTTGAGTTGTTGAAATCAGTTTCCAAAAACCGTTCATTAATTTAGACGTATAACCGAACCGTTCATTACAACGTACTTCGGTTTATCATTTTTGTAAAGATAAAATGCAGGCTGTTCACCAATCTCTAAATTGAATTGAACGCCCTCCGACTCAACAAAACGCAACGGAATCTTCTCGTTTGATTTTGTTACCAGGTCGCAATTGAAAAGTCCTTTGCCGATCGGTAGAAATAATATCCCTTCATTTACTAAGCTATTAAAATCTATAGTTTTTAGTTCTTCTTCGGTTTCAATTTTTTTAGAGAAGACGCCGCCTTGCTTCAACGTTAAACCGGTGCAGTCTATTTCTTCAATTCCATGAAAGCCGGAAAGGTCGCCGAGGTCTTCGATGGAATATATTTTTGAAAGTTGGTTGGTTGAATGAAGTTTTTTTTCTTCTTCATTTATTCCAATATCAAACGGAAAAGTTTCTCCGTTTTTTTCAACCGTAATATTTGTTAAAAGAAGATCGAAAAGACGTTCATCATTAAAAGGAATTAGATCATACTTTGCCGCCGGAATTTCTTTATATGATTCGTTGGCTATTGAATAAAATGCGGATAGCATTCCAATAAAATTTATTTCTCTGATAAATTGTTTTTCAGCGTCATTCTTCCAGCCGCCGGATTCAATCAGAATTGTTGATGTTCCCTTTTTCTGAAACGTATCGCCAAATGCGCGCGGCTCATAATCATCGGAATATTTTGCCACATGCCCCGGAATGAACTGCTGCAAGAGTTGGTTCATCATTCCAATAAGTTTTGCAGCCCGCTCTCTTTTTTCGTTCATCTCTTTCTTTTCGTTAAACGCGGGGGCGAGAAATGAAATTGTCGCTTGCCGAAAATCATTCCCAACCGAGTATCTCGTTTTTTGATCGTGAAGGTTGAATCCGAAGTCGGCGTTTAAACTATCAAACGTATTCATCAATATTTGAGCTTCGGGAGTTACCAGCCGCGCGGCGTCTCTATTCAAATCAATATCCCAGCTATTCCTCCGCTGAAACGCTTCCGCTCCGTCCGGATTCACCATCGGCAAAAAATAGAGCGTTGTTTCTCTTAGAATTTTTTCCTTCACTTCATTTAAAAAATCGTTTGCAGAAAAAAAGTTGAAGATATCAAAGAGCGCCATCGTTGCGGTAGATTCATCTCCGTGCATCTGCGACCATAAAAAAATCTTCGTCTTTCCCGTTCCAAGTTTTATTAAAAATAATTCTCTTTTTTCAACGGATTCTCCTAATTTATGTACAACAAATTTTCCATTGCGGCGCAGCTTTTCTATCAATGGTAAAATGCGCTCATGCTTTATTTGCCTGGTGTTTAACGACGGTTCGCGATAGTTCTCGTAAACATTATAAAGGTTATGCGCAAAAGAAATTTCTTGACTCATACCTATCACCGGTAGTAACGTTAGTAATAAAAAAGTGAAAATCTTCATTTCAAAATTAGCGATTATTGCATAAGGAAATTAAGAAAAAATCGGAAGGAACAAGAACATGAATAAAAGAATAGACCTTGGACACACCGCACCGGATTTTACCTTGCCCGATGTAAACGGAAAAAGTTATTCGTTGAATAACTTTGCCGCCAACCCGTTGCTGCTCATTATTTTTTCGTGCAACCATTGTCCTTACGTGCAAGCATACGAAGAAAGAATAATGAAACTTCAAAATGATTTCGGCAAAAATGGGCTTCAGATTATCGCCGTCAATGCAAATGACGCAGATACATACTTAGAAGATTCTTTTGAAGAAATGAAAAAACGGGCGGAGGAAAAAAAATTTAATTTCTTTTATTTAAGGGATGAATCGCAGCAAACCGCAAAAGCTTACGGCGCGGCATACACGCCGGAATTATTTCTTTTTAACGCTGAACGAAAATTAATTTATACCGGAAAGATTGACGACAACTGGCGCGAACCGGAAAAAGTGCAGACGAAATATTTGCAAAATGCAATTGAAGAATATTTGCGCGGTGAAGAAATTTCTGTTCCAGAAACCTACGCGATTGGATGCACAATAAAATGGAAAGCGAGTTAGACTTTCATCTTTACAGATGAAGATTTTTGTACACTACATTTCGATTTACCGAAATGCCGATTACCCGGCAATGCCCATCTGTTCTTCAAATTTGGATAGAAGTTTTAGCGGCTGATCCGAGATGGCAAAGCAATACAGTGGATAAAGGCGCGAGAAGGTTTTTATAATATCGTTAATAAAATTGGGAGAGGCGATAATTTTTTTCTCCTTCGGAAGCATCGCTTTTTCAAGTAGAATATATTTCATTGAATCAAGGAGTTTCCCATCTTTAGAAAAATTAAATTTTTTTCTCATAAGCACCATTTCTTTTTTCATCTCGGTAAGAGAATATTGGTCATTCAACTTATAGTGAGAAAACACATTGCCGATTTCTTTTTCGTACTTCAGCAAATTCTGTTTGAAAAAAAGATTTTCCTCTTTTGTATTGTTGAGAAACATTCCATACTGAACGCCGGACTTGTTAAAGTAAACGTAAAATTCACTGTCTAATTTAAATCTGCCGAAATGGATAAGCAGAAAAGTTTTGTACGGAACGCCCTTTGAAAACCGCATATCTTTGCTCAATTTCATGATGGTCTGATTGAACTTCGGTTCCCTTCTAATTGACGGATTCAATTGCTCAAGAAAGGGGGCGATAGCGGTGATAAAAGCCTTTGCCGGCGCCACCATATATTTTTCATACTCGTCACGGCGCTTGTCAAAATATCCTTTCGAATTGTCTTTTTCCAATCCTTCAAAAAAAGAAAATAGCTGTTGAGGAAATCCGGTGAAGTGCGCTGGTTCTGATATTTTCAATACATTGATCCGATATTTAAAGTGATGTAAAATCCGCCGAAAGATTTTTTTGGTCTGCCTTCAAGGCTTTCGATTCCACGGTTAAAAAATTGAATAACATAATAACGGATGTTTATTCCGGCGAGATGCTTTTGATCGATGCCGAAATTAGCGCCGACTCCAATATATCCACCGGCAGTGTAATTTGCTTTCGCATATTTTAATGAGTTAAAAAACTCGCGCTCATACGGTGTGGTAGCAACTATCGAAGGCCCTGCGGCAAAGTTTATGTACGGGCGAAAATTATCGCCGAGTTCATTTGCAAATACGCGGTACTGAAGCCCTGCAAAAACCGGGATGAGGTAAATTCTATTTTTCTTTCCTACTGTGTATGATTGTCCGTAATAATCAACATACTCAAACTCGTTTTCGTCTTTCGCTTCAGAGAGGGACATATCGGTGAAAAACGTTAACGTGTTGGTTAAGTTCGAACGGTAGAAACCGCCAAATCCAAAACCACCTTCGCCGAATAAAAGATCCATACCGTATGCGTTCTCCGGAAACTCAAGCGGTTCACGGTCCGGCGCTAATTCTCCAATGGTTTGTGAAAGGAGAAAATTCACCGGAAGTAAAAGAATTGCGATGAGAAAATATTTTTTCATACTTGTCTAATTTTTTGATTTAAAATTACTTAGTTTATAACAAAAATCAATTCAATTTTTTATAAAGTGACGGACGCCACCGCAAAACCGGTCGGGCGGCAAAATTTAAATTTGAGGAAGAAAAGCGATGCCTGTAAATCTTGAAATAAAAGTAAAAGTAAAAAATTTTGATACCATCCTTTCTAATTTGAAAAAATTGAAAGCGAAAAAAAACGGCGTTCTTAAACAGAAAGATGTTTATTTTGCTTCTTCAAAAGGTTTGCTTAAGCTGCGGAAGGAAGGGAAAAATCAGCAGCTCATCCGTTATCAGCGCAATGAAAAAGGGAAAAACCGCTGGTCTAATTTTGAAATACTTGAGCTTCACCAGGCGCACGCCGAAAGTTTTTTAAGAAATTTACTCACGTGTGAAGTTGTGGTTGAAAAAGAGCGAATCCTTTTTATGTACAATGATACCCGCATTCATCTTGACAAAGTTAAGAAGCTCGGCAATTTTGTTGAACTTGAAACAAAAGTTCTTTCAACAAAAAAAGAAGCGCAGAAGCGGTTTCACTTTTTAGTTGAATCGCTGCAGCTTAAACCGAAAGAACAGCTTCGCGCATCATATCACGACCTCCTTTTACAAGCAAACAAAAAATGATCTTAACGAATAAAAAATCTTTTTCGGATGTTTTTCTGAAAAAAATTGAAAAGAAAATTCTTTCCGGTGAAGCAAATGAGATTTTATTTCTCGTTCCTACAAATAGGAAAGTCCGCGCGCTAAAAAAAGAAATTATCGATCAAACGCCCGGACAGGCAATTTCCATTCTGCCGATTGAAACAATTTTTACGGTAGCCGAAAAACTCTTTAGCGTTGAACAGCCTTTATCCATCGCCTCGGATGCAGCATCGTCGGTTCTTTTAAAAAAAGCATTTCAGAAAAACAAACTCGAATATTTCAGGAGCTTCAACAAAACAATTCCGCAAGGAAGCCTTGACAGGATAAAAAATCTCTTTTCGGAATACAAACGAAACGGCATCACTCCCGAATATCTTTTAAGAGAAATTGACTTATCAGAAGGAACGGAGAGGCAAAAACTTACCGAACTTGCGAATGTTTACGAGAGCTACCTAAAACTTTTTGCACAACTTGGGCTTTATGAAATCGGCGATGTACTCACCGGCTTAACCAAATTGCCGGTGAAAGAGATTGCAGTGAGATTCAAAAAACTTTTCCCTTCCGTTAAAACTATTTACGCTACCGGCTATTCGGAATTTACTCTTCCGGAAATTTCTTTATTCAAAAATATTTCTCGTTTGCCCGGGACGAATCTCTTTATAAATTTTGAATTTGAAAATAATAATCGCGGATTATTTTCGCTGGCTGAAGAAATAAAAAATAAATTTGAACAGGCGGGATTTAATTCTTTCCCAACTCAGCATTCCCAAAATGACTTACAAAATTTTCTCGCTTCCTCCCTATTCAATGAAAAGAAAATTGAACGCAGCCGCACCGCAAGCGGTGCAATTGAGATTCTTCCGGCTCTAAATAGAGAAGATGAGATTGTAGAAATTGCCAAGGAAATAAAAACGCTCTTAACTGCGCACCATGTGAACCCGAACGATATTTGCGTCGCTTTTCATTTGATACAGAATTACTCCGGCATTGTCCGCGATGTATTTATGCAATACGGTATTCCGTTCAATCTCACGGACCGATATTCGCTTCACACATTCAACCCGGTTATTTCCATCATAAATTTGCTTGAAGTTATCTCAACGGATTTTTATCACAAAACACTTTTTAGAGTTTTCAGCGGCGGCTATTATCCGGCTCAAAAAACAGAAGTCTCGGATATTTTCAGAGTCGCTTCCAAACTGAGGATTATTTCCGGTTACCAAACGTGGATAACCCACATTAATCATTTTCTTGAAACGGAGAGTGAAACTGATGATGAAGTTTTATCAAATAAAAAAATGCTTCACTCGGTAAAAGAAGAAATCGAGTTGCTCTATTCGCGTTTGCAAACTTTTGATCAGCCGATGACCATGCAGCAATTTTCGGATCGGTTGAGAGAACTGATTTACGAACTTGATTTTCCGGTAAAAGTTTTAAAACTTGGCAGCGGGTGCGAAGAAGAAAACATAAAATCGCTTACAACGTTTATTGAAATGTTCACCGATCTGTTTGAGCAGCTTCAATTGGAATACGACGGCGCTGCAGAGCAAAAATTTTCTTTAAAGCAGCTTCTCAATCACTTAAAAACTGCCGCGGCATCAACACGATTTAATATTAAAGAGCGCCCCGGATACGGTGTGCTTGTTTCCAACTTTGAAGAAATCCGCGCGTTAAAATTTGATTTTGTTTTTGCCGGCGGACTTTGCGACGGCGATCTTCCGACACGATTTGCGCATGATATATTTTCGTACGAATCGTTCCTCGATGCTGAAAACAAGCACATCATGCGCGAGCGGTTTCTATTTTATCAAACGCTGCAAACCTTCGGCACGCGGTTGTATCTTTCCTATCCATTGCACGAAGGAACAAAAAAAGAATTATCTCCATCTTCGTTTCTCCTTGATCTAAAAAAAATTATACTGATTGAAGAACTGAGCAGCAAGAACGAAAAATATATTTATTCTTTTTCGGAGCTTACACAAAAAGTTGCCGCTGCAAATAACATTCAACTTCTCTTTAAAAATAAAAGCGAACCGGAGAAAAACGCGCTTGCAGAAAAATTTCAAATTGATAAAACACGGAGAGCGGAGCCGTTTGCACCGTTTGCATACGGCGGATTTGTAGCGCCGCAGAATGATGAAACCGCCGCGCTGCTCGAAAAATTTTCCGGCGGTGATTACTCAATTTCGCAGCTTGAATTATACGCCAAATGCCCCTTCCAGTTTTTTCTTAAGCGAGTGCTGAAAATTTCTCCGCTCGAAGAACCAACTGAAGAACTTGAACCGATGGAAATGGGATTGCTGCTTCATGAAATTCTTGAACAGTTTATGAAATCAATTGTAAAAGAAAAAATGAATCTTCAAGTTGAAAAAGAAAAAGGAGAGCGACTTCTTTTCAAAATAGCAAAAGAGGAAATTGACGCGCTCAGTATTCATTCGTCGCTGTCGTTCTGGGAAAAAGAAAAAATTCTCGGCGTGAACGGAAATATAAATGATTCAATCCTCTCCCTCTTTCTTGATGAAGAAACAACGCGCAGCGATGGTTTTGAACCGGCTTTTTTTGAAACTCCTTTCGGAAGATTGCGAAGCGACGACGGACAGAAATCTACGGCGCTCAATCCGGAATTGACTTCAGATGCAAAACTGCGCGGTAAAATAGACCGCATCGATATTAACGAAGACGAACATCTTTTTAAAGTTTACGATTATAAACTTTCCGGAAAGAAACCAAGTGAGGAAGACTTGCAGCTCGGCATCTCGCTTCAAATTCCTCTTTATTTATTTGCAGCGCGAGAAATTTTAAAGCAGACAAATGGAAACGTCTTTTTGCCGGCGGCGGGAATTATTTACTCGTTAAAATTCAGCCGCGATGATTTTGGACCGGACGAGGTGAGAGCGCGTAAGGGGAAATCATTTGACAAAGCAGATTCCGAAGCACGCGAAGAAATTATTGAAGCAAACGAGGAATTGATTTCCCGTTCACTTAATAAAATTGATGAACTCATAAACGGAATAAGCGCCGGGAATTTTCATCTCTCAAAACTCATGAACCGCGAAGAGAAAGTCTGCCGCTACTGTTCATTTAAAAGTGTCTGCAGAGTTCAAGAAATTGAAGAACTACCTTTATGATTTATAGCTTGGTACGGTTGAACTTGAAGCGAATTCTCTTTCAGCTTTTTGCAGCTTATTGTTTATATTTCAAGTAACAAAGGAATAATTTATAAACGATATTTTATGCCGACACCAAAAAACTATTTTCAAATCTTTACTCTTCTGATTTTCTTTTTTCAGTTTTATGCTTTTGCACAAAAAGACTTGACGAGCGATGAGCTTTTTGTTAAAGCCCGCAGCGCAGCATTTGATGAAAAAAACTACGACAAAGCAAGAGCGTTGTGCAGAGAAGCATTGGATAAAAGTCCGAACTATACCGACATTGAAGTGTTTTTTGGCAGGCTTTACACATGGGATCAGATGCGAGATTCTGCCCGGTTGGTTTTAACGAACGCGCTCGCAAAAAATCCAACGAATCTTGAAGCGCACAATGCGCTGATTGATCTGGAATATTGGTCGGGCGATTCGCAGAAAGCGTTGGCGTACGCAAACTCGGCGTTGCAACTGGATTCGCGCTCGGAAGAATTTCTTTTAAAGAAAACAAAAATTCTTGTTGATCTTCAAAACTACGAAGAAGCTTACCGGACAATTGACACTCTTCTTCACATAAACCGAAGCAGCGCCGAAGCCTTTGTTTATGCGGAAAGAATAAAAGACCTGACGCGAATAAATACCATTAGTGCAAACTACGATTACGATCATTTCAGCAAAATATTTGATCCGTGGCATGCGGCTGCGGTTTCATACTCGCGCAAAACGGCTATTGGTTCGGTCATCGGAAGAATAAACTACGCAAATAGATTTTTAACCAACGGATTGCAATTTGAAGTTGACGCATACCCGAGATTTATGAACGGATTTTATTCCTACATAAATTTTGGTTACTCAAGCGCGAGCATTTTTCCAAAGCTCAGATTTGGATTGTCGCTCTATTACAGTCTTCCGTTAAGTTTTGAAATTGACGGCGGGTTGCGTTACTTAAAATTTCCATCATCTAAAACCAACATTTATACGTTTGCGCTCGGAAAGTATTACAGCGCGTTTTGGTTTTCGTTTAGAACGTTTATCATTCCGGGAGGAAATTCATCCTCTTATTCCTACACGTTAACAACACGTTACTATCTTACCGATGCCGACAACTTTGTAACGCTATCACTCGGCACCGGAATTTCACCGGATGAAAGAAGTTTGAACAATCCGAATTTACTCATCTCAAAAAAAGCGGGTGTCGATTACAATTTTAGAATTTCAAAACGGCAAACGCTATCACTTACCGCTTCCTACATTTATGAAGAATATTTCCCCGATGCATTTCGAAATAAAATTTCTTTCGGCGTAGGGACTCAAGTTAGTTTTTAATATGCGGTACGGAAAAATAATCGGTTGGTTTTTGCTGGTAATGCTTCTTCCCTTTCCTCTCTGGATGTTTCTTGCATGGCAACTTTCATCTCCAAAATCCTTTCCAATTGTTATTATTGATAAAACCGTATTAACGCGCGAAGGGAAAGAACACGAATCGCTTAACTGGATTTTAACAAACGAAAAATTTGTGAAACGGGACGGCGAACTGTATTCCATTCAAAAAGATTACTTCGGATTTTTTCCAAAGAACGATAGAAAATTTTCAATTCAAGGATTGGAAAATTTTAACCCGGAACAAATTGACAGCCTCGCAGAAGCCTCGCAAGCAGTTTATGTAACCGATACGTACGGCATTTTTTCGAGTGAGTGGTACACGCAAAAAGAACAAACCGAACACAGCAGTTTGGTGTACGGCGGCATGTCAACCGTTGATTTGATGTTTCTGCAAACGATGAAGCAAAAGAAAAAACTTATCATCACGGAATTTAATTCGGTCGCTTCGCCAACTACCGATGCAGTGCGCGCCGAATTTGAAATGATGTTCGGATTGCGCTGGTCCGGCTGGACGGGAAGATATTTTGAAAGCCTTGATACAACGTTAAACAAAGAGCTTCCGCGCTGGTTAATTAGAGAATACAAACTGCGACATAATAATAATTGGCCGTTCAAACGCTCCGGCATTGCCTTCGTTCATTTTGCTAACCGGGTTGAAATTTTAGAAAATAAAACCGATCTCAAAGAGGAAGTTCCCTTCATTTTAACGAATGAAGAAAATCGGAAACATTTCGGGCTTCCGGCAAAATTAAAATATCCGTATTGGTTTGATGTAATGTTAACGCAGCGGTCGAACAATGTTGTTTCAATTTATTCAATTTACGCAAACGAGAAAGGTGATTCGATTTTACAAGCAAACGGAATTCCGAAAGTTTTTCCCGCTGTAATTGAACATACCGGTGATTATCTGTTTTACTATTTTGCGGGTGATTTTTGCGACAACCCGGTTGACCAATTCGCCGCAAAAATAAAGGGGATACGCTTCTTTAAATGGTTTTTTTATAACGCGAAAGAAATTCCCGAACGGAGAAGTTTTTTCTGGGAATATTATTCTCCGCTCGTTACAAAAATTCTTACTTCTTATTACTCAACCCTCGCACACTAAATTATTTCTTCGCATCGGGTTGATGAACGACGGGTAAAAAGCGAAGAACGGAATCCGGGAGTAACTCTTTTGTTTTCGTCATCATTTTATTCTTCACTTTAAAAGCATTAAAAGAATTTTGCAGCGATCTTTGCGCGGCGGCATCATTTGTTTTCGAAAGAGACATGTTGTCGAAAATCCCGAATACTTCTTCATCCGCTAAAAAATATTCTCCCGCAATAAAATCGAGCAGCTCATTTTTATTTCGCATCAGCGGAGCGGAATGCGTATTCCGAAAATTGCGCGCGGTGTCAATTCCGCTGCCGAGCCATGTAACGTATTTTGGCGTAATCACGTTATATTGATCGCGCAAAAATGCCATCAGAGAAGGAAGCACATCAAAATGCGTTGATACGGAGGCAAACACTCCATACTGTTTCAGCATGGGAGAATAAATTAAAAAAGGAACGTGGAATCTGTCAAGTTTTGTTTTAATTGGAATTTCCGGCATCCGGTGATCTCCGGTTATTACGAAAATAGTGTTCTTGAATTCATCCCGTTTTTTGTATTCATCAAAAAAATATTTAAACGCCTCATCGGTGTACATAATCGTTGCGAATTTATCAAGATACTTTTCGTACTCAGCCTTTTGTTGAACGGTTAAAGGGAGAGTTTGCAATTGCGCGCGTACTTTATTCCTGTAATATTCCTGCCCGTCAATTAAAAACGGATCGTGTATCGAGAGCGTTAAATACACATCAATGCGCGGTGATTTTTTCTGCTGATCGATCAATTCAAAACTGCGTTTGAATAATTCTTTGTCGCCGTATCCCCATGAAAATCCTTCCGCGTTAGGCGGCATTTTTTTATATCCGCCGCCGAAATTTTTATCACTTAAAATAAAATCAATTTTTTGACGTTTGAAAAAAACATCCATGTTATCAAAATGAGCGTCGCCGCCGTGAAAGAAATCCGCAGTGTATCCAAGCTGTTTGAGAAAAGAGATAAGCGTAAAATGCGGGGGCATTTTTTCACCCAAATCCAAAAAACCTTTTTCAGCAAATGGAAGCGAACCAAAGAGTGAAGAGAATGCCGCGAACGTTCTTCCGCTTGTGCTGAGAAAATTTTTCCAATACAAACTGCTTCTCGCAAGAGAATCAAGGAAAGGCGTAAAGCTGCCGTCCATCGCACCTTCGCCGCTGTAGGATTTACCAAGACTTTCGGTGATGATAAAAACAAAATTCGGTAGTTCGGTTGTTGTTTTAAAAAATTGCCCCAGTACGTTGCGGCTGCTGTCAAGCCGTAGAAACGGAAAATATTTATTCACGTATAAAAAAGATTGTTCCGGGTCTGAGACAGAATCAATAAAATAATCACCCGAAATAACTTCATCGTTGTCGTTTAAAAGATAAGGAAGCACCTTTTGTTCAAAGAACTGCATCTTGTTAATCACCGTATAATATTCAAGGTCGGTTTTGTATTTCCCGGTTTGCGGCGCAAGGTCATCGGCAAAAAAGAATGCTGCAAAAAACGATGCCGCCAGGAAATACAAAATGAATTTCGGCAGGAGAATTTTTCTGCTAACACGAAAAACTATCGCAAACAGAAACGCAGCGAGAGCAAGTGAGAGCAGCGTTAAAAAATTTAGTCCCCCCGAAGCTTGCACCGTGTGTCTAATTTCTTGAAAAGTGTATCCAAACAAATCGGCGCCAAGCGGCACCAGCGATTTTGAGTAGTAAGTAATCAACAACAGATTACAAATCAGAAGTAAAATAGCAACGATACCGAATAAAATATCTGCAAGCTTTGGCGCAACATAGCTGACGATAAAATAAGGGATAATTGCATAGCACGAAATTTTTACGGAAAAAAGAAGATCGTAAGGAATGCCCGAAAGCATGAGCATCAGACTATTCACCGGCAGACTGTGTAGGTGCGAAATGAAAAAGTACTCGAATATTCTTACCGCGAAAAAAAGAAAAATCAGCGCAAGAGCATTCTGAAAAAAACTTTTTGCAGTATCGGCAAAGTAACGGAAGAGATCACTACGTGTTTTATAAAATATGCTGCTCATCTTTTTTCAATTGAATAGGAAAAGCGTTTCACCGTTTGTTCACGGGGTGCGCCGCAGAGATACCAGGTTCCGCCGGATAATAACGAATCGAGCTTTCCATTGTCTTTTTTTACGAAGACGCTGATTCCGTTTTCATTTTTTGAAGGAGAAAGAGTCGGCGTTAACGCAAGCGCTAACAAATTCTGAATTCCTTTGGAATACAATTCCTTTTTCTGCTCTTCGTTCGGCAGCGGACCATAAAATATATTTGGGAACAACCGCTCTATCTTTTCCGGTTGCAAAATATTTTCAAGTTCAGGCGTGTTAAGTGCAAACGTAGATTTAATCGCCTGAACTAATTGAAGCGTTTCTTTTTGATCGGTGGTTTTAACCAGCAATACCAACGGTTTGGCAAAGTGTTTAAGTGAATCGATAATTGTGTGCAGCTTTGTATAATCAAAATTTTTACCATCAAACGGAAGATGTGAGAACTCCATTGCGTACGCAGCGTACAACGCGCTGTCCTTCTTTATCATCTCCAAATTCTGCGCGCTTGAATTATCAATTAAAGAAACCACATGCTTTACGTAGCCCGAAAGAAGATATCCCAAACATTCTTCTTCCGTAGGATGAGGAAGAAGATAAACGGCTTTGCCGAGATAAAAAAGAGGACCGCCGGCAAACTTATGAATCTCGTTCAACGTACGATAGGTATTAATATTGCTCGCATCGGTTGCAACATTTTGGCTTTCAATTATTCTGCGCACTACATTTACTCTATCCTTGCCGAGATAACAGTGGACGTAATATTTTCCTTTTCCGCCGGAGAGAATTTTTTTTATCGTTTCAATTGAAGCGATATTTTGACTTACCCACGGCAGCATTGGAGTATGAATTATCTCAATGCCCGCTTCGCTTGCGGCGGCATCCTCTTCACTGATTAATTTCGGTTCAAACGGTACAACCGCGGGATGAAGCAGAGAAATGATTCCCGTAAAGTTTTCTTTTTTTAATTGAATGATCTGCGCTTTTGAAGGATAGGGACCAAAGACAAATGAAATACGCGCGAGAACAATTTTTTCGGAACGCTCGCTTCTTCCCGGTGTGTATTGCGGATTCATCCATAAAAATAAAATTGCAGCAAAAAAAAAGAGGGGAAGATAAATGGTTAAATTTTTATTTCGCTTCTCCGATTCCCAATATCGTTTAGAAAGCAAGTATGAAATTGCCGAAGCGAAGAGAAGAATTAAAACAATATAGAATTTTATAATCAAACTTTCCGTCTTGTCCGAAGCGCCTTCTTGCTGAAAATAATCAATCGTCCAGCGGATCGGTCCCCAAAACAAGAGTGACCCGGCAACAAACCCGATTGACCCAACCAGATAAAGTAGGAGCAGATAGAAACGGAGGGGTTTTTGTCCGGCAAGTTTTTTAAGAAAATTCATACTACTTCATTCAAGAAAATTTATTAAATTAAAAAGAAGTTTTTGTGAAACTAACAAATTGTTTAGTAAAAAAAAATTTTTCTTTAGAAGGCAACCAAACATCCATGAATGACCGGAAAACGATACTATTTGCTGAGGACACGATCCACATAGCAAAGTTATTAAAATTCAAACTTGAAAAAGAAGGATTTAATTTGATTCATTATCCTTCCGGGGTTGGCGTAACAGAAGGCGTTCTTAAAAACAAACCCGATTTAGTGCTTCTGGATATTATGATGCCGGTAAAAGATGGGCTTACCGTTTTAAAGGAATTGAAAAGCGCGCCGGAAATTGCACACATCCCGGTAGTGCTGCTCACGGCAAACTCCCACGAAGAATATGTTGTAAAGGGATTGCAGCTTGGAGCAATTGATTACATCTTAAAACCATTCGCCTCCGCCGAACTTGTGCTGCGTATAAAAAATATTTTGAAAATGAGATGACCTCCTTTTTTGCCGAGTAGCCATGGAAGCAAACCAAAAGGGTACTTCAATACTTTTCTTATTTGGATGTGTTTTTGATTATTGATATCGACATCTTCACTTTTCTCGCATTAACAATATTCGCATTGTTAATTCTTACTTACATACTCGTCATTCAAGTTGTGCTGCTTCGCCTGTATCACGGTTTCCAAACAAAGCAGCAGCAAAATTTTTTTGCGGAATGGGAAGGAAAATTTTTCAACTACCTTGAAGGCAACGAAAATCCGGCAGCGCTGATAAAAAAAATCGGACGCAGAAAATATCTTTATCTTCTCCGGTATCTGCGCGAATTCTTTTTAATGCTTAAGGGGGAAGATTTTCAAAAACTTTCATCTCTAATTAACGATACCAAATTACAACCGTTCCTCCTCTCTCAATTAAAATCCGGTGCGCCAAAAAAGATAAACGAAGCGGCATATTTTTTAGGATTGGCAAAATCAACAGCTTCAATTAAACTGCTGCGTAAAAAGTTGAAAAGCCCGAACGCCTCGGTCTTTTTAAGTTCGGCGCTGGCTTTGGCTCGTTTAAATGATAGTGAGGCGGTTTTTGATATTCTAAGAAGCGCGCGGCGTTTTAAATTTGTGTCAAAAGATTCGCTGCTCGCTATCCTTTCGGAATATTCGGATGACGTGTGCGCACCGCTTCTGCAAAATCTTAAACGCGAAAAAAATGTACTGATCCAAAGCATAACCATTACGCTTTTCCGGCACTTTAAATTCTATCAAGCCGGCGAAACGGTTTTAAAAATAATGGTGTACAGCCAAACGAAAGAAGTCATCATCGAAAGTATAAAATACTTTGCCGGCATAGAGTTTTATGAAGCGCTTACTGCACTGCGGACGTTGATCAATAATCCGAAGGCTGAAATACGTACTGAAGTTTTGAAAGCTCTGGCGGTGCTTGGCGATGCTTCGTTTGAACAACGCATCTGGGATCGCATGTATGATTCCGAATACGAAGTGCAATACAACGCGGTAATTACGCTGTTAAAACTGATCCCCGGAAGTGAAGAAAAAATTTCCAAATTCGCTTATAGCGATTTAAAAGACCGGGCGGCGGCAATTGCAAGAATGGTGCTAAGCGAGCGGAGTATCAGAAATTAATATGGAGATCATCAAGTATATTGTTTTCGGATTCAATTCATTAATTCTTTTATACTTCCTTGCCGTCTGCTCTATTTATATTACACTCAACATCATCGCGTTTTTTAAGATGATTCATTACAACCGCACGGTAAAATATCTTGATCTAAAAAGAGTGTTCAAACTTTCAAATTACAAACCTATTTCCGTCATCGTTCCTGCATACAACGAGGCAAACGGAATTGTAGAAAGTATCAAATCGCTGCTGCAGCTTGAGTATCCTGATTTTCAACTTGTTGTTGTAAACGACGGTTCGACCGATAACACGCTTCAAAAAATATTCGAGAATTTTTCTATTCGCCAGGTCTCCTTTACCCCATTTTATAAATTGAAATCTCAACCGATCCGTTCCGTTTTCATGTCTTCCGAATATCCGAATCTGATTGTTATTGATAAGGAAAACGGCGGCAAAGCCGATGCGATAAACGCCGGAATTAATCTCGCTAAAAGTCCGTTGATAACGGTAATAGATGCAGACTCCGTACTTGAGCGGGATTGTTTGTTAAAAATTGTTCGTCCATTTATGGAAGATGAAAATGTAATTGCAGTTGGAGGAACAATCCGGATTGCGAACGGATGCCAAATTTTACACGGCAATATTATGGAAGTGGCGCTTGCAAAATCGTGGCTCGCCAGATTCCAGGTGGTTGAGTATTTGCGGGCATTCTTATTC
>Ga0172370_10002401_pt1 | contig 27103 bp, 24 predicted proteins | sample LakKiv5m_FD_114538 | JGI IMG/M metagenome (GOLD analysis project Ga0172370, IMG submission 114538) | Freshwater microbial communities from Kabuno Bay, South-Kivu, Congo - kab_022012_11.5m | ecosystem: Environmental > Aquatic > Freshwater > Lake | place: Democratic Republic of the Congo...
GAGGGTATCAGTCCCCGTTTTCCGCCGTGCTCGCAGCAGCATTATTCGGCGCACTAATCCTTCCGCTTGCCTACGCGGTAGTGGATGCGAATGCTACATGGAAGCAGGCACTAGCGCGCATGGTCATTCCCGTTATAATCTTCAGTGGTATCGTCAGTGTATTCCTCAATACGAAAACCGATCTTGAAAAACAAGGAATGTTTTCAAATCTTATCAGAGACGCCGGATTGGAGACTGACAAGGATGTAGTGCAGCGGATCATAGTGTTTGCATCCGACAATATGCACGCTTATTCATATCCGCTGCAAGCGTGGGCGGACGACGAAGATGAACCCGTGTACTCAACGATATGGGATTTTTTGAATGGTACCGCGCAGCATATGTCGCGCTCTGCCCCCTGTTCAGAAGATAATATCAATAAATTACTGCACTTTAGCGTAGGGGACAATCCACGCGTGCTCCGTTTCCAGGCATTTAGCGCTTTGCATAATTGCTACAGAGCAACATGGTCGCTTAAGAATGTTTTAAGCGTGTTGTATCAGAATTTTTCTGTGACTGGCGATATGTTCCCCGCGTTGAATCTGATCAGATATTGGAGTACGACAGCCCAAGAGAATCCTCTCCATATCCGTTACTTGCAAATTATCATGGGAGATCCGTTATCATACGTAAGCGCAGAGGGAAGAGAGCGCATACAAAAAGTATTTGATCACTACGCGCTCGCAAGTAAGACGCGCGGATATGTTGCCGGCCGTATGTATGTACGCAAAGAACCCGCAGCGAATATCATGGTGGGCCTATTACGGGATGCGCGTACAAAAGAGCAAAAACAGGAAGGTGACTATGATTACGGAGTTTCCATTGGCGGGCCTCCTAATAAACGTCTCGTTGCAAGTACAAAGGCAGATGCATACGGCAGGTTTTTCTTTCCCGCCCTGCGGGAGGGGACATACACTCTTGCTGCCATTCTTCCTGCATCATTCGATGCGTCAATTGACGATGTGCGCGTGTTGTCAGAAAAGAATGTCATCCCGTTTCAGATTGATGCAGAGAATCTTTCGTATTCTCTGGGTTCGGTATTTCTCTTCAAAAAAGATGAGATGCCGGCCGATGGTGTTGTCACCCTGTCTTTTGCGCAAGATACGGATGAAGATGGTTTATCCGACAAAGAAGAAGCATATTATGGCACGGATCCAAATGGTATTGATACTGACAAAGATGGATTTTCAGATTATAATGAACTTAACTCTGGATACGATCCGCTTCGTCCCAAAGTACGATACTATCCAAAGCAGAATTAATCCCTAGCCCCTAGGATATGCCCACTCTCGGTCGAGGACTAGACGCACTCCTCATCAGAAAGAAAATTGTATCCGATGCAACACCAACCGGTAATGGCGGTGTCACAGAAGTACCTATTACCAGTATTGACGTAAACCCGCATCAGCCTCGCAGGGATTTTGATGAAGAGAGTCTTGAATCGCTTGCAGACTCCATTGCGCAACATGGCATTCTTCAACCCCTTGTCGTCACAAAACAAGGCGAACGCTATGAATTGATCGCCGGTGAGCGGCGTTTACGCGGCGCAATGCGTGCTGGCCTTACCACAGTACCGATTGTGGTTCGCAGCGCTGACGAAAACACAAAGGTGGCGCTGGCATTGATTGAAAATATCCAGCGTGTTGATCTCAACCCTATCGAGCTTGCCGTTGCTTACCAGCGATTGCTTGGTGAATTTCAGATGACACACGCCGAGATTGGCAAGCGGCTTGGAAAAAGCAGGCCTGTAATCTCAAACACCATTCGTTTTCTCTCTTTGCCGCAAGCAATCCAAGACGCATTACGTGATGGCAGGATAACGGAAGTGATGGGCAGAACAATCTTGAGTTTGCCGACCGAGAATGAGCGCCTCGCATTTTTTGAACGAGTCCTTGAAAAGAAATTTTCGGGAAGGGAAGCACAACGCGACCTCGACCGCGTAGCCGTGCGCCCTCATTCCCGCAAGGTGCGCGATACCGCGCTTTTAGCCAAAGAGGAGGAGCTTCGGGAGCGATTTGGCACCAAAGTGACAATCAATAAAGTAGGCCAGCATGGCACCGTATCTCTTGCATTTTACTCCGAAGACGAGTATCGTACGCTCGTTGCAAGATTGATGGAGGCGTAGCGAGAACAAAATAACCGAGCGTTACCATGCAATTTCGCATTCAAGGCCAAAAAAAATTGACCGGCACAATCCGTGTTTCCGGAGCGAAGAATGCTATTCTTCCGATAATCGCTGCAACAACGCTGACAAACGAGGTCTGCGTCATAGATAACGTCCCCAAAATCAGCGATGTTGATACCATGCTTGAGATCCTCCGAAGCGTGGGAGGATCAGTGGCATGGACAGGAGAACACCAGCTAACCATCAGCAACAAAGATTTGGCACTGCAGCCGTTAGATACGAAGTTAGTCAAACGGCTGCGCGCTTCCGTGCTTTTTTTAGGTCCTTTTCTCGCGCGGTTTCAGTCATTCAGTCTTCCGGAGCCGGGCGGATGCATTATTGGCAACCGTCCTCTTGATTCCCATCTGGAGGGACTGCGTGCGCTCGGATGCAAGTGGGAGCGAACCCCGCAAGCTTACGAGGTATCGCATAGTGGTCTTGTCGGCACGGACGTGGTATTGCGCGAAGCATCCGTAACTGCGACAGAAAATATCGTTATGGCAGCATGCGCGGCGCGAGGCACGACAAGAATCATCAACGCCGCAAGCGAGCCGCACGTGCAGGACTTGATCGATTTTCTCATTAAGATGGGAGCCGACATCAGTGGCGGCGGCACCTCAACGATAATAATTAAAGGGACAGGTTCTTTGGGTGGAGCGCAGCATACCGTTATTCCTGACCCCATCGACGCCGGCACCTACATCATTCTTGGGATAGCTTCAAAGAGCAAGATTACTGTCACTGATATCCGTCTTGACCACCTTGCCGTGGTGCTTGAAACGCTTCGTGTCATGGGCGCAGAGTTTGACAGCGGTGAGCGATCCATTATCATACATCAGACTGGCACGTTGAAGTCCGAAAAAATTGAGACACGCATCTATCCGGGCATTCCGACTGACTTGCAACCGCTCTTCGGAGTGCTTGCTACGCAAGCGCACGGAACGTCCCTTATCCATGAGACGTTATTTGAAAGTAGGCTTGGATACCTTTCTGAATTAGAAAAAATGGGCGCGAGTGTTCTCATCTCTGACGCGCATCGGGCATACGTGACGGGGCCGACCCCATTAAACGGGCGGCACATCGAATGCCGTGATCTGCGCGCAGGAGCATCACTCGTTGTCGCCGCGCTAATCGCTTCCGGCGAGACCACGATCGAGAATGCACAGATACTCGATCGAGGATATGAAAAGATCGATAAACATCTTGCCAAGATCGGCGCATCGATTATTCGAGAAGAATAATATGTTCAATCAACTATCAACAAAACGGAACGGAATGTACTACGTAAAAAGGTATATCTTTTTTTATGGCATTGTGTTGCTGCTCGGCGGCAGTTTTTTTGTTGGATTTTCTACCGGCACCTATTATGAAAAGAAACAAAAACCTCCCGGAACGCCCGGAAAACTTGAAAATAGAGATAAGGAGTTGCCGGACTATATCAGCAAAGACGTAGACTTCAATTTATTTTGGGAGGTATGGTCGCGAGTAAAGAAAGATTATATTCATAAAGATGAACCGGACACCAAACTGTTTTATGGTGCCTTGAGCGGTATCGTGGCTTCGTTGGGTGATCCGTATTCGGTATTTTTGAACCCAGACACGTCAGAAAAATTCCACGAAAGCCTTGCAGGAAGTTTTCAGGGCATTGGCGCCGAAATCGGCGTGAAAAAGAATCAATTATTGATTGTCGCGCCGCTGCCTGACACGCCGGCATCTCGCGCGGGATTGCGGGCAGGGGATAAGATCCTTGCGATCGATAAAATCGATACCACAAACATGCCGCTTGATGAAGCGGTGACCAAGATCCGCGGGAAAAAAGGCACGTCCGTTGTTTTGACTATGTATCGTGATGGCGAAGAAAAAGAACGCGAGGTGTCGATCGAACGCGATACTATCGTAATTACATCAGTGAATTGGAATCTCGTTGAAAGCGATCCGCAGATCGGATATATCCGCGTGACGAATTTTAATGAAGATACTTCCGGTAAGTTTGAGGAAGCATCTCGATTCTTACTGGGTCGGAAAGTGAAAGCGTTGATCCTTGATCTGCGCAATAATCCGGGTGGTTTTCTTGATACCGCCATCGATATGGCCGGCTACTGGATCAACGGAAAGACCGTTGTCATCGAGCAGTATGACACTGACAATAAAGAAGAGTTTCATTCCAAAGTTCGAGCTCGATTTGAACGTATTCCGACTATTGTACTGGTAAACGAAGGGAGCGCATCCGCGTCGGAGATCGTTGCAGGGGCATTGCAGGATTATGGAGCGGCAGTTGTCATCGGCAAGACTACCTTCGGTAAAGGTTCTGTGCAGGATGTGAAACCGCTCAAAGATGGCTCATCAATAAAATTGACAATAGCGAAATGGTTAACGCCGAAAGGCCGCACGATCGATCAACAGGGTATTGACCCCGATACTGTGGTAGAGGTAACAAAAGAGGACATTGAGGCGAATCGCGATCCGCAACTACAGAAAGCAATCAGTGCCCTTCAGGAAAAAATTGTAAAAAAATAAATCCTACCCCTCGGCATAATAAAAAAGAGTTTTGTATTGCCAGACTATCCGAGAATTGTGTTGATGACATTAAAGTTTGTCATTCCCGCACCCAAGCTTGCCCCGGACTTGATCCGGGGGCGGGAATCCAAATCAAAATCTTTTCAATGGATTTGGATCCCCGATCAGGTCGGGGATGACAATTTTGTAGACAAAAAAGCATGACTGGCGTCATGCTTTTTTATTCCGATACGGTGAAGTCCGTTAGCTTGCTTTTGGGACGACAGTAACGATCGATGTAAGCTTTAGTTTCCCGTCGAAACGAGGTTTTTTCATCTTCAAAAATTGCACGGTACCCTCGACAGCTGCATAGAGGGTATCATCGGCACCCTTGCGTACATTTTTCCCCGGGCGGTATTTGGTGCCGCGTTGGCGTATAATAATGCTACCTGCCGGAGCAAATTGCCCGCCATACAGTTTTACGCCGAGACGTTTACTTTGCGATTCACGTCCCCACGCTGTAGAGCCACCCGCTTTCTTATGTGCCATATGTTAGAGATTAGTAATACCCACAAACCAAGTATTACAGAGACTATCATGTTTATCGAATCTGTCAAATGCCTGTATATCACAGTACGTCAGTGATTGCTTTCCTTGAATAATACTGATAGTATTAGGAATATTTCGTATTCCTATGGTACACTTCTTTCGGAATATCTATTCTACGGTATTTTACCGGTCAGTATTTTTTTTGCTTTTTACCCTTGGGGGGCTTGCTGCCAACGCATTGAGCTGGTTACTTATCGCGCTTGGACTTGAAACACTCCATCAGCCTGATCGTGACTATATCATTCTACACTACAAGATTCCGATAGGGCCGGATTTGTATTGGTATTGGTACGGGGTCTTTATTCTCCCGATTGCCGGGCTGTTGTTTATAGTAGCTAACTTTCTATTCGCTCGATTCACGCATCAATTTTACCGCCGGTCGATTATTGTATTGCCGGTGGCGGCATTTTTGTGCCAGCTTATCTTGATCCGTGCCATCTACCTCATTATTCAGATCAATTTGTATTGAGATAAGAAATCCCGTATGATCGGTTTTGTCGCTTTCAAACTTTCTTTACTTGCCACCCTTTCCTTTTTGTTTGCATGGGCATGGACTCCGCTCCTCTCCCGATTTCTTGCCAAGTACCGACTCGGCAAACGTATCCGCGACGAGCAGTCGGCGCCGATTTATTCGCGTCTTCATAAAGGAAAAGAAAACACTCCCACGATGGGAGGGGTATTGATTTGGGGAACGACTCTTTTTATCGCGCTGCTCTTTTTATTTTTATCTCTCTTGATTCCGACAGATTTTTTTTCCAACCTCAATTTTCTTACGCGCTCACAGGTATGGCTGCCGCTCGGCGCACTTGTGTTAGCGGCGCTTGTCGGAGCCGTTGATGATATCCTGAATAGCCGGCTTATCGGTCCGCGGGGAGGTGGCTTGCGCATGCGGCATCGGTTTTTTATTTATACCGCGATTGCGAGCGTGGGTGCCTGGTGGTTTTACTACAAACTCGATTGGGATATTTTGCGCGTTCCATTTGTCGGGGATTTCTCTATCAGTTGGTGGTACATTCCTTTTTTCATTTTCGTGATTGTAGCTACCGCATTTTCGGTCAACGAAATCGATGGCCTCGACGGTCTGGCAGGCGGCACATTGTTTCCCGCATTTGGAGCATTCGGCGCGATCGCTGTCATGCAAGGAAAGTATGACTTGGCGGCGTTTTGCGCAGTTATTATCGGTGCGCTCCTTGCATTTCTCTGGCTCAATATCTACCCTGCAAAATTTTTTATGGGGGATACGGGATCAATGTCGCTTGGCGTAACGCTTGGCATCGTAGCTATGTTGACGAACTATGCACTCCTGCTGCCGATCGTTGGTTTTCTTTTTGTTCTTGACACCTTGTCAGTCATCGTACAAGTCATCTCAAAAAAAATCCGTGGGAAAAAGATTTTCCTTTCAACTCCTCTGCATCATCATCTGGAAGCTCGCGGCTGGAAGGAGCCAACCATTGTGATGAGATTTTGGGTTATTTCATGGGTGACTGCCGTGATCGGTGTTATTCTTGCTCTTGTTGATCGCGGGATATATTAGCATAAAGTCCTATGACACCACAGGATTTGAAAGGAAAGCGCGTCGTAGTGATGGGGCTCGGGCTTTATGGCGGAGGCCGAGCGGCTGCGCAATGGTCTTTTGAGCAAGGGGCGGCAACGATTGTCACCGACGTGAAAGATGAAACTGCTTTGCGTGATTCAGTCGTTGCTTTGAACAAGAGCGCGCGCGCTTATCGTCTCGCGCATCCGGAGCAAGAGCTCATTTCCATTACCTATGCACTCGGCGGACATCGCGAACAGGATTTTGCCTCTGCCGATTTGATTATCCAAAATCCGGGAGTGCCGCGTGAATCCCCGTTTCTTGGCATTGCGCGAGACAACGGCATTCCGATTCATAATGAGGTTACCCTCTTTTATCTTCTCACCCCCCATACCCCAAAAATAGCCGTGACAGGGACGAGAGGGAAGTCAACTACGAGCGCGCTTTTGTATCATATTTTGAAATCTCACTACAATGATACGGTGCTTGTTGGCGTTGCCGGTACGCCGGACTCGTATTCATTTCTGAACATTATTACGTCAGCGCGAGAACATGAACAGAGAGGGTCGCCGCTCACTGTCGTGATGGAACTCTCGAGTTGGCAGCTTGAACTCTTCGAAGAGTACCACTGCCACCCATGGATATCCGTTATTACGAATGTTCTTGATGACCACCTGAATCGTTACCCTTCATTCGAAGCATATCGGGATACGAAAAAATTGATATATCAGTATCAGGAAAAATCAGAATATACGGTTTTGAATCATGACAATGAGTATACGCGCGCATTTGGGCAAGCGGGTGTTCCCGGCACGCTCGTATGGTTTACGCGCGCCAAAAAGCTTACAGGCGGCGGTTGTTTCATAGATGGATCATCGTTGCACTGTACTGAAGGCGAGAAAAATGAATTTCTTTGCGATCTAGCTGATACATATAAAGATCGGCCTCACATGGTAGAAAACATACTTGCGGCATCTGCGGGTGCTCTTTGCGCCGGGGTAACCCAGAAAATTCTCTGCAAAACAATCGATTCGTTTTCCGGGCTTCCCGGCCGACTGGAATTGGTGCGCGAAATATCCGGCAGAGCGGCGTACGACGATACAACCGCAACATCGCCAGATGCTACGCGAGCTGCCCTTCGTTCACTGGGCGGCAACGGCGATCCTCGTATCATCCTTATAGCCGGCGGCGCTGACAAGAATTGCGACTATGCACTGCTTGGCGCCGATATCGCCAGGTATTGCCGCGCGCTTATTCTGCTTTCAGGCACTGCCAGCCCGCGTATCGCAACTTCACTCGGCCCATTTTCCAACACCATCGCATTTGCAAATAGCATGAAGGAAGCTGTAGAAAAAGCATGGAGCATCAGCAGAGAAGGTGATATACTGCTGTTATCTCCAGCCGCCGCAAGTTTTGGAATGTTTGTTAATGAATTCGATCGCGGGAGGCACTATCGGGAGGCACTTGAAGAGCTTTCATGACACGCCGCCGATTCTCACTTGCAAAATTTTTTTCCCCCATTACTAAGGGGGGTACGCCGGATTATTTGCTTATCGGGTGTTTTTTTCTTATCGTTTTTTTTGGGCTTGCTATGCTTGCTTCCGCATCGTCAGTTGTTTCCTACCAAAAATTTGGCACAACATACTTTTACATCACCCATCAATTACTCCTCGGTTTTTTGCCCGGCCTACTCTTTTTTTACATTGCCTCAAGGATTGATTATCATATCTTAGAACGATTCGCGCCGCTTTTTTTGATCCTTACGATCGGTTTGTTGTCCCTCGTATTTATTCCCGGACTCGGATTTGGAGCCGGGGGAGCGCAGCGGTGGGTGAGTCTTGGGCCCGTAGTATTTCAACCCTCGGAAGTGGTCAAGCTTACGTTTCTTCTGTATCTTGCTGCATGGCTTGCAAAACGAAAAGGATCCGCCATGCGTGATATCTCCAATGGCCTAATGCCATTTATCATACTTGTGGGCAGTGTATCGCTCCTTGTTATTTTGCAGCCTGATATGGGAACAATGGGTGTCATCGCTTTAATTGCCGCTCTGATGTATTTTATGAGCGGGGCGCCGCTGTCACACATTGCAATGATGGCGCTCGGAGGCATAGCGCTTTTTTTTATTCTGCTTCAGGTCGCACCCTATCGCATGGAGCGATTCACTGTTTTTTTGAATCCCGGCCTTGACCCGCTTGGAACCGGCTACCATATTAACCAAGCATTGCTTGCCATCGGGTCTGGAGGAATCTTTGGACGAGGGTTTGGACTCTCTCGCCAGAAGTATGCTTATCTTCCCGAGGTCGTAGGAGATTCTATTTTTGCCGTGATTGCCGAGGAGCTCGGGTTTATCCTCGCGCTTGGATTGATCGCTCTTTTTGTTTTTTTTACCATTCGCGGTTTGCGTATTGCGCGCCGCGCGCCTGACACGTTTGGATTTCTCATCGCTGTCGGCATTATCACATGGATTGTATTTCAAGCGTTTATCAATATCGGAGCTATGCTTGCCGTACTGCCGCTCACCGGCATCCCGCTTCCTTTTATTAGTTATGGCGGGACAGCATTGATTATCGGGATGACGGCGGTAGGGATACTGGTAAATATCTCTCGCCAAGCTAAGTGAGTGTAATGAGACATACTGTCAATGCGAATACTTTTTACCGGTGGAGGCACAATTGGATCGGTGAGCCCGCTCATCGCATTAGCCGAACACCTTAGGGGTGAGCAATCTGAAAAAAAAGAAGATAAACAGAAATTGCGATTCCTTTGGATCGGAACATACGGCGGACCGGAGTGGCGAGTAGTCTGGGCGGCAGGTATAGCAGGCGCACAGGTCTATACCGGGAAATTGCGCCGATATTTGAGTCTTTACAACATCACAGACTCATTTCTGTTGTTCATCGGATTTTTGCAATCCCTGTATCATATTCTGCGTTTTCGCCCCACCGTAATTGTGAATGCAGGCAGCTACGTCGGCGTGCCCGTATTGTGGGCGGGATGGATGTTGGGAATACCGAGCGTGTTGTTGCAGCTTGATATTCAGCCTAGTTTGTCGAACGTGGTTACAGCATTTTCTGCTCGTGCAATCGCGGCATCATGCAGCGGCGCGGCAGAGAAATTGCCGCGCACAAAAACAGTTGTCACCGGAATTCCGGTGCGCAGCGCTATTCGCCGCGCATACGAAAGTTGCCGGCAGAAAGAAAAGCAAACATCTGTCCGCGCATTTCTTGGTATTCATGATGATCGTCCCTATGTATTGGTTGTTGGCGGCAGTACGGGGGCGCAGTATCTCAATGAGCTTGCGAGTAATCTTGACAGGCTCACCGGCCATCCTTATCATATCGTACTCATCAGTGGGAATCGTGGTGGTGTGGCAGAAGCGGAGCGCAGCGAATCATTTCATCAATTTCCTTTCTTACAAGAAGAATATGCTGATGTCCTTGCTCGTGCCGACGTCGTCGTGTGCCGCGCTGGCATGGGGACGATAAGCGAACTTGCCTTTTTGAAGAAAGCTGCCATTGTCGTGCCGATTCCAAACTCACACCAGCAAGAAAATGCGGGGTATTTTGAACGCGAGGGCGGCGTTATCCATCTTGGACAAAATCAGGCAAACGCGGAAAACGTGGATCGCATCATCGGCAGTCTCATCCGAGACTCGTCATCGCGCGAAAAACTCGGTAATGCCCTCTCAAAACTGTTTTACTCTGATGCGGCAGAGCGGGTCACAAGGTTGTTATGATGAAAATAACGGCAATCATCCCAGCGTACAATGAGGAGAAAACAATCGCTTCTGTTATCACTGTTCTTCGGTCGGTTCGGTCTCTTGATACGATTATCGTTGTTGATGATGGATCAACAGACAAGACAGCAGAGATTGCCGCTTTCGCCGGCGCGCAAGTGCTGCGGCAGCCGCACAGCGGTAAGGGGGCGGCGCTCGCGGCAGCAGCATACGCGACCGATGCTGACATCCTGTTTTTTTCTGATGCCGATTTGGTAGGATTTAGGCAAACGCACATTGAAGCAATTCTCCGTCCTGTCGTTGATGGCACGGCAGCGATGAGCGTCGGCTTGCGTGATCGCGGTAGCGTGTTGAATTGGTTCATGAGGCATATATTTCCAGTTATCGGCGGGGAACGGGCTATCAAACGGAATGTATTTTTGGGCGTCAGCGCGCTAGGCGTGAAAGACTTTGGAATAGAAATCGCGATGAATGCGTATTGCAAAAAAACTCATTTACCTGTACAAGTTGTCACCATGAAAGGCGTGCGGCAGGTCATTAAGGAACAGAAATACGGTATGCTGCCCGGACTCATTGCGCGCCTGTCCATGATTGTTCAGGTTTTTCGCTCAGAACTTTATTTCCGATTTTTCTTCAAAACCGATACAAAACAATGACCCTAACCGCAGACCTACTGCAAGAAAAGAAAAAAATCCACCTGCTCGGCATCAAAGGAGCAGGTATGGCTGCTCTTGCGCGGATTCTTGATGCGCGCGGCATGACGGTCTGCGGCTCGGACACGCAAGAAGTTTTTTTTACCGACGCTCTTCTTGCCCAGAGAAACATTCCTGTTGAATCGATTACGGATAACGAGATTCATTCGGGAATCGATGCCGTCATTTACTCTACTGCTTACCCGGAAAACCATCCGCAGCTTGAATCTGCCCGCCGGCTCGGCATTCCTGCCATGAGTTATCCGCAAGCAGTCGGATCGCTCTTTAACTCGACATACGGCATCGCGGTATGCGGCTCGCACGGCAAGACGACGACTACGGCAATGGTAGCGCACCTGTTCTCAACGCTCGGCCTTGACCCGACTGCGATTATCGGATCAACGTTTCAGCAGACAAATGTGAATTATTTTGCCGGCACGTCGCGGTACTGGATTTTGGAAGCCGATGAATATCAGAACAAGTTTGTCTATTATGATCCACACGTGGTGGTGTTGACCGCGGTTGACTATGATCATCCGGATTTTTTTGCTTCCGTGGAAGCCTACAAGGATGCTTTTCGCGCTTTCCTTGCGAAACAATCATGCGAGCAGGTGGTTGCCTGCATTGATGATGCCGGCGTTCGAGACGTGATTGCATCAGAAAGCCGCAAGGCGATCCATACGTATGGGTATTCGAATGGCGCAGAATATCAAATCACACGGTACAAGCCTGTACCGGGAGGGGGATCAGAATTTGATATCGCAAAACAGGGGAAACCATTTGGCATATTTTCAATTCGGATCCCGGGGAAACACAACGCATTGAATGCATGCGGCGCAATAGCGTGTCTCGATTCTCTTGGTATTGGAGAGGTCCCGTCACTGCGAGCCGCGCTATCTTCTTTTCCCGGTACGACACGCCGCTTTGAACGTCTCGGCTTATGGGGCGAAGCAGTGCTGATCGATGATTACGCCCACCATCCAACAGAGATACGGTCGACGCTCGAAGCGGCACGGGAAGTCTACGGCGAAAAAAGAATCTGGTGTTGTTTTGGATCCCACACCTATACGCGTACAAAAGTGCTCTTCGATGATTTTGCCCGCGCATTTCAAAGAGCTGACCATGTGCTCGTGCTTGATATTTATGCATCGGCGCGGGAAGGTACGCCGACGCTTCATGCTGCAGACCTTGCAGCCGCGATTCAGGCTCACTCAAACAACGCAACCTACACCGGTACAATCGAAAATACTATTGCATTTCTTGGCGATAAGGTACATGATATTGATATTCTTATTACCATGGGCGCCGGAGATGTGTATAGGATTGCCCAGCAGCTCCGTACGAACCATGCTGGCACGTGAATATTTTTCATCGCTGCATTATTTATTATTAACGATAACGAAGAAATGTTCCCAACGAAAATTTTTTTCACTAAGGGAGTCGGTTCACATAAAGATATGCTTGCCTCTTTCGAGGCTGCACTTCGTATAGCCGGCATCGCGCATTTTAACTTGGTATATGTTTCGAGTATTTTCCCTGCTGGCTGCAAACAAGTCAGTCGCGAAGAAGGATTGAAATTCCTTCAGCCGGGGCAAATCGTATATTGTGTCATGGCGCGCAATCAAACTAACGAACCAAACCGTTTAATCGCTGCGTCTATTGGTGTAGCTCGGCCAAAAGACCCCAATCACTATGGTTATCTATCCGAGCACCATCCATTTGGCGAGACTGCACAGAAAGCGGGCGAATATGCCGAGGATCTCGCCGCAACGATGCTTGCCACAACGCTCGGCATTGAATTCGATCCGAACCGCGACTGGAAAGAACGCGAGCAGCTGTATAAGGCAAGCGGACAGATCTTCCAAACGACTAATCATACGCAATCTGCTGAAGGGCATAAAGACGGCCTTTGGACAACCACGATTGCAGCAGCAGTGTTGATCCCGTAATCTCATTTAACCGCTAACATTTTGTTATGGCACTCCCGAAAGGCGTAAAAGAAATCGGAGGTGTTCTCCTCGTAGTCATCGGGTTGATTTTTGTAGTTCTTGGCGCACGCGATTTGTATCAAGGCTTCACCAAACCGAAAGATGAAAATGCGTTGGGTAAATCCCAGGTTGAGCAGGCCGTGCGTGATTCTGCATTGCTTGACTCCGGTCGCGAATCAAAAACTGGGCTTTCATACCAATTTCCGAAGCAGTGGAAGGCAGAAGAAATCGAAGGGGGGATTCAGTACAGCACCCTGAATGGTATAGTAAACATCCGCATTTCGGTTGATGATTTTTCTAAACAGGGGGTGAAGGTGACGCCGGAGACATACCGTGATTCCGTCAGACAGCAGATCGAAGACCTACAAAAGCAACAGCCGCTATCGTACACATTCCTGACAGAAGGCGCTACATCTGTGGGTGAGCTACCCGGATATCAGTGGACCTATAAATTACTTGTAAAAGAAGTGCCGACCGCAGGTGCTCAAGTGTGGGTCGTAAAGGATAAAAAAGTTCTGGTGATGACCTATTCTGCCGCTGAAAACATCTATGATTCGTTTTATCCGACATTCCAGGCAATGGTGCAGTCCATCAAAGAACAATAATGAGTTTCCTTACAAATCTTTTTGGAGATCCGAATAAAAAGGTAATAGAAGAGCTTCGCGCCATCGTTGATACTGTCAACGCGCGCGAGGGGGATTTTTCGCACATTACGAATGACGAGCTGCGCTCCCAGACAGCCCGCCTGCGAGGGCGTTTGAGAAAAGGCGAGACACTTGATGCAGTACTGCCCGAAGCGTTTGCCTGTGTGCGGGAAGCGGCAAAACGGATATTAAAGCAGCGGCATTTTGATGTGCAGTTGATGGGTGGAGCTGTCTTGCATCGCGGACAGATCGCTGAAATGCGCACGGGTGAGGGAAAGACCTTAACGGCAACAGCGCCCGTATACCTCAACGCGCTGACAGGAAAAGGCGTGCATGTCGTCACGGTCAATGATTATCTTGCAAAGCGTGATGCGGTCTGGATGGGACGCGTATACCATGCGCTTGGCCTTTCGATCGGTTGTATCCAGCATGAAGCAGCGTTTCTGTTTGATCCAACCTATCAAGCGCAGCAGCCGGAGGACAGCGCGGATAGCGAGCAGACAGCCAGTTATGAGATAGAACATGATTTTCTGCGGCCGTGCACGCGGAAAGAAGCGTATGCGGCCGATATCACATACGGCACCAATAATGAATTCGGATTTGATTATCTGCGCGACAACCTTGTGCAGCGGCTTGATCAGATGGTTCAACGTAAACCGTATTTTGCCATCGTCGATGAAGTGGATAGCATTTTGATTGACGAAGCGCGTACGCCGCTCATCATCTCTGCCCCGGCGGAAGAACCGCCCGAGATCTATTACCGCTATGCCGAGCTCATTGCGAAGCTCAACGAAAACGAAGATTTTAATATCGATGAAAAAATGCGGGCAGCCACGCTCACGGAAGCGGGGCTGCAAAAGATGGAGACATGGCTTGGCTTAGGTGATCTGTATACGACCGCAAACCTCGAGGTGGTCCAGCATCTTGAGCAAGGATTGAAAGCGCGGGCATTGTTTAAGAAAGATAAAGATTACGTAGTTAAAGAGGGTGAGGTTATCATCATTGATGAGTTCACCGGTCGCATGATGTATGGCAGGCGGTATTCAGAAGGGCTGCATCAGGCAATCGAAGCAAAAGAAGGCGTTAAGATCCAACGCGAGAGCCAGACCTTTGCTACTATTACTTTTCAGAATTACTTTCGGCTGTACGAAAAGCTTGCCGGTATGACCGGTACGGCAGCAACCGAAGCCGAAGAGTTTGCTAAGATTTACAAGTTAGAGGTTGTCGTTGTTCCCACAAACCGCGAAATGGTTCGTGCGGATCAGTCTGATCGCGTGTATAAAAATGAGCGAGGGAAATACAGTGCGGTAATCGCCGAAGTGAAAGCGCGGCATGCAAAAGGGCAGCCCATCCTCATCGGCACGATTTCCATTGAGAAAAATGAACTCTTGAGCAAATTATTGGAGCGAGAAGGGATCCCTCACGAGATGCTCAACGCAAAGAACCATGAACGGGAGGCGCAGATTATCGCGCAGGCAGGCCGGTTTGGGGCAGTGACGATCGCCACGAACATGGCGGGCCGCGGTGTTGATATTATTTTGGGAGGCAACCCACTTGACGAAGAGGAAGCCCAGCGAGTGCGCGCGGCAGGCGGACTGCATGTGCTCGGCACCGAGCGCCATGAGTCACGGCGCATCGATAACCAGCTGCGCGGCCGGTCGGGGCGTCAAGGCGATCCCGGCTCCTCGCAATTTTATATTTCCCTCGAAGACGATTTATTGCGTATTTTCGGATCGGAAAAAATCAAAGGATTCATGGATAAGCTCGGCATGCCGGAGGATATGCCGATTGAGTATAAGCTAATATCAAAATCGATCGAGGAAGCGCAAAAGAAAGTAGAGTCGCATAATTTTGACATTCGGAAACATCTCGTTGAATACGATGATATTATCAATAAGCAGCGTGACGTGATCTACCGCAAGCGGCGGGAAGTGCTGGAGCAATTTTTACGCGAAATACAAAAACAGACCGGAATCACCGAAGAGGGGAAGCACAAACCAACATTGCGCGAGATGATCTTCGAGATGGTAGAAGAGGAGATCGAACGCGTGGTGCTATACCATACCGCAAGCGAAGCAGAACAAGAGTGGAATCTCAAAGAGATCTACGAAGTGGCCAATACGATCTTTCCGGTATCGGAAGAAGTGCGAATTGCCATTGAAGATTTCCGTAAGTCAGCAGGAGACAAAAATGCTGACGCGCAGACGCGCACAAAAATCATTGAGTATCTGACCGGCCTTGCCCGTACCGCGTACGATTCTCACGAGGAGGCGATAAAAGAGCGCGTGCAAGCGGTAGGAGTGGGAGTGGAGGCAGGTCTTGCGCTGCGGACCATTGAGAAAGATATCATCTTGCGTTCGATCGATACGTTATGGGTGGAGCACCTGGAAGCAATCGATCACTTGAGGGCCGGTATCGGTTTGCGCGGCTATGGTCAGCATGATCCGCTCGTAGAATATAAAAAAGAATCATATCGGCTCTTTACCGACCTGCTTGCGCTTATCAATAAGCAGGTGGTGTATTCGATTTATAAGATCGGGGGCGCGGCGGTATCGGCACAGCAGAAAGCGGTCCGTAATTTTGTCTACAGCGCACCGGCAAAAAGCAGCAACGGCGACAAAGCTGCATCTGCCCATGAAAGCACAGCGGCAAAAGTAGGCCGCAACGACCCCTGCCCCTGCGGCTCCGGAAAAAAATTTAAGCGGTGCCATGGGGGGTAATAAATTGTGTATCCAAAACTCCATTATTTCATAAAAAATGGAGTTTTGCATGCCAGTTTGCATTTCGTATCGCAAGAACCCCTCCCTGTTGTTATGAAGCCCATTTTCTGTTAAAATGCTTGAAGAGATATGCTCAAAAGATCACAAAAAGGAATCTGGGAAACAGACGTCAAAACCATCAATCTTTCGAACCAGAAAGTATTGAGATGGTATCTTGAGCGTAAAATCGAAGTAGGCGACTGGAAGGCGCTTGATCGCTCAACGATTGCACGGCAGCTCTCCAAACTTTCCATTGATTCTCGCATAAAAGAACTCCTCCGTCATTTCTTAGCCAACAATGGAAATCCTCACAGAACTTCATCGACGCATTCTCATCGCTCTCGGGAAAAGTAAGCTCGCCAAAGAAATTTATTTCACTGGAGGGACGCTTTTGGCGTATCTGTATTTACACCATCGGTATTCGCTGGATATCGATATTTTTTCTGACGATCTCTTGGATGATGTTTTTGTCACAAAAGCAATGAAAGATCTGACTCAAATGGTAGGAGCGAAAAGGGTACGATTCACAAAATATCCAAGTCGGTGGCAGTATTTCTTTGAATTTTCAAAAACAGAAATTAAATGCGATATTGTCTATTTTCCTTTCCCAAAAGCTGACAAGAGAATTAAGCTGAAAGAGTTTAATCTTTCAGGAGATTCACTTCTCGACATAGCTATAAATAAGGTTCACGCTTGCTATGAACGAGAGGCTCCTCGCGATGCCTTTGATCTTTACACTATTCTTCAGACGAAGAAGTGGACATTACGATCGTTGATTGCAGGCGTCGAAAAGAAATTTGGAGTCTCTATCGATCTCGTTCATCTCGTTGCGCGCCTTCTCACATCGACCGATCTCATAGACGAGATGAAGCCTCTCTTTATCGGTATGCCACCGATAAAAAAAGATATGCAAAACTTTTTCAGAGATATGTCTACTCAGTATCTCAAAAAAAGTATCTATTAACATAGCACTTCAAGCGATGCCATGGATAAAACATTTGAACGAGAATTAGCACTGTGCAAAAAGTTTTGGACCGAGAAACAAGGTTGCACATGGAGTGAATGCAAGACATGCGGTGTCATACCGTTGTTGTATAAATTGCATACCGGCATTGTATATGATGATGCCGAAGAAATAGATGAAATAAAAAGGTCTGTATTTGAGAATAAAAATAATAACAACTATGACTAATGGCACACCGCGTATTCGCGTTGGTCTCGGGGTGATGGTATTCAAAGACGGCAAAGTTTTAATGGGCAGACGCAAAAGCTCTCACGGCGAAGGAGAATATGCGTTTCCGGGCGGTCATGTTGAGTTTGGCGAATCGTTTGAGGATTGCGCGTGCAGGGAAGTGCGAGAGGAAACAGGGATAGAAATAAAAAATCTTCGGTTTTTGCGCGCGATGAACTTGAAAGCCTATCCCGGGAAGCATTACGTTGATATCGGTATGGTCGCGGATTGGGCATCTGAAGAACCTATTGTGTGCGAACCGGAAAAGTGTGAAGGGTGGGAGTGGTATGATTTGGATAATCTTCCGGAGCCGTTGTTTGCAACAGTACAATCATATATCGAAGCCTACCGCACCGGTCGAGTATTTTTTGACGCCTAACTTTCTATTGATACAGATATTTGACATAAACCCCAATAGAGATAAAAATAAAGATATGAAAAAGATTGTACAATTTAAGATTTCAAAGGGGGAAGCGTATTACGTGGCGGAGAGCTTTGATCTTCCGATCGTCACACAAGGAAAAACGCTTGATGAGACTGTAAAGAATATAGAAGAAGCTGTTGATTTGCACTTTGAAGATACACACGCGCCTAGCTATGATCTTGCGCGACAACCAGCTGTTTTATCATGATTAGCCACCTCTATGATGTCCGATGCCATTCGTAATTTTGCCAAACAGTTTTCGTACGAGCCAATCATTGAAAACGCCGAAACGATTGAGTTGAAAAAATACGTCATCGTAGCCGGTATGGGCGGGTCAGCTCTTGCCGCGGGACTTCTGAAGACATGGGATCCCTCGCTGCGGTTGACTGTGCATCGCGACTACGGTTTGCCGATAGTAGCGGATGACGAAAAAAGCGAGACACTCATCATCGCAAGTTCGTATTCCGGCAATACTGAAGAAACAGTGAGCGCTTATGAGGAGGCAGGAGAGAAAGGTCTAGCGCGCGTTGCTGTTGCCGTCGGGGGTAAACTCATCGATGCGGCAAAGCGTGATGGTATTCCTTACATCAAACTTCCTGATACCGGCATCCAGCCGCGTTCGGCGCTTGGTTTTAGTTTTAAGGCTCTTCTGAAGTTTCTTGGGCTCGACGATGCGCTTGCGCACGTATCATCTCTTGCCGCTGAACTCGACCCCATCTCCTTTGAAGAGGACGGCAAGAAACTCGTACGTGAGATGAATGGATTCGTGCCGGTGATCTACGCCTCAACGCGCAATGAGTCAATCGCCTACAACTGGAAAATCAAGTTTAATGAAACGGGAAAGATTCCGGCTTTCTATAACGTCGTGCCGGAGCTGAACCATAATGAGATGACGGGGTTTGATCCCGTTAGCGCCTACGGGCGCGAAACGCACCCTGGCACTAACGGGACGCGAGAAGGTCTTAACAAACCGTTTTATTTTCTATTTCTTAGAGATGCAAGCGATCATCCGAGGATCCAGAAACGCATGAGCGTGTTGGATGGCTTATACCGCGATCGAGGATTGCCGGTAAAAGTGATTGACCTGCAAGGAGCGCATCCATTTTACAAAATGTTTTCATCGCTTGTGCTCGCTGACTGGACAGCTGTCTTTACTGCTGAACAATACGGGCTTGAGTCAGAACAAGTGCCGATGGTAGAGGAGTTTAAGAAGTTGGTCGCATAAATAAAGGAGACCGCGGGCAGTGCGCTCGCGGCCGAGAAGGTCGAATTGAGAAAGGTATGAATCGGTCTGCCGAGACCTTCGGTCGGCAGGTGATGTTGATGTTGCTAGATGGCCTTGACGGTGCGTCCGTCGCTGGTCGGCTGCGGCTGGTTCGTCGTGTTTTTGGCGACCAGCGGCAGGAGCTCGAGTCCGATGAGTGCCCCATCGGGGTACTGGCTCTTGCCATCCCAGCCGGCAACGGGCAGGAGATAGCCGAGGGTGAAGCGGATTTCGCCCCTCCAGAGGGTGGGGTCGATGGGGGTGATGCCCCGCAAGCCCATCCAGATGCTGGGGTGAGAGGCGTTGCTGGGGAAGTCGTGCCGGTACTGTCCACCTGCGGCGACTTCGGCGCGGGCGTTGTCGGTGGTGCCGAGGAAGCGAACGCCGCCGTTGTAGCCGATCGAGGCGAACCCGAGGTTGGTGCTCACCTGGAAGTCTTGCGCGAAGCGTTCGACCCAAGGGTTGCCCTGCGCTCTGATGCTGGCGTAGAGCGGCCTGCCGCTGTCGTCCCGGTTGAGCCCGATCTTGATGTCGGCGGAGATGCTCGCATCAGGCTGGAAGTGCAGGCCTCCGTAGGCCGCGGCGCCCTTATCGCCGTTGACATTCGCGGTCGAATCTTCCGGAGCGGAACGGAGCTGCAGGCCTACGAACAGCGGGCTGTCCTTAACCTGGAGCCTGACGTCGAACGTGCCGGCGTTGTTGCTCCACGGGGTGATGCCGTCCTGCTGCTTGCCGTGGAAGCTCATCGGAGCGGTGAAGAGGTTGCCCTCCACACGCGCCTCGAGGCCGCTGAGGTTGTTGTTCTGCGGCTGCGCGGTCGCCGTCGCGGACGGCAGGGCCTGCGCGTCGCGGCTGGTGTCGGCGGCCGTCTTGTCGTTGCTGGCCGAGATATTGACCTGCTGACCGGACGCGTCGCCGCCGACGTTGAGGAACTCGATGGTATCCTCGATCGTCTTGCCCGTCGCCGACTTCGCGGTGACCGTGAATTTCAGCAGCCCGGCCGGCGTGACATTCGTGACCGCGAACGGCCACGACTTGAACTCGCCGCTGACATTCTTCTCGTCCTGCTGCCAGCCTTTGGGGCCGACGATGGTGAGCGTCGTCGCCTTTCCCACGACGTTGAGCCGTAGCGTGAGTTGATCGCCCGGCTTGACCTGCCGAGCCGATTCCTTGACGACCGGTGCCGCGAACGCGACACCGAATTCCTCCGCCGCTTGCGCGGGGAGGGCCGTGGTGAGGATGGCCGCGAACGCGGCCGAGACGATGAATTTCATTTCCTTATCCTTTCTCGTGCGTCATCCCGACCAAGCACCACTTGATTCCCAGAGGTGCTGGGTCGAGATGACGTATTTCAAAGAGCAGTTTCTACCTGCAAAGGCGTTTCGCTATAAGCAAAAAACCTCATTACAGTGGCAAAAAGTATACCATATTAGTATGATTTTGTCAAGGGGTAAAGCCATAATTGAACACAAAAAGTGTTCAGAGATTGTGAGTTTGTTTTTTTTGTGGTATAATACATGTGCAAATACGAACTTGACGTATTGCCTCCTTAATCTGTCATTCCTGCGAAAGCAGGAATCCAAATTCAGAATACATGGATTTGGATCCCCGATCAGGTCGGGGATGACAATTCTCGGACAGTCTGCCAAATTCAGAATACATGGATTTGGATCCCCGATCAGGTCGGGGATGACAAACTCAATAAAAACCTATGGCTCGAGAATCGGTACAACAATATCCTTTGGACGCACCGCGGTTTGATACGCGGCAGCTAGCGCAACGCGAGGTGACGATTGGCCAGCGTGAGCAAGCCAAAGAACATTCACGCCAATATCACGGAACGATACTCCAGCAAAAAAGAGAAGATATGTTTGCCCGCGCGTGTGTGTTACTAAGAAAGACTTCAGAGCAGATCAAAGCTGCTAAGGAAGAAGTGTCACGGCGGTCGGAGCGTATGAAGGCATCCCGGGATGGTAAAACCGTAGGAAGCGGCGGTGAATTTCTTGAAATAGCGGTGATGCTTGCCGGTGAACTCAAGCTATTCGGCGACAATGCCCGTGTCATCCCAACTTCTCGATACGACGATTATGATGCCAGTGTTGATTTTGTGATTGAATGGGATGCTCCAACAGATACCGGAGAAAACAGGATAGTACGTGTCGGAGTTGATTTCAAGCAAACACGTTCCGGTCCTGACGAGCAGAAACACAAGACGGGAATCCGAGAGGGTCTCGAGGCTGGCTTCACGGTAAGGGACCTTGAATTTACCGTATCTGATCCCATACCCGGCAAACCGCAAGAACAGCTCTCGGTTCCACTAGTGACTGCCGCCGTGGATATGGATGCGATCAATCAATTTTATGCAGATCTGATCGACAAGCGTACGGGTGAATTGCGCGATCCATTGTCGTTAAGCCAGCAGCGCACGCTGCGAGAAGAATTCTCGCGTAACGCCTTTCGCGATAAACTCCTTACCGCGGTACGGGAAAATATAGATACACAACAGCAAAGAATTGAAAAAGAAAAAAATGATTTTCGCGGAAATGAAATTGAGGTCGAGAAACGCGAGCGCGCAAGCCGTGACCTTACAGAGGTTCGCAGAATCATTGATCTGCAGCGACGCGAGCTTGGATTTGGCGAGGTCGTGCCGTTTCGCAGTCGCGAGCAGCAGGAGAGCGAAGCAAAGGAAAAAAATGAGCGTACGCAGATAAACAAACTGCTCGACGAGCAAGGCGGACTGTTAAGAGAATTTTTCAAAGACTTAGAAAAAGTTGTCGGAACAGGTCCGGAAGACTATGTCGCATCGCGGCAAGCTGTTGCCACCCCAAGCCGCGGCACTGATGCGCTTTTGGAGCGCGCATATGATCCGGCGGTGTTAAAAAAGATTACGAAACGGTTGCCGAAGGAGGCTCCGCGAGTCCACGACGAGCTTAGGAGCAAACAGATCAGGGTCTTGTTGGAGAAGTCTCCATTATCGAAAGATAAATACGTGTCAGCAAAGCAGAAGCTCGAGGCATATCGTGAGGCGCGCTCTGACGGCAAGGAACGCGACGGGAAAATTGATGCTCGCATTGACGATTATCTGTATAAGGACTTGCTTTTAGAATCCGTCGTGCACGCGCTGCGCACCGAGGCGGAGGAACGCAAGTTGGCTGCCTAGCTAGTAATCGGCGCTCGGAGTGGTCCCTGCAGCGGCTTGTGGAACGAGCGGGCAGGGTGCCCGGAGCGCAAGCGAAGGGCGAGCGAGTGAACGAGCAGGCGAAACCCTCGCTGGGGGTTTCGCCGAAGCGAAGGGACCACTCCGAGCGCTTTCATAGATATTTGTATCATGATTATTACTAGGTCTTGCAATTTCGCCGATGCTTGCCTATACTTGGGTTCATTGAAATCCAATATGTGGATATGTCGATAGTAAAGCGCATTTTCGCACCATCTCCTCGCGGCAAACTCCGGTGGGCATTCCTCGGAGTGATTTTGCTATTTGTATTGGCAGCAAAATACGATGCCCAACAGCTCTATAATGACAATCGGGACTATCTGACTGATCAACTCCGGCGTGTCCCTCTCCTCTCATCCGTTACGTTGCCGGAAGTTTCGTTTGGTAAATGGGCGCCAAATACCTTCCGCCTCGGCCTTGATCTGCAGGGCGGCACCCAGCTCATCTATGACACCGACCTTGCTAATACAGCACCCGGCGAAGAAGCAGAAGCAGTGGAGGGTTTGCGCGATGTCATCGAGCAACGCGTGGACTCATTCGGCGTCGCCGAACCGATTGTACAAACAGTAAAAGAAGGCGAACGCTATCGTATCATGGTTGAGCTTGCCGGCGTGCATGACGTGGAAGAAGCAAAGCGGGTAATCGGCGACACGCCTCTATTGGAGTTTAAGGAATCGGTTGACGTTTCCGGTCCCGATACGCGAGAGCTTAGCAAAGAGGACCAGAAAAAAATGGATGAGTATAATGATGCTGCCCGTAAACGCGCAAAAGATATCCTCGAGCAAGCAAAGAAAGAGGGTACTGACTTTAACGCACTTGCAAAAGAAAAAAGTGAAGTTGCCGAAGAAAAAGAAAAAGGCGGCGATCTCGGCTGGCTCAAGCCGGGCGGTCCGCTCGGATACCTCTATTCGGTTGCTTCGACACTCAAGTCGGGTCAGGTATTTGGCGATGTCATCACTGCGTCTGACGGCATCTCGATCGTGAAATCATTTGAGGAGCGGTCTACTGAAACAGAAATAAATGCCGCGCATATTTTGATCTGCTATGAAGGCGCGGAGCGTTGTGAATCTACCAAATCAAAATCAGAAGCGCGTGACGCTATTGACGAATTGAAAAAACGCGCCACACCGGAAAATTTTGCAGACCTCGCAAAAGAATTTTCAACAGAACCGGCGGCAAAGCAGAGCGGCGGCGATCTTGGGTTTTTCTCCAAGGGACAGATGGTGCCCGTATTTGAAGATGCGGCATTTGCTCTCAAAAAAGGGGAGATATCCGATATCGTGGAGTCACCGTTCGGATTCCACCTCATCTATAAAAAAGATGAGCGGCCGCTGAAAGAGTATCGTGTCGGCAGGATTGTGGTAAAGACGCAGTCAAGCGCAGACTATCTTCCTCCGCTGGAACCGTGGAAAGACACAGGGCTTACCGGTAAGCAGCTCAAAAAAGCATACGTACAGACAGACCAGCAGACATTTTTCCCCGAGATCGGAATCGAGTTTAATGAAGAAGGAAAAAAATTGTTTGGAGAAATCACTGCCCGCAATGTCGGCAAGCCGCTGGCGATCTTCCTTGACGGCAAGCTTCAGCAAGCGCCACGCGTGCAGCAGGCGATCACGGATGGATCAGCGGTGATCACGGGAGATTTTACGCTTGAAGAAGTGAAGACGCATGTGCGCCGCCTGAATGCCGGCGCATTGCCCATACCGATTTCAGTCGCGAGCGAACAAACCGTAGGCGCCACCCTTGGTGAAGAATCACTACAAAAAAGTTTACTGGCAGGATTGCTTGGCTTTGCTCTTGTCATGCTGTTCATGATCCTGTATTACCGTCTGCCCGGCCTGCTTGCCTGCCTTGCATTGTTTGTCTATACCGTTTTGGTGCTTGCGATTTTCAAGGTATGGCCTGTGACGTTAAGCCTTGCCGGTATCGCAGGCTTCCTGCTTTCTGTCGGCATGGCCGTTGATGCAAATATTCTGATCTTCGAGCGCATGAAAGAAGAGTTGCACACCGGAAAGAGCCTTGACCAAAGTATCCGTGATGGTTTCAGCCGCGCATGGACGTCCATCCGTGATAGTAACATGTCGTCGCTCATCACATCGGCAATCCTTTTTTGGTTTTCAGCAAGCCTGATCAAAGGATTTGCGCTTACTCTTGCCATCGGTATTATTTTGAGTATGTTCTCGGCTATTTCTGTGACGCGCGTGATGCTTCGAATTGTTGCCGGCTGGCGTGTTGGGCGCGTATCATGGCTCTTTCTCGGCTCAAAGCCGCGAAATGCTCAAGATCGTCCCTAAACCCTTTACCCTAACCCCTCGTTTCAATGATTCCCATTATTCAAAATCGTAAAATCTGGCTTACGTTTTCCGCCGTACTGGCTGGAGCGAGCCTTGTCGCTCTTGGACTCTGGCAGATGCGGTTTGGCATTGATTTTACCGGTGGTAGTTTTATGGAGGTTGCATACACGGTTGAGCGCCCATCTTCTGATGTGGTGCGCAGCCGCCTTGTCGATGCGGGAATAGCAGACGCAGATATCAAGCCGGTAGGCGAGTCAGACGTGCATTTTCGGTTCCGGGAAGTAAATCAAGAGACTCATACAAAAATACTCGAGGAACTCAAAAAAGATGATGTGAATCTCGTACAAAAATCTTTTCAGTCGATCGGGCCGCTCATCGGCGAAGAGTTGAAGAAAAAATCGCTGGTCGCTCTTGTCGTCGCTCTCGTGATGATTCTTCTCTATATTACTTACGCATTCCGCAAAGTTTCTTTTCCTGTCGAGTCATGGAAATATGGCGTTGCAGCCATCATGGCGCTCTTTCATGATGGGGTTATCGTACTTGGCGTATTTGCGGCGCTCGGATATTTTTTGGGCACGGAAATCACAAGTTCGTTTATTCCGGCATTTCTTACCGTATTAGGATTTTCTGTGCATGATACTATCGTCATTTTTGATCGTATCAGAGAAAACCTGCAAAAGACGCGCGGTGAGTTTGATACAATAGTCAACCATGCCCTGAATCAGACATTGAGCCGTTCTATCAATACTTCTTTAACAGTACTCCTTGTCTTGCTTGCGATGTATGTATTGGGAGGACAAACGCTCAAGACGTTTTCTCTCGCGCTTCTCGTCGGTATCTCGATCGGAACATACTCCTCGATTTTTGTAGCCGCCCCTTTTCTTACGGTGTGGCATTCGCTCACCCATCGCCGTTGAATAATCGGTGAAATTGGTGTATAATATAGGAGTGCGGGATTCGAACACTCGTTGGTTGAGCGAATTCATTTTCGTGTCAGATTCGAGGCATCGAGGAGCGACACGATTTGGATAATCGTTAGCGACGAGTAACGAAGAAGCTGGTCGAAAATGATTCGCCCTTCGGGTGGCTCAAAATTGGTCTATTTCTTTGTTGCTCCTCCTCGCAGTATATCATCATACAGCTTCGTCGTCGCGTCTTGAAATCGCCTCAATTTTGAACCACTCAAGTCAACGATGGTTCGAATCCCGTACTCCTGAGGCGCATAACGCAAGCGTCATTTTTTGAATTTTCCATGCTAGAAGCAATCATTGCCTATTTCACGCCTCCCGCGTTGTCGACTCCTTTCCATGGACTCTGGTTTGTCTTTACGCACGGGGGATGGTTTATCCTTGGTATTTTTCTCATCTGGTTTCTGTGGTGGCTCTGGATATTTGAGCTCCAGAATGCGTACTGGGCCGCAATCGAACGCAGCTTAATTGCCATTCATGTCCCCAAAGAGATCGAGGGCTCTCCGAAAGCCGCGGAAAATATGTTTGGTTTTCTCCGCGGTCTGCGCTTGAAGAGACTCCCTACAATGTATGAGCGCTACTGGCTCGGAGAAATACAGCCTAATTTTTCCTGTGAGATTGTCAGTAAAGGCGGCACGATCCAGTTTTATATGTGGGTTCCTAAAAAGCTGCGCAACGTCATAGAGTCGGCAGTCTACGCGCAGTATCCGGATGCCGAGATCACGGAAATGGATCATGACTACGTATATGATATACCGCATAAATACCCAGACCCGGAATGGGATCTCTGGGGCAGCGAGATGGCATTGGAAAAATCATGGGTGTATCCGATCAAGATGTACGAAAAATTTGAAGATAAACTCGAAGGAGTATTCAAAGACCCGCTTGCCAATCTTTTTGAATTCATGAGTTCATTGCATCCAGGTGAGCAGACATGGGTGCAGATCGCGATTTTGCCGATCGAGAATGACTGGCATCATGAAAGCATGCATGAGGTTAAGAAATTGATCGGCGCGCCAACTCATGAGAAGACAAATATCATCA
>Ga0172370_10002404_pt1 | contig 27087 bp, 23 predicted proteins | sample LakKiv5m_FD_114538 | JGI IMG/M metagenome (GOLD analysis project Ga0172370, IMG submission 114538) | Freshwater microbial communities from Kabuno Bay, South-Kivu, Congo - kab_022012_11.5m | ecosystem: Environmental > Aquatic > Freshwater > Lake | place: Democratic Republic of the Congo...
CCAACATCCGTTCCGCGGGGGCGGACGAGAAACTGCTGCTCGTGCCGGCCAAGCGCCTGTCGCTAGAAGAAGCCCTGGAATTCATTGACGGAGACGAACTGGTCGAAGTGACGCCCAAGTCGATCCGGCTGCGCAAGAAGTACCTGAACCAGAGCGACCGCAAGCGCTTCGAGAAGTCCGCGGGCTAAAGATACCCACACGCTCAACTCGCGGAACAACAGAACGGACGAGTGATTCTCGGCCGGCTCCTAACGGCGACTTCCGAACAGGCGCAGCAAGAACAGGAACATATTGATGAAGTCGAGGTAGAGGTTCAGTGCGCCGCGGATGGCGAACTGGCCGGCCTCGCGCTCGTTGGCAAAGCCCATGTACCCCATCTTGCGGAAACGCTGTGAATCTACCGCGGTCAGGCCCGTGAAGATGAGGGCGCCGAGCACGCTGACGGCCCAGTCGAGCGCGCCCGAGTGCAAGAAGAGGTTGACTACCGACGCGATCACGATGGCGATCACGCCCATCATCAGGAACGATCCGACGCCGCTGAGGTCCTTCTTGGTGATCGCGCCGATCGCCGCCATGGCAGTGAAGGTGCCAGCGGTGACGAAAAAGACATTCGCGACTGACGCGCCCGTGTACGTCGACACGACGAGGCCCAATGTCAGGCCGTTCAGGGCCGAGTAGACGAGAAACCCGGCCGCGGCTGCCATGGCTGACATCTTGTGCAGTGCGGCGGACAAGCCGAGAACAACGAGAAATTCGGCAATCACGAGGGGCAAGAACAGACCGGCGACGGCCTCCAGCGCGGCCGCGGAACCGGTGACCCACCACGCGATCGCGCCAGACAGGGCGAGGCCGCCGGCCATCCAGCCGAACACCTGATTCATGAACGTGGCGGCCATCTGCGTGCGGCCGGCGTGTTCGAGCGAGGCGGCCTGCTGTTGCGCTGCCCCAGACCAACCATCGAACTGAACGGGATCGCGATCCATCGATTCCTCTCCTCGGCGGACCCAGCGGGCGGATCCGGCACGTGATCAGGGTAGGCTGCTGGCAAGGCGCGTCAAGCCCCTCGACGGCTTGCCGCAAGGGGGACGCACTCTGGCGATCTGCGCGGCGCAACCCGCATCTGGTCAGCTTGGGGCGTCCTGTCGGTGTCTGCGCGCAACTGTCAGAACAGCGGATGATCGTTCGTTGTCAGCGCTGTCGTCGCGGTGGCCCGCGCTCCCGCCATCTGGGCGCGCAGTTCCTCGGGCCGCCGGGCCGCGGCCAAGCCGGCGTCCAGGGCGACGCGGCCGGTCTGCATCCACTCGAAGAGCGACTGATCCAAGGTGTGCATGCCTGCCGTACGGTTGTCGGCCATGACGCGCTCCAGTCGATCGAACTCCGCGTCGCTGCGAAGAAAATCGCTGACTGCAGGGTTGGCGACCAGGACTTCGGTGGCAGGCAGTCGGCCCTGACCATCGGCTTGCGGCACGAGCGTCTGCGCCACCGCCCCGACCAAGATGCGAGCAAGACGTCTGCGAAGCGCCGATTCCTGCGCCTGTCCCGCCCGTTCGATGATGCGCCGCAGCCCAAGCACCACACCTGTCGCCGGCAGCGCGGCGACAACGAGGCGGCCTTCCTCGCACAACGTCAATGCGGCCTCGAAACCGTCAGGCGTCCACTCGGCAATCGCGATGACGTCGACATCCTGCCGCGACGCGCCCTGCAGCGCTGACGGCAAATTCAGTGTGTCGCTGCCGATCTCACGTTGACGCACGAGCGCGGTTTTGTCGTCGAACAAGGTCTCAATCGGGTCCTCGATGGTGACGATGTGGCGCGAGCCCACCGCGGACGTATTCATCTGTTCAACGAGGGCAGCCCAGGTGGCCGACCGACCGCTGCCGTGGGCGCCGCAACAGAGTACGAGGCCGCTGGCCGGCTGGCACCAGGCGGCCAGGGTCTTGGGCATGTTGAGCTCGCGCAAAGACGCGACCTTGGCGGGAATCAACCGCACGACGACGCCCGTCGCACCGCTTTGATGCAAGAGCGTGACACGAAAGCGGCCGCTGCCCACCAAGCTGTGGGCAAAGCACACGTCCGTGCCGGCTTCGTACGGCGCCGCCAACGTCTTGGGCACCAGCGTACCAGCCACTTCGGCAAGTTCGATCTCGCTGAACGTCGGCTCGTCCTTGCGTGAGATCAGTTGCCCCATGCGCCGATAGAGCGTCCGCTGTTGCGGTTTGACGTGAATGTCAGAGATACCGCGAGCCGCCGCAAAGCGCAGCACCGCCTCAAAACGCATCACAGCGTCGGACATCGCCCCTCCTCAAGTGGCCATGCCTACTTGTCCTTTGACTTGTCCGCGTCCTTGGCCTTGTCGCCTTCCGGTTTTGGCGCGGCCGCCAGCTTCGGGAAATCGACCTTGAAGTTGGCGCGGAACACGAGCGTCTGCGTCCTGCCCTTCTCGCGCACCACCATTCGTTTGAAATCCTTCGATTCCATGTTCAGGGTCAGCGAATCCAGGCCGGGCTCGCGCGGCATCAGCACGACCACATGCGGATCTGCCCGGCCGATACCACGAATCACCAGCGTTTTTGCGCCGGTCGTGTATTCGTGGTTGTCCCATTCCTTGCCGTCGACCGTGAACTTGACGAACATGAACTTCATCGAAATGACGGCTTCGCCGGGGATATCGTCTTCGTTGACTTCCGACTTGTCGGCCGCACCGGGCTTGGCAGCCAGCGCGGCGGGCTCGACGGCGAACAGGGCGGCCGTGGCGCACAGGGCCAGGCAGAGGCCCAGGCGAGTTTGACGCAGCTTCATCGTCCACTCCTTCTTTGTTGCGTGCGCTTGCACTGCACGAGCCCGCGAGGTGCGCAGCGGGACCTCGGCACGCGGCGAGGTCGGCAACGGGTGTGACCCGGAGGCGGATCAAGCGCCCTCCGAGTGGCAAACGCAAGAGGGCGGGGCAAGATTCATGTGTCGCTCGATGCGTCAACCGTCGCTGCAGGCGGGTGCGGCCCCTGGCGTCACGCTCCCGCCTTCGAGCGCAGCGAGGCGTGCCTCCAACGCGTCCACCCTGCGGCGAAGCTCCAGGATTTCCACCGGATCGCTGGCAGGCAGGCCGAGCGCACCCACGGCGTGACGCACACGCTCGTCGACCTTGTGCTGGAAGTCGTCGTACGCTTTCTGTGTCTGCTCGACCAGGGTGGCCAGAACCGGCGGTTGCACCACCTCTTTGTCCGAAGGCAGGTCCACGCTGTCTGGCGCCGACTCCTCGGCACCGGTCTCGCCGGCCGCCTTGCGCTGCAACACGCGCTCAGCGCGGCGCTCCGCCTCCGTCTTCCACGCAGTGACCGTGCGCTCCGCGTCCGTCTTCCACGCACTCACGGTGCGTTCGGCGTCCACCTTGACGCGGCTGACCGGGTCCGCGATGCGCCGCGCAAGAAAATCGCCACCCGAGGAAATCAAGTGACGCAGTCCCGAGAGCGGCACCGTGCCGCGCTTCTTGCGCTCGGAGTCCAGCAGCGCTTGCGTCAAAGTCACTTCCGTCAGGTCGCTCTTTGTCTTGTTATCAATAACTTGAACGTCGCATCCCTCGCGAACCATGTCTGCGACTTCCTCGAGCGTGACGTAGCAGGACCGCGACGTGTCGTACATCTTGCGGTTGGCATAGCGTTTGATGACGCGACTTTGAATCATGACACCTGTCTTTGCTTGCGCGTGCTGCGCAGACCAAGCGCCGCAGCGGTGGCTTGTCGGCGGTTGCGCGTCATTGTCGCCGAATGACACGGTGCGTCAACCGGAGGGGCCGTCGGTCGCGCCGCGCAGCCGCCGTTGCAGGTTGATGAGAATGCGGGCCGACGCGCCCCAAACCACGAGACCGTTGCTGAACGCGAAACGCGGCGCGCGGTAGTCGACGCCCGCCCACGTGAAATCCAACCAGGATTCGGGGTCGCGATCCACGACTTCCGTTAGTTCCACTTCGACCACGCCCTCGATCTCACCGCTGTCGATGCGCCAGGTTACGGGTGGCGCGTCGATCCAACCGACGACCGGGGCGATGTGGTAGTTGGTCACGAAGGTGCGGTCTTCATCGAGGCGGCCGATCAGCTCCACTTCTGCTGCAGAAAGGCCCACTTCCTCCCATGCCTCGCGCAGTGCGGCCGCTTCCACCGATGCGTCGGCCGGGTCGATCGCGCCCCCTGGAAAGCCCACCTGACCCGCATGTTTGGCCAGGTGCTGAGACTTGCGGACGAACAACAACGTCGGTCCCGACCCTCGCCGCAGCACCGGCAGCAATACTGCAGATTTACGGTCATTCTCAACGGGCATCTGCGCCGGCGGCGGGTGGGTCACGGCCCGGCGCAGCCAATCCCGCGGATCCGCTGTCATGTGGCAGGTCCGCGCGAAGTACAATCGGTCAGGAAGAACTGTTTTTTCCCAACGCGCACGAGGGCATAGCGCCCGTGCAGCAACGCGTCCGGCGCCAAGTCCGCCGCGAGATCTGCGCCCAGCTTGCGCCCGCCCAGCGACACGCTGCCGGCGGCCAACGCGCGTCTGGCCTCGCCGCTTGACCGGAAGGGATGCGCGTCGCCGTCCCCGACCAGCAGCGTCTTGAGCGTCAAATCCTCTGGACCCAGGAGATGCGAAGGGATTTCGGCCAGCAGCACGGCAAACGCCGCCGCCGGCGCCGCGCCGGGATCGCCGCCGAATAGGATCGCACTCGCCGCCACCGCGGCCTGCATCTGCGCCTCGCCGTGCACCAGCGACGTCACGGCCTGCGCCAATGCCTTCTGGCCGCTGCGCAGGTGGGGTGCTTGCGCGTGTTCGGCCTCAATGGCTTCAATCTCCGCCCGGGAAAAGAATGTAAAAAAGCGAAGATAGCGGCCAACGTCGCCGTCCTCCACGTGGATCCAGAATTGGTAGAACTGATACGGGCTCGTCCAATCTGGATCGAGCCAGATGGTGCCCGTCTCTGTCTTGCCGAACTTGGTGCCTGCCTTGTTGACGATGAGCGGCATCGTCACGCCAAACGGTTCGTTCTCGGCTGTGTGCGGCGCCAGGCGACCGATCAGATCGATGCCGGAAACGATATTGCCCCACTGATCCGAGCCACCGAATTGAGCCTGACAGTCGAGACGCCGGTATAACTCCAAAAAATCAAGAGCTTGCAGCAGCATGTAGCTGAACTCGGTGTACGAGATGCCTTGCTCGCGCTGCTCCAAACGGTTGCGCACGGAATCGCGGTGGATCATCGCGCCGACTGAGAAGTGCTTGCCGATGTCGCGCAGGAAGTCGATCAATGCCACGCTGCCGAGCCATTCGAGGTTATCTATGAAAATCGGCGCGTTGGGGACGTCGGTCGGGAAGAAGCGCTCGAGTTGCCGCCGCAGCGCATCGGCATGACCCCGCACCTCTTCATTGGAAAGCAGCTTTCGTTCTGCCGACTTGCCGCTCGGATCGCCGATCATCCCTGTGCCGCCGCCGACCAAAGCGATCGGCGTGTGGCCGAAACGCTGCAGCCGGCGCAGTGTCACGATCGGCAAGAGCGAGCCGACATGCAGGCTCGGCGCCGAGGGATCGAAACCGATGTAAGCGCGAATCGGCCGCGTCAACGCGCGTCTGGCGACGTCGGGATCGGTCGCCTGATGCACGAGTCCGCGCCAAGTCAATTCGTCAAAGAGATTATCCTGTTCCAGGGTCTAGCCCTCCGAGTTCAGCCGCTCCATCGTTTCGTCGTCGACTTCGAAGTTGGCCCAGACGTTCTGCACGTCGTCGTTGTCCTCGAGCATGTCGACCAGACGCAACATGTTGTCCGCATCCTTGCCACCGAGTTCGATCGATGTGGCTGCGACCTTTGCGATTTTCGAGTCGCCAACAGCGATGCCCGCGGCTTCGAGCTTCTCGCGCACCTCCCACAACTCTGTGTAATCGGTTGTGATCAGCCAACTCTCGCCATCGTCCTCGACATCACCCGCGCCGGCGTCGAGGGCCAGCAGCATCATCTCGTCCTCGGACACCTTCTTGGTCTTGGGCACGGTGATTTGCCCAACGGTTTGAAACAGGTATGAAACGGCACCCGGCTCTGCCATTTTGCCGTTGGTCTTGCCGAAGGCGATGCGCACGTCGGTGATCGCGCGGTTGCGGTTGTCGGTCATGACATCGACCAGCACCGCGGCGCCGCCAGGACCGTAGCCTTCATACGTGATTTCCTCGTACGTGACGCCTTCCAACTCCCCGGTTCCCTTCTTGATCGCGCGAGCGATGTTGTCAGCGGGCATATTGTTGCTGCGTGCATCGAGCACAGCCTTGCGCAGCCGCGGGTTGCCGCCGACGTCTCCGCCACCCAGCTTGGCAGCGATCGTGATCTCCTTGATGAGCTTGGTGAAGATCTTGCCGCGAACGGCGTCCGCCTTGCCCTTCTTGTGCTTGATCGTGCTCCATTTGTTGTGTCCACTCATGCGTCTCGCTCCGGTCGTTGCGGCCTGGCCGCGGCACCTGACCCATGGCGCCGCGGGCGGGGGAAACTAGCACGCACGGCTCATCTTCGCCAGCGCGCGGTGCCTGGCGCACGGTTCGGCGCCCGTCCTGCTTGCCGAGTGTGCGCCTGGACGCCACAATGCTGCGCGCCGACCTGTCGCGGCCGCGGAGCTTCCCTTGCCGACCGTCCTTCGCCCGCTTGCACCTGCGGAAACCGCGCCTGCCAGCACCGACGTGGCCGTCGAGGCGGCACTGACGGCCCTGCGCGCCGGACGCACGGTCGCTGTCCTTGAGGACCTCGCCGGTGCCCGTTCGGTCTACGCTGTTTTCCCTGCACAATTTGCGAATCCGGCGCGCGTCAACGATCTCGCGCTGCACGCCCGCGGCGTCGTCTCCGTCACACTCACGGCGGCACGGGCCGAGATCCTTGGCTGTCCTGCCCTCGAACGCCGTCGCGCGCCAGCATCGATGCCCCGCTACGGCGTCAGCGTGGAAGCCTCGATCGGCGTGTCGACAGGCATTTCCGCAGCCGATCGCGCGTTGACGGTTGCCAAGATGGCGGAACCGAACGCGACTGCCCTCGACTTTGTGCGGCCGGGCCACATCATGCCGGCTGTGGTCGGCGATCGCGGCTGCCTGGATCGCCCGTTCGGTCCAGATGCGGCTCACGATCTGATGCTGATGGCCGGCTTGCAGCCGGCAGCCGCATTCAGCCATGTGCTCGACGGTCTGGAGCAACTCGCGCCCGAGGCGGCCGAGACCTTTGCGGCGCCGCTGGGTTGGCCCGTGGTGCGCGTCAGCGACGTGCTGACCTATCGCGCCAGCCACGAACGCCTCGTGCACGTGGTCTCTGACGGCATGGTCGCCACCGCCGATGGTCCGTTTCGCATTCGCATATACGAGAATGAAATCGACGGTGCCAGCCACATCGCCCTGACGCGCGATGTCGAGCCCAAGCCGGAGGTGCCGCTGGTTCGTTTGCACAGCCAGTGCCTGACCGGCGACATTCTCCATTCGCATCGCTGCGATTGCGGCGAGCAATTGCGCGAGGCGATGCGGCGCGTGGCCAGTCAGGGTGGTGCAGTGATCTACCTGCGCCAGGAAGGGCGCGGCATCGGTCTCATTCAGAAAATCCGGGCATATGCGCTGCAGGATCGCGGTGTCGATACGGTCGAGGCGAACGTGCAGTTGGGGTTCGCGCCGGATGAGCGCGACTACGCCGTGGCCGCGCAGATCTTGCGCGACCTGGGCATGGCGCGAATTCGGTTGTTGACGAATAATCCACACAAAGTCGTGGCATTGCGTCGTCTGGGCGTGGATGTCGCTGATCGTGTCTCGATCGAGATTGCGCCGACCGCAGACAACGTGCGCTACCTGCAGACCAAGCGCGATCGCATGGGGCACTGGCTCGAAGGCCTGGAACCCGGCGCTCCGCCAAAGAAATAGCCAGCTGGAGCCGGCCATGGACGTCCGCACCCTGATCTTCGGCGGCGGCCTGACGGGCCTGTCGACGGCCTGGCACCTCGAAGCCTTGGCCCTGCAACACGGCGAGCCCGGCCTGGGCAACTACCTGCTCGTCGAGAAGGAATCGCGCCTCGGTGGCCTGACGCGCACCGAGGTGCTGCGCGGCTACCATTTCGACCACACAGGTCACTGGCTGCACTTGCGCCACCCGGAATGCAAGGATTTCGTGCGAACGATCATGGGCGACGACATGATCGAGGTCGCGCGAAAAAGCCGCATATGGTCGCATGGTTGCCTGACGCACTTTCCCTTCCAGCAGAACCTGCATGGCTTGCCGTTGACCATCGTCTACGAGTGCCTGCAAGGCGCCATCGACGCGGCACTCCAAGAGGCGCGCGGCGAATTCAAGGATCCAACAGATTTTCGCGACTTCTGCATGCAGCGCTTTGGCAAAGGCATCACCGAGCGCTTCATGGTGCCCTACAACACGAAGCTCTGGGGCTGTAAACCAGAAGAGATCACACCGGATTGGTGTGCACGCTTCTTGCCGCGGCCCAGCATCGCGCAGATCACCGCCGGCGCGCTGGGTCTTGTCGACGATCAAGCAGGCTACAACGCCAGTTTCGTGTATCCGCGCAAGGGTGGCATCGAGGCGTTTGCTGGCCGCATCGCTGCGCGCATCCCGTCCGTCAAGGTTGCCCTCGCGACCCAGCCCGTGGCCATCGATTTCGCCGCTCGTCGATGCCGCTTGAGCGACGGCCGCGAAGTCCGCTATGAGAAACTGGTATCTTCGATTCCGCTGCCCGAACTGCTCAAGTTGGCCACGAATCTGCCCGGTGCAGTGCGCGACGCGGCTGCAAGGCTGCGCTGCACGAGCCTGCGCTACCTCAACTACGGCATCAAAAGGCCGAATGTTCTTGACGATATTCAGTGGCTCTACATGCCGGAGCCGACGGTGCCATACTATCGCATCGGCTCGTTCTCGAACGCAGTCCCCAATCTGGCGCCGGCAGGCTGTTCCAGCCTGTACGTCGAAGTGGCCAACGATCGCCAGAGTTCGGATGCAGAAGTCAAAGGCGCAGTTCGCGAATTTCTGCGCAGCCAAGCTTGGTTGGGCGACGAAGGCGAGATCGAGGTCGAGGAAGTGCGGCACATCAAGTACGGCTACGTCATCTTTGATGCCCATTACTTCGCAGCCAAGGAGATGATCTTCCCGTTTTTACAGGATCATGGCGTGCACTCCCTCGGCCGCTATGGCGCTTGGGTCTATGCGTCGATGGAAGACGCCCTTTGGGACGGCATGCAGTACGCCAAGCGCCTCGTGACCCAAGGCTGAGGCGAGGCGCGAATCGCCTGGGGCGTCTTGACCGAAGCCAGCGAATGAAGGAACGTACCCGCCCCCGCGCGCTGGCGCGGCCGGTACGGAGGCAGTGTGGCGACCAAGACTGGCAGCCCAGAGAGGCCGGAAGCGGGCGCCGCGACGCCCGAAATCAGCGTTGTCATCCCGTGTTACAATGAGGAGGCGATCCTCTGGGGCGCAGTCACCGAACTGCACGCCGGCATGACCGCGCTGGGGCGCAGCTTCGAAATCCTCATCAGCGAGAACGGCTCCAAGGACGACACGCGCGCCATCGCTGGCAAGCTCAGCCGCGCCTTTGCGCAAGTGCGCACGGTCTTTTCCGACGAACCCAATTATGGCAAGGCGTTGCGGCGCGGCATCGAGTCTGCAGCGGGCAAGTACGTGATCTGCGAAGAGATTGACCTGTGCGACCTCGACTTTCACAAACGCGCTTTGAAGATCCTCGATGCCGATGGCGCCGACATGGTGATCGGCTCCAAGGCGCACCGCGAGGCCCACGATGAGCGACCGCTGACGCGGCGCGCAGCGACCATGGTCATGAACGGCTTGCTGCGCGTGCTGCTCGGCTTTCGCGGCACAGACACGCATGGTTTGAAGGCGTTTCGCCGCGATCGGTTGCTGCACACGGTCGACAAGTGCGTCGTGGATCGCGATCTGTTTGCCAGCGAGTTGGTCATCCGCGCGCAGCGCTACGATGTGCGGGTGGTCGAGATCCCCATCCAGATCCAGGAAAAGCGTCCGCCGAGCATCCACCTGTTCAAGCGGGTGCCGAATGTCTTGAAAAACCTGGCGAAGCTGGTCTACGTCGTCCGCATCCGCAACCGCTAGCGAGGCCGACATGGAGACGCTCCGCCCGCGCGCAGCCGTCAACGTCGACATCGACGAACTCTACGTTTACGACCGAATTCACGGACATGCCGGATCGAGCGGCAATCCTGCAGGCTTTGACGCTGCGCGGATCGCTCCGACGGTCTGGACGCGCGGCGTGCCGAGGTTTCTCGACCTATTTGCCCGCACCGGCATCCGGGCGACGTTCTTTGCTGTGGCGCAAGATCTGGCGCATCCAGATGTGCGCGCGGTGCTGCGCGACGTGGTCGCTGCCGGTCATGAGATCGCCAACCACTCGCTGACCCATCCGTATGACCTGAGCCGTCAATCGGATACCCTGATGCGAAAAGAGCTTTCGCAGGCCCGACGCCAACTGCAGGACGCAACAGGGCAGGCGGTCAGCGGTTTTCGCGCGCCAGGCTATGTGCTCAGCACTGCACTCTGCGAAGCGATTGTCGAGACGGGGCACAGCTACGACAGTTCGCGCTTCCCTTGCCCGCCCTATCAGGCTGCGAAGGCCAGTTTTATTCATGCCTATGCGCTCTTGGGGCGCCCGAGCGGCAGCGTTGCCGAGCCGCCGCAGATCTGGTTCGGGCCGCGTACGCCGTACGTCGAGCGCCTGCCGAGCGGCCGCGCGTTGCTGGAACTGCCGATCGGCGTGCTGCCCGGGATGCGCCTGCCGTTCATCGGTACCGCAGCGCTGATGATGGGCTTGGGCAGCCGCGTGGCGCTGGCGCCGCTGGTGAGTCGGGCGGATTGGCTCAATTTCGAATGTCATGGCATCGACCTGACGGACCACCGGGACGACGGCATTCCAGATCGGCTGCGCACACAACCGGACCAGCGCGTGCCATTGGCCCGCAAGTGGCCGCGTTTCGTGCATCTCATCGAGGATCTGGCCCGCACCCACGATGTACGGACGTTGGGTCAGTGGGCCGAAGCCGGCGTGTAACTCAGGAGGGAACATGGCGACGGAACTGGAAATTCGGCTCGGCGACGAACTCAAGGCCTGCATGCGAGCGGGCGACAAGGTCGGCCTGGCGGCGGTACGCATGGTGCGCACGCGCATCATGGAGAGGCGCACGGCAAAGAATGCCGCGGAGATCAAAGAAGAAGACGTGGTCGACATCATCCGCGCCTATGGCAAGGTTCTGCAAGGATCGATCGACGAATTGAAGTCTGGGGGCGCGAGCGACAGCGAGGACAACATCGTGCAGATGCGCGCCGAGATCGCATACCTGCAGCGCTTTCTGCCCAAAATGATGGATGAAGCGCAGACTGCGGCGTTGGTCGCCAAGGTGCTCGCGGAGCAGGGGATCAGCGACCCGAAACAAGCCGGCAAGGCTACGGGAACCATCATGAAAGAATACAAGGGTTTGGTGGATGCTGGCTTGGTGTCGCGGCTGATCAAGGCGCAGCTGGGCGGCTGATCGATCGGTGCGGGCCGGGCGCAGGCTGAGGCGATGCGGCCGGGCCTGTTCAACAGACCCCGCCGTGCCTTGACATCCCTGCACCCCACCGCTAAGTAGCCGCCAGCCCGGCGGCCCGCCTTCATCCAGGCTGCCGTGCCCGTGGCTCGACGTCCACGACGTCCACTCCGATGACTACGGCGCCTGCGGTCCGAGGTCCCCATGAGCGAACCCCTGGCATTTTCCGCTGCCTCCAAGCGTCGCATTGCCGAACTGGTCAGCCGCTATCCGCGCAAGCATGCTGCGCTGATCCCGACGCTGTACATCGCCCAGAATGAATTCGGGTACTTGAAACCCGAAGTCATGGAACTGGTCGCCGCCGAGTTGGAGATTCCGCTGGCTTCGGTGATGGCGACATCGACGTTCTACACGATGCTGCACAAGAAGCCCGTGGGCAAGTACCACGTGCAGATTTGTGGCAATGTTTCGTGCTATTTGCGTGGGTGTGACGACCTTATCGCGACGGCCAGACAGGTGCTCGGCATCGGACTGGGCGAGACGACACCCGACGGCCTGTTCACGCTCGAAGAGGTGCAGTGCCTGGCAGCCTGCGGCTCGGCGCCCGCGCTGCAGGTGAACAAGGACGATCACTTCGACGTGACGCCCCAGGCGCTGCGCGCCCTGCTCGAACAGCTGCGCGACGACGCCGACGCTGGCCAGAAGACCCTTTCGATTGATGTGCGAGGAGGCGGACATGCCTGAGCATCGCCTGCTGCTGCGCGACCACCTCGGCAAGGACTTGACGCGGCTGCCCGAATACGTGGCGCTGGGCGGCTTTGCAGCCTGGAAGAAGGCGCAGTCCATCGGCAAGGAAGCCGTTCATGCCGAGGTCAAGGCAGCGAACTTGCGCGGACGCGGCGGCGCCGGTTTCCCGGCCGGCGTAAAGTGGGGCTTTCTGCCCAAGGATGGCCGCAAGCGGTATCTCACCGTCAACGCCGACGAAGGTGAGCCGGGTACGTTCAAAGATCGCTATTTCCTTGAGAAAGACCCGTATCGCATGTTGGAGGGCATCCTCCTGACTTGCTGGACCCTCGACATCCACACCGCCTACATCTACATCCGCGGCGAGTTCTGGAACGCCATCGAGATCTGCGATGACGCCATCGCGCAGATGAATAAGGCCGGCTGGCTCGGCAAGAACATCCAAGGAACCGGCTTTGATCTGGACGTGTACACGCACCCGGGCGCTGGCGCCTACGTCTGTGGCGAAGAGACCGCGCTGATCGAATCCATCGAGGGCAAGCCCGGTCAACCGCGCCTGAAGCCACCGTTCCCCGCGAACATCGGTCTTTTCGGCATGCCGACGCTGGTCAACAACGTCGAAACGCTCGCTTGCGTGCCGGTCATTCTCGAACTCGGTGCCGACGGCTTCAACGCGCTGGGCACGCCGCGCAACGGCGGCACCAAGCTGATGGGCATCTCCGGCCACGTCAAAAAGCCGGGCCTCTACGAAATGAAGATGGGCACGACGATGCGCGATTGCATCTACGCGCCCGAATTCGGCGGCGGCATCTTGGACGATCGCGAGCTGCTGGCCGTCATCCCCGGCGGCTCGTCCTGCCCATTCCTGACGGCTGACCAGATCGATGTTCCTTTGGACTTCGACTCCTTGAAGGCGGTCGGCTCCATGTTCGGCACGGCCGGCATCGTCGTCATGCACGACGGCACGGACATGCTGCAGGTCGCGCGGCGTGTCGCTTCCTTCTACCGCCACGAAAGTTGCGGCCAATGCACGCCGTGCCGTCAAGGTACGGGCTGGCTCTACAACATCATCAAGAAGATGGACGAAGGCCTGGGCGAGCCTGCGCACATCGATCTGCTGCTCGATGCCTGCACCGGCATCGAGGGCAACACGATCTGCGCGCTCGGCGAGGCGGCGGCGTGGCCCATCCGGTCCATCGCGCAAAGGTTCCGCCCGCAGTTGATCGAGGCCATGCAGAGGCGCGCCGCAGCCATGCAGAGCTGAGCAGACAGTCGAAGGCTGGCCTCAGACGGTGGCGTCCGCTGACCAGCTTGCAGCGCCAAGGCGAGGGTACCATGCCGACCGAGTTGCTGATCTTCTACGCGTTGGGGGCCGGAGCCGTGCTGTCGACGGCTGCGATGCTGCTGCCGACGACGGGACGCAATCCCATCCACGCCGCACTGCTGCTCATCGTTTCCTTCTTTTTTCTCGCGGGTCTCTACGCCCTCTTGAGTGCGCACCTGTTGGCGATCCTGCAGATCATCGTGTACGCCGGCGCGATCATGGTGCTGTTCACGTTCGTGATCATGCTGCTCAACCTGTCGCCGGACGAGATCCGCGAGCCCAAGATCTCTTACGCCAAGATGGTGGGCTCGGGCGTGGCCTTGTTCGTGTTCGGCAAGTTGCTCAACGGCATCGGCGCCGCGTCCAGCGCGGCCAAGGCCGTCGATCTCACGCAACAGGAAGGATTTGGAACCGTGAAAGATGTCGGGCACATGCTCTACTCGACCTTCATGGTGCCGTTTGAATTGGTGTCTGTGTTGCTGCTCGTCGCAGCGGTGGGCGCGGTCGTGCTGGCCAAGAAGAACCTTGCCTATGTCGACCGGCCCGTGCCGTCGCCGGCCGAGGAATTCAAGACCGAAGGTCATGCCGGCCATGGCGATGCCGCCGAGAGCGACGGCGCCCACCACTGAAGCGCCCCTCTGACGACTAGGAGAGCCGATGACTGCGATTCCACTTGGACACATCCTGACGCTGGCAGCCCTGCTGTTCTCGCTCGGGCTGGTCGGCGTGCTGACGCGCCGCAACGTGCTGATCATGCTGATGTCTGTCGAAGTGATGCTCAACGCCGTCAACCTGACCCTGGTTGGCTTCTCGCGCTACAACGCGTGGACCGAGGGGCATGTGCTCGCGTTCTTCATCATTGCCGTGGCCGCCGCAGAGGCGGCCGTGGGCCTGGCGCTCGTGCTCTCAGTCTTCCGTTTGAAGCAGACCACTTACATCGACGATCTGCGTCTCTTGAAGCGCTGAAACCACCAGGCAGACGACACTGGCACGCCACGGAGTCGACCCATGACAGCCTTCTCGTTTTCACCGCCCGCGCTGCTGCCGATCATCGTGCTGCTGCCGCTGCTGGGCGGCATCATCAACGGCCTGATAGGCAAGCGTTTTTCGCGCCAGGTCGTCTATGCTGTCGGCTGCACGCCCGTCCTCGCGTCCTTCCTCTTGAGTGTCATGGTCTTCCAGGGCCTGCGCGGCGCCATGGTCACCGACCCCAGCGCTGCCTTCCGCTTCGAGGCCTACCACTGGATCGTTGCGGGGAACTATTCGTTCGATTTCGCGTTTCTCGCCGATCAACTTTCAGCGGTCATGCTGCTGGTCGTCACCGGCGTCGGCTTTCTGGTGCACCTGTACTCGACATCGTACATGGATGACGATCCCGGCATTGCTCGCTATTTCAGCTACTTGAACCTGTTCATCTTCTCCATGCTCATGCTCGTCCTGGGCAAGAACCTCGCCATGCTGTTCATCGGTTGGGAGGGCGTCGGCGCCTGCTCCTACCTGCTGATCGGCTTCTGGTTCAAGGACATGGACAAGGCCGAAGCCGGCCAGAAGGCCTTCGTCGTCAACCGTATCGGCGACATCGGCTTTGTCGTCGCGATCTTCCTTCTGCTCGCCTATGCCGGCGGCTCGGTCGATTTCGACAGTCTGCGCGCGCACTTCTCCGACAGCGCCCGCGCCATCGACCACGCGCCGACCATCACGCTGATTTGTCTGCTGCTGTTTGTCGGCGCTTGCGGCAAGTCCGCGCAGATCCCGCTCTATGTCTGGCTGCCGGACGCGATGGCTGGTCCGACGCCGGTCTCCGCCCTCATCCACGCCGCCACGATGGTTACCGCTGGCGTGTACATGATCGCGCGCATGAACTTCCTGTTCGCTTTGTCGCCTCACGCGATGACGGTGGTGATGCTGGTCGGCGCGCTGACGGCGATCTTTGCTGCTTCGATCGGCCTCGTGCAAAACGACATCAAGAAAGTGCTTGCATACTCAACGGTCTCGCAGCTCGGCTTCATGGTGATCGCGGTCGGTGCGGGCGCATTCGCCGCCGGCATCTTCCACCTCTTCACCCACGCATTCTTCAAAGCCTGCCTGTTTCTCGGCGCTGGCGCGGTCATCCACGGCCTGCACCATGAGCAGGACATCCGCAAGATGGGCGGCCTCAAGGCCAAAATGCCTTTGGTCAACATCACGTTCCTCATTTCGTGCGTCGCCATTGCCGGTCTGCCGCCGCTGGCCGGCTTTTTCTCCAAGGACGCGATCCTGGCTGAAACCGTGGCCTTGAAGCCCGAGGCCGAGAAGCTCGCCGGCTACTACGAAGGTGGCTTCAAGCGTCAGGCTTACGCCCAAGCCGGCGTGGCCGGTGCGGAAGCCGCAGACATCGCAAAGGTTGCCGCCGCAGAGCAGGGCATCCGCAAGCAGTACATCGAGTCGGTCGAGCATCTCGGCATGTGGCGCAAGGTCGCGTTCGCGCTCGGTCTTTGCGCTGCCTTGATGACCGCCTTCTACATGTTCCGCCTCTACTTCATGACGTTCACCGGCGCGTACCGCGGCGATCACCACACATGGGATCACGCCCACGACGCGCCGTGGCCCATGGGTTCCGCGCTGGCGATCCTGGCAGCGCTGTCCGTCGTCGGCGGCTGGGTCGGCATGCCGTTTGCCCATGGCCACTACAACTTCTTCTACCATTGGCTGGATCCGGTCTTGGCACGCGGCAAAGAGCTCATCGAAGGCGAACTGACGCCCAGCGTCGAGTACAGCCTCATGGGCCTGTCCTTCGTCGTGGCCTCGATCGGCGTGTTCATTGCCTGGCAGATGTACGGTCGCGGCGTTTCCGAAGCGCCAGCGCGCATCGCGGCGGGCATGCGCCCTGTCTACAACGCGTTGCTGAACAAGTACTACGTCGACGAGTTCTACCACGCTGTGGTCATCACGCCGCTGCGGGCCGTCTCGCGCGCGCTCTTCCAGGTCGTCGATCGCGTCCTCGTGGATCTCGCCATGGTGCGTGGTCCTGGCTACGTATTGGTCGGTCTGTCGCACCTGGGGCGCCTCGCCCAGACCGGCGAGGTGCAGGCGTACCTCATCGGCACGGTCGTCGGTGTGGCGGCTCTCGCCTGGTACCTGATTTAGTTCCGGAAGATTCGGTTTCTCAGGGTCTCGCCTCGGCACCTGCAACAAGGGAAGAAAGGCATGGAAACGACATTCGCGCAGACCTGGCTGCAGTTCCAGAGCCATGGCGGATTTCCGCTGCTCACGCTGCTGTGCGCCCTGCCGACGCTGTTCGCGCTGGTGGCGCTGATGGTGCCCGGCGAGCACGGCGCGGTGCACAAGGCCATCAGTCTCGGCGGTTCGCTGCTCACCCTTCTGGTCGGTGTGCTGGTCTACCACCAGTTCAGTCTCGGCGCGCAGACCATGCAATTGGCCGACGATTTCGCCTGGATCCCCAGCATCGGCGCGCGCTGGACCCTGGCCATCGACGGTCTGTCGCTGCCCTACGTCTTGCTCACCGTCGGCTTGACGCCGATCGTTTTTGTCGGCGCCTGGTCCGCCATCGACAAGCGCTGGAAAGAGTTCGCGATAGCCATGCTCATCCTGGAAACCGGCATGCTCGGCTCGCTGCTCGCAGTGGACATGCTGGTCTTCTATGTGTTCTGGGAGATCATGCTGGTCCCGATGTACCTCATCATCGGCATCTGGGGCGGCCGCGACCGCATCTACGCGACGGTCAAGTTCTTTTTGTACACGATGTTCGGCTCGCTGCTCATGTTGGTCGCCATCCTCTACCTCTATGGCAAGGCGGGCGGCACGTTCTCGTTGCTGCGTCTGACGGAACTGCAGCTCTCGCCGTTGGAGCAGAGTTGGCTGTTCGCCGCGTTCGCGCTGGCGTTCCTCATCAAAGTTCCGGTATTCCCGTTCCATACCTGGCTGCCCGACGCACACACCGAAGCGCCGACACCCGGCTCGGTCATCCTGGCTGGCGTCATGCTTAAGCTCGGTACCTACGGCCTCTTGCGCTTCGCCATTCCATTGTTCCCAGCGGCGATGGGCAAGTTCTCGCCGCTGCTCTTGATTCTCGCGGTGATCGGTATCGTCTTCGGTGCATTGATGGCCTATATGCAGACCGACGTCAAACGCCTCGTCGCCTACTCGTCGGTCAGCCACCTTGGCTTTGTCATGCTCGGCATCGTCATCTTCAATGAGGAAGCGTTGCAGGGCGCGGTGTTGCAGGGCCTCAACCACGGCATCTCCACCGGCGCCCTGTTCCTCCTCGTCGGCTTCGTCTACGAGCGGCGCCACACGCGTGAAATCACAGAGTTCGGCGGCATCGCCAAGCGCATGCCCGTCTACGCTGCGTTCTTCGTCTTTGTCACCATGTCCAGCATCGCCTTGCCGCTGACCAACGGTTTCGTCGGTGAATTCCTGATCTTCGGCGGCTCCTTCAAGGAAGGCGTCCACGCCGCGCTCGTGCCGCCCGGCGGCCCGATGCCCTGGCGCACATTGGTCCTTGGTGGCACGGCGGTTGCGACCCTCGGCATCGTGCTGGGCGCCGTCTACATGCTGTCGATGGTGCGCCGTGTCTTCTTTGGTGAAATCACCAAGCCCGAGAACGAAAGCCTTGCCGATCTGACCTTTCGCGAGCGCGCCCTGATGTCTGCGCTGGCGGTATTCGTCATCTGGATCGGTGTCCAACCCGGTCCTTTCCTCAAAATGTCCGAGGCGACCGTGCACGCGATGGTGGCCCCGAGCCGGCCCGCCATTCAACAAGTTCGCTCGCCCGTTGATTACCAGCGCGAGCTCAAGCAGGCCGAGGCCCAAGCCGCCCGCTGACCGCCCCGAACCTCTGCCGCGTTCCGAGGTCCCATGCTCCACGATCTCGCTCTCACATCGCCGCTGCTGATCCTGCTGTTCGCGGCGCTCTTTACACTGGTCGTCGATCCGTTCTTGCCGACAGCGACCGAAGCACGCAGCTTTTGGGGCCGCTTTGGTGCCGGCACCTCGGCGATGGCCATCCTCGCCTGCGCCATGCTGTGGAAACACGGTGGCAACGAGATGCACACGGTGGCGTTCGGCTACCACCTCTCTGCCTCGCCCCTGTCGCTATTTTTCACCGCCCTGGTCAGTTTGAGCGCCCTGCTCACCCACCTCTCCAGCCCGAAGTACCTGGTCGAGCAAGGATCCAGCTACGGCGAGTATTACGCTCTCTTGCATTTCGCGACCTTTGGCATGGCGGTCATGGTCTCGTCGGAAAGCCTGCTCAGCCTGTTCGTCGGCCTTGAGATCATGTCGATGTCCATCTACGTGCTGGTCGCCTTCAAGCGCACCTCGGCGGCATCGGTCGAGGCTGGCATGAAGTATTTCATCATGGGGTCAGCCGCTTCGGCGTTGCTGCTCTACGGCATGGCGTTTCTCTTTGGCATGTCGGGCGGCACGTCGTTCGTCGAGATCCAACGCGCCCTGGCGCTGCCCAAGGCAGGGCAGGGCGGCTGGCTGCACCTCGCCGTGTGGATGACGATGGCGGCTTTCCTCTTCAAGGTGGCGGCGGTGCCCTTCCACATGTGGACCCCGGACGCCTACGAAGGTGCGCCGACACCGATCACCGGTTTCATGTCGAGTGGGGTCAAAGTCGCTGCATTTGGTGCATTTCTGAAGTTCCTCTACGCGGCATTGACTGGCGTGGGCATGGGCGAGTTGCATCTGCCGCTGGTGACCCTGCTGGCGACCTTCGGCGTCGTGACGATGACGGTGGGCAACCTGCTGGCCCTGACCCAAAAGAGTGTCAAGCGCATGCTGGCCTACTCCGCGATTGCCCATGCCGGCTACCTGTTGCTCGGCTGCGTTGCCTCGGTGCCGGATGCCCGATTGGGCGCGCCCTACGGCCTGCCGACCGGCGCCGTGCCTTTCTACCTCGTCGGTTACGCGGTAGCGTCTTTGGCGGCGTTCGCAGCCCTGTCGACCGTCGGCGCCGAGGGTGAGGAATTGACCGGTGAAGCGCAGCTCGTCGGCATGGGGCGCCGCTACCCCTTTGCTGGCGCCGTCTTGGCGCTCGCGATGATCAGTCTGGCCGGCGTGCCGCCGACATTGGGCTTTTTCGGCAAGCTGCAACTCTTGCGCGACGTGCTGGCGGTGGACAATGCCAAGTACCTGCCTCACGTCATCATTCTGGTGCTCAATTCGCTGGTCAGCGCCTACTACTACCTGCGCGTCACCGTGTTCGTCTACATGCGGCCCGAAGGTCGCGCCGAGCGCGAGTACGTGCGCGAGCCCTCGCTGACCTGGGCCATGGGCATTGCGATGGCGGCGCTGCTGATCGTGGGCATGTTGCCGTACCGCGCCATGAATCTGGCGCAGTTGGCGGGCGCTGGCGTGCGCACGGCCGTCGCGGCGCGCCATGTGGCGCATGAAGTGCCGGCCAAGGCCGAAGCAACGGCGGCCGCGCAGAAGTAGGCGCCCGCGGTTGCAGCGACCCGTTGCCACCGTTAGACTTCCGCGCCGGCTTGCGACCTTCACCCGCAGCCGCGCAGGACTCAGCATGTTGAAAGGCATCCTTCTCGCCGGTGGCCGCGGCACGCGCTTGCATCCGCTCACGCTCGTCGCGTCCAAGCAGCTCCAGCCGATCTACAACAAGCCCATGATCTACTACCCGCTCACCACGTTGCTGGTGGCGGGCGTGCGCGAGATTCTGATCATCTCATCGCCAGAAGATATTCCGCGATTTCAGACACTTCTCGGCGATGGCAGCCACTGGGGCATTCGTCTCGAGTACGCCGTGCAACAAGAGCCGCGCGGCATCGCCGAGGCCCTCATCATCGGCGAAGACTTCATCGGCCAGGACAGCACTTTCCTGATGCTGGGCGACAACCTCATCTACGGCCGCTTCGACTTCTTGCGCCAGGCCATCGCAGCCAACCAGGACGGCGCCACCGTCTTTGCCTACCGTGTCGCCGATCCCGAGGCCTACGGAGTCGTGGAATTTGACCGCGATTTCAAAGTGCTTTCCTTGGAGGAGAAGCCCCAGACACCGCGCTCCGATTGGGCGGTGCCGGGCCTCTATGTCTACGGGCCCGGTGCCGCAGCCATGGCGCGCAAGGTCAAGCCGTCCGCGCGCGGTGAGCTGGAGATCACGACGCTGAATCGGATGTACCTGGAACAAGGAAACTTACGCGCCGTGCCCATGGGTCGCGGCATTGCCTGGCTGGACACGGGCTCGCCACGCAACCTGCTCGACGCCGCCAATTTCGTTCACAGCCTGGAGACGCGCCAGGGTCTGTTCGTCGGCTCGCCCGAAGAGGCGGCATACCGCATGGGCTATCTGTCGCTGGACGGTCTGAAGGCTTGCGTGACCGCGACGCCGAATTCCGAGTACCGCGAGTTCCTGCAGCGCGTCCTGAACGAGGCGGTCGCGAACTGATCTCGGCTGCACCACGGTCTTGTCCCCCCCCCCCAGGAGTTCCATGCGAAACATCGTCGTCGTCGGTGGCTGCGGATTCATCGGCGCGAACTTCATTCACCTCGTTTTGCGCGAACGCCCTGATGTCGCAATCTTGAACCTCGATGCGCTGACCTACGCCGGCAATCTTGCGAACTTGGAAGCGGTTGCCAGCGACCCGCGCTTGCGCTTCGCCCGCGTCGACATCGGCGATCGCGCTGCACTGGAGAGCGCCCTCGCACACGAGACCTTCCACGCGATCGTCAATTTCGCCGCTGAGACCCACGTCGATCGCAGCATCCTGGGTCCCGACGCCTTCGTGCGTACGAACATCCTTGGCACTTCGCATCTCCTCGACATCATTCGCAAACGCAAGGATATACGGCTGGTGCAGGTGTCCACCGACGAAGTGTACGGATCGCTTGGCGATGATGGCGCCTTCACGGAACAGACCCCAATTCAGCCTTCGAGTCCTTACTCGGCCAGCAAGGCGTCGGCCGATCTGCTCGTGCAGGCCTACCACCACACCTTCGGCATTGATGCGGTCATCACGCGTTGTTCGAACAATTACGGGCCGTATCAGTTCCCGGAGAAGTTGATTCCGCTCATGATCATCAATGCGCGTAGCGGCAAGCCCTTGCCGGTCTACGGCAGCGGCGGCAACGTGCGCGACTGGATCCATGTCGAGGATCACTGTCGCGGCGTGCTCGTCGCCTTGGAGCGCGGCCGTTCGGGCGAGGTTTACAACTTCGGCGGTGCCAGCGAGCGGCGCAACCTCGACATCGTCCATGCCATCGCCGATCGCCTCTGCGGCCACCGCGATCTCGTGCGTTTCGTGCAGGACCGCCCCGGCCACGATTGGCGCTATGCGATGGACTTCCAGAAGGCTGCGACGCAGCTGGATTGGGCGCCGCGCTATGCCTTCGACCAGGGGCTGCAGGCGACAATGGACTGGTATGTGGCGAACGAGGCGTGGTGGCAGGCGGTCCTCAACCAGGAGTACCGCGATTACTACGAGCGCATGTACGGAAAAGTGTGAGGAAGGACATGGCTATCCGTTTCAACGAGCCCTTCATGACCGGCCGCGAGATCGAGTACCTGACCCAGGTCTGCAACGGTTCGCACTTCGCCGGCAACGGGCCTTTCACCAAGAGAGTCGAGCGGTTCCTGGAGGAGCGCTTTGGCGTGCCCCACGTCCTGCTCACGCACAGCTGCACAGCCGCGCTGGAAATGTCGGCTTTGCTCCTGGACTTGCAGCCGGGCGACGAGGTCATCGTCCCGTCCTTTACCTTCGTGACGACGGCGTCGGCCTTCTTGCGCGCCGGTGCGAAATTGGTCTTTTGTGAAATCGATCCGCAAACCATGAACATCGACGTGGCCGACGTGGCAAGACGCGTGACGCCGCGCACGCGTGCCGTGGTGCCCGTGCACTATGCTGGCTGGGCCGCAGATGTGCCGGCGCTGCTGGATCTCGGGTCGAAACACGGCTTTGCGGTCATCGAGGACGCAGCCCAAGGTCTGGGCGCGGCCTTGAACGGCAAGCCACTCGGCACGCTGGCGCCACTGGCGGCCTTGTCGTTTCATGAAACCAAGAACCTGCACTGCGGCCTGGGCGGCGCATTGTTCATCAATAATCCTGACATGTTTGATCGCGCCGAGGACATCTGGGAGCGCGGCACCGATCGCGGGCGTTTCCTCAAAGGCCTCGTGGACAAGTACTCGTGGGTCGAGCTCGGTTCGAGCTTCTACCCGAGCGAGCTGCAAGCTGCCTTTCTGATGGCACAATTGGAGGCGCTGGACCAGAACACCCGCGAGAGGGCGGCGCTGGCAGCACGCTACGAAGCCGGGCTGCGCCCGCTGCACGATCGCAGCCTCATCGCCCTGCCGCGCACGACGGCGCAACAAACTCCGAACCATCACGCAGTGTTCATGCTGTTGCCGAGCGTGGCCATCGCCGATCACGTGCGCATGACGCTGACCGGTCAAGGCATCGGGGCGACGATCCACTATGTGCCGCTGCACAGTTCGAAGATGGGTCAGAAGATGGGCTACAAGGCCGAGGATCTGCCCGTCACGGAGGCCTACGCACAACGCCTGTTGCGCATGCCGCTGCATCACCACATGACGCCGGCCGACGTCGATGCTGTCGTTGCCGCGCTTGCCAAAGCTGTGTAACTCTTACTGGATCTCGACCTTGTCAAGCAAGACGGCCGTGTCATAGATCGAGTCGCCGACGTCGGTCGTGAACAGGCGCAGCGTCACGTTGCCGTTGCCGGCAAATGGCGTGACGTCGGCGGTCGAATTGATCCAAGGCGTCATGTACACGCCGATGTTGCCGGCGCTGCTTTGGTCAAAGCCGATGTCCGAGAGCGTCAAGCCGATCTTGTACTGCGCCTGCAACTTGCCTTTGTCGCAGAGATCGTCGACTTTGGCGTCGACGACGGTCTTTTGACCGACCTTGCCTTCGAGACGGCAGAGGAACTCGTCCTGGTAGGCGGAGCCGCAGTATTCCTTGAACTCTTCGCTGTAGTACTTCCACCAGAACGAGAAGGTGTTCTTGCCAGCCGGAATGCAGAATTTCTGCTTTAATTCACCGTTTTGTGCCGAATAGCCCAGGCCCGTCGAGACGATGCCCATGAACTTGCCGGCCACCGGCACGGCGGCGCCGAGCTTGGAGATGACGCGGCCGTCGCCGCTCCGGATCCAACCCTGGATGTTGCCGGTTTCCCAGCTCGAGTTGATGAGGTCGCTGTATGCGGCGTCGAGGTTGTGCGCCCCGACCATCGTGAAGGAGGTTCCCGGGTTGAGCGCGTCTTCGATCTGGACGTAGGCCACTCCTGAGAGCTGCTTTTGCGAAATCAGGTTCGAGAAGAATGTCGTGCCCCACTTGGTCGCGAACTCATTGGCAACATAGCCATTGAAGCCGGCAATGGCCGCGGCGCCAGCGGCGAACAACTCACTCGCCATCGTGCCGTTCCACATGCTGCGGCAGGCGCCGAGGTAGATCATGCTGCGGGGATAAGGATCTTCGGCGTGCTGTCGAATGAAAGCCGGCGTGATGCCATAGGTTCCGTCGCTGCCGAACACCACGCGGCCGCGACGCAGGTCGGCGGTGAGGTGGTCCACGCACACACCTTTGCCACCGTTGGCGTTGATGAAGCATTCCGATTCGGGGCCGCATGCCTTGATCTCGCTGCACTCTGTCTGTGGCGCGCCGGCCGAGCCGAAGTAGCTGCACGTGATCTTGTGGCCAGTCCAGAGGACTTCCTGCGCGCCCACATGCTTCCAACCGTAGCCGGCCTGGATGTCTGCAGGCAGATCGCCGAAGTAGGCATCGCCGTGGGTGGCCATGGCGATGACACCGTAGTTGTACATGTCGCGGTAGTACCTCATGTTTGCGTCGCCATTCTTGGCGGAATCGACCGTGTAGGCCGGGCACGCGATGTCGGCCATCATCTTCGCGGTCGCCGCGACCTCATCGGCGCCCAGTGTCGTGGCGAAGGGGTCAAGCAGCAGGGCGCGCTTGGACTGCACCTGGACGTGTGTCAGCGCCAAGTCGGCGGCACTGGCCGGTTGCGTTGCATCGCCCCCACTGCCGCCGCGGTTGCCATCGGCACGGACGGCAACGGTGCCGAGCAGACCGGTCTTGAAGCGAACCCATGCCCCCGAACCACTCGCGGCGGCCGGTCCTGCGGCGTCGACCGTGGGGTCGGCCTTGAGCGCTGCGATGGCCGCGATCTGTCCCGCGGTGCCACCGCCCGCTGCCGTCGCTGCCGCCTTGGCTGCCCCGATCGCCGCTACCGCGCCGTCACAGTCCGCGCCAGTGACGGGTGCCACTGCGTCGATTTCCACGATGTCGGTGAATGCGGTGTAGGTCTGGCCGCCACTCTGCACTTGCACCGATGCGCGCAACCGAACGCGGCCAGACGCCGTCTCCTTGAGTTGCACCTTCTTGGTATAGTTGCCGTCCTGCTTGATCGCGTCGCCTGAGGTGGCCAGGTCGCCATCGTCCACCATCGAGCCCAATTGCGCAGTGGTGTTGCCTGCGTCATCGACGCGGAAGAGCTTGACGCTGCCGAGCACGATGTTGGCCGCCTTGCCTAGGGAAACAATCGCATGGACAGCCGTGGCCTTGTTGACAGTGAGCACGCGCGGATCGGCGTGCAGACGATCGTGAAATGAAAAAGCCGGGTTGTACGTGATGATGATGCTGTCCGTGGCGGTTTGCGTGGCATTCTTGGCGGTAATGGTCACCACATTGTCGCCGGGCGTGAGGGTAATGGGATCGCTCTGGAAAAAGGGTGCGCCGAAGGTCGAACCGCTGGCGCCGTTGGTCGTCTGCCACGTGACCGAATCTGCGCCGCCGAACACGACGCCAGACACTTCGGCGATGGCGCCCGAGACCACCGCGTGGCCGCGCCCGCTGGGTCCGACGATGCGTACGCCGAGCTCGCTTGCCGCATAACCGGGCACTTTGGCAACGGGTCCGCTGACCGTGTCGGTGCCCGGAATGACCGTGGTGCCGTTGTCTTCCGTGCCGGCCGTCGCGTCCTTGCCGACTGGGGTTGCGTCGCCACTCAGGTCGACGTTGGCTGCGTCCTGGTTCGCGCAGGCGGGGTTGAGGGATCCGGGCAAGCAGTTTGCCGATGCGGCGGGCGAGACGGCGCTCGAGGAGCAGGCCAGCGCGCCCACCGTCACAAGCGCGAGCAGCACGCGGGCGGTGACGGCGAAACTCGGACGTGCGAACATGGGGGCCTCGTTGGGCAAGGTGCGAGGGGGGGCAGCGGACGGCTCGCGGCCAGACGAATCGCCGGCGATCCGGCATCGGCACCATGCGGCGGCAACGCCGCAGCGAACGAAAGAGTGTAGCGATGGGCATTTCCTGCGTCAAACGCACCCAAAGCGGCACTGCGCCGTGACAGACATCTGGCCTTGCTTTGCCGTGGCGTCGCCGCGGCTGGAGCCGGTCGTGGCGGCCGAATTGCGAGCCTACGGAATCGACGCGCGCGAGGTGGAGGGCGGCGCCGAGTTTTCCATTCCGATCGAGCTGTTGTCCGCGCTGATGCCGAGGCTGCAGTGCGCTTCCCGTGTGCTCGTGCGTGTCGCGCAAGGCCGCGTCGAGACGCCGAACGCCGTGACGGCCCTCCTGGCGCAGGTTCCGTGGCAGATGCTGCCCGGCGCGCCGGCACGTGTCGCGCTGCGGCTGTCGGCGCACGGCGCGCCCGCGGATCGGATTCGCTGGCTGGAAGCGGAGGTGTTGCGCGCACTTGCGCTGCGCTTTGGCGACGAGAAGATTGCGCGCGGCGCGGCATCCGGGCAGGGCACAGAACTCGCCTTCGCCGCACGCCTCGACGGTCGCCAGTGCACGTTGTCGGTCGACGCCGGCGGCGCGCCGCTGCACCAGCGCGGCTACCGAACCGAGGCGGGGCCAGCACCTCTGCGCGAGACATTGGCGGCGGCGATGCTCCAGGCGGCTGGCTGGCAAGGTCATGGCACTCTTTGGGATCCGATGTGCGGCAGTGGCACGATTCCGATCGAAGCGGCGCGCCATGCAGCGCAGCAGGTCGGTCGGCCTCTGCCAGGATTGCGCGGTTTCGCCATTGACGCGTGGCGCGTCCATGCAGCCCCCAAACTCGGGCTTTCCCAACGCGAGCCACTGAACGCGAACATCGTGGGAGGGGATCTCGACCCGGCTGTGCTCGACGTGGCCCAGCGCAACGCGGCGCGCGCCGGCGTGACCGGCCTCATTGACTGGCAATGCGCGGAGCTTGCGTCGCAGCAAATTCGCGCGCAGGGGCCTGGCTTCATCGTGACAAATCCGCCCTATGGTCAGAGACTTGGGGGGCGAAACGCTATGCGCCGGCTGGTGCAGCGATTGGGAGCCGTCCTGGCGCGTCAGTGCGACGGCTGGCGTTTCGCCGGCTTACTGTGGGAGCGCGACCTGATCGACCACTTGCCGCTGCGCGACGCCGACGTGAGGGAATTGGACAATGGCGGCTTGAAAGTCTGGCTGATGACTGGTGAACTGACGACCCGGGCGCGGCTGCACGGGCATGCG
>Ga0172370_10002408_pt1 | contig 27055 bp, 28 predicted proteins | sample LakKiv5m_FD_114538 | JGI IMG/M metagenome (GOLD analysis project Ga0172370, IMG submission 114538) | Freshwater microbial communities from Kabuno Bay, South-Kivu, Congo - kab_022012_11.5m | ecosystem: Environmental > Aquatic > Freshwater > Lake | place: Democratic Republic of the Congo...
CCAAGTTCTTTTGCTAATTTCTGCGATGCTTTTTTTACTTCTACATCAACTTTAAAGTTGATAACTGCTTTGCTCATAGTACTACTATTGTATATACAACAGTAGTATTTGTCAACTAGAATTTTACTTAGTATTTATAGTTTTTGCATACCTCTAGGCGCTCAATCCTTATCTCTAAAAACAATCTTATTACTATGCTCATAAGTTAAATTCGACGTTTCGTCGGTTATTGGCGACCGCGTTTCGGTTAATGTCTCATCCAAATCAAATGCAATTACCTTTTTCATATTTTCCCTTTTTTACCAAACCGCTTGCTAACCTCGCCGACTTTTTGAGCATGGCTTTTATTGGTGACTAAAATTCCGTTTTCATTAATGACCACCGCTACATTATCCAGGCCAATAACGGCAACCGGAGTTTTGGTTTCATTTCTTACATAACTATTAGTCGTAGTGTCCAGAACTACGCTTTCGCCCTTTATGTGATTCCCCTCTTCATCGCAACCGCTAACCTGGTGCAAATCATGGAACGACCCAACGTCCACCCAGTCAAAACTCCCCGGAAGCACTATTCCGTCCTCAATTTTTTCTGATAATGCCGTGTCGATCGGCTGGCTTTCAAAACCAGTGTATATTTTGTTAATGTCTTTCGATTTTAATAATTTATTGTAATCATTCCACAGCCGCTTGTTTTTTGACTTAATTTCTCTTTCAAAAGTTTTCACTTGGCCAGCTAAATAACCTGTGTTCCAAAGATAATTACCTTTCTCAAAATATTTTTTGGCAGTGGCTTTGTCTGGTTTTTCTTTAAAACTAGCCAGTTTATAAGCTCCAACGCAGTTTTTGATTTCACCGTCTCTTTCCATATAACCAAAGCCAGTTGAAGGATAGGTTGGTTCAACGCCAATGAAAACTAATTTTCCCGCTTTCTGGGTAATTTTTCCTGAGCGTTTCGCGATGAATACAAAAGCTTCAGAATCTCTAATCAAGTGGTCTGCCCACAAAAACAGCACTGGTTCGCCATCAAGCCCGCGTTTTTTAATTTCGCTTAGAGCATATATAACACAAGATGCCGTACCGCGCCTACAAGGCTCAACTAAAATATTCTTTTTGTCTAAGTCTTTTAGCTGCTTGTAAATATGATCTATGTGAGAAACTTCCGATACAACAAATATTTTTGACAAATCAGTAATTTTTTTTACTCGGTCAACGGTGTTTTGTAATAAACTCCGTTCATTGGTAAGGGTCAAAAGATGTTTTGGGTAATCGGATGTGGACAACGGCCAAAGCCTGGTTCCCGACCCCCCGGCAATTATTACGACAATCATAAGTCTATTTTATCATCAGCTTATACTTTATATTGTTGTTTTATATGTTTTAATGCTAATAAGTAGGTTGGACTATTTACTTCGGAACAATAAAATGTATTTTATCTTTATAGGTCTTAGCAAATTGGCGATCCAAAGTTATGACGGCATCGCAGTCGCTCCGCATAGCTACAGCCAGCTGAAGTGCATCTTCAAAATCTTTGTCCCTTATAGTTTGTAATGCCTTTTGGTAGTCGCTACCGGTTACATCCAGGATAGCGTAGCCATCTAGGAACCTTTTTATCTGATTCAATTCATATCTCTCTTGGAGTCCAAAATGATATACCAAATGAACTGTCAACATTGATATACAGATATCTTTGCCGCGTAACAACTTTTCAACATCTTGTGATTTTGGTCTGCCTGGTAAAAGTATCTCTAGAATTATGTTGGCGTCAGCGAACAATACCATATTTTTCATCCATTGATTCTACGTAAAGTTCTTTTATAGATTTGTTGGGGTCTAGTACTGGCTTGCGACCGCTTCTAAGCCGCTTGGCGTATGCTAAAGACTTAGCAACTGCTTCGGGTGTGCCGGGGAGAAGGTCGTTAGATGGCGTACTTACAGTACCATAATTTATGGTTACAAATGGTTTTGAGCGGTAAATAACTGTTAAAGGGCGGCCCGATTTGACGAGCCGAAGGAACCCAACTAAATCTTGGCGAATTTCTTTGGCGCTAATTAAATCAGTTGTTTTCATAAACTATAGTATAAATCCCAATGTATCCAAAGTCAACTCAAGATGATCTTTGTTGATTTATTAGTAAACTTTTAGTATTACTTCTGTGTACTTTATAACCTCGGCTACGCTGAGATTTTGCCCTCTTTATTCAGTTTTCTACTTTCAGCTTACTAGTTACTACTCGCTACTCGCTACCTATTACTTACTTTTGTAGTTTGCATCTGGTTCCCGACCCCCCAGCAATTATTACGACTATCATTGATATTTATCATAGCAGATTCTAAACCAATAATAGGTCATATTTATTTGTCATACCTTTATTCTTAGCCCTAGTTTTTTATTGTCTTTGAGCACCAAATGATATATTTATTCATAAAATAATTCCAAGCAACTCCTATTAAAGCTGCTAACAATAATGAGATAAATCGAGGTAGATAGCTATAGAGGAAGCTAAACGCGACTACGGTCATTAATGAACCGAAGGCATTGCTAAAAAAATAACTTGCGTATCTCTTGCTAAAACTAAGTTTTGCAGTACCGGGTGGAGTATGAATTTGATAAGTCCATCTATCATGCAATATAAACGTCACTTGTAACGCAATAAAGGCAGCTATAGTTTCAGCTATTACATGTTGAACACCAGCAAACTGACTTAGTAACACGAGAATTATATAGTTAATAATAAATCCAGTTCCGCCCACAATGATAAAACGCCCAAAAGTCGTGCTCTTTTCTCCAAATAGCTTGTCGTTTTTACTAAACCGAAAGCGTAATAATTTGTAAGCACACTCTATACCATCCATTACATTTATTTTTTTTCCCTCTTTTTTTGTTCGTCCCTTAAAACCAACAGGCACTTCATTTATTAAGATATTCCTTTTTAGCAATTTACTAACAAGTTCTGTAGCATAATCAAAACCATTAGAATTAATCTTCAATTCTTTCATAAGCCTTGTGCGTACCATTTTGTAACAAGTGTGCATATCAGTAATCTTTGTGTTGTATAGAATATGTAGAATAAGATTATACCCTCGGTTTGCATAATAATTAGCTTTTGGCATTCCTTTTATATCGCCCAAAAACCTAGACCCATATACTGCGTCACAATTATCCGTCACAGCCTTATGTAGTATGGCGGGGATATCTTTTGGGTCGTACTCTAAATCAGCATCTTGGATAACAAAGTACTCGCCTTTTGCCTGTTTTAAGCCAGTCTGAATACCGGCCCCTTTACCAGAATTTTTTTCGTGCCGCAACACTATGAGATCTACGTTAGACGATTTAAATTCTTTTGCAAAAGCCTTAATAATCTGCGGGGATTTATCTTTAGACGCATCATCGACAACGATCACTTCATATTCTTTGATTGGTAAATCTGTAGTTGAAGTAAGGATCTTCCTTAACGTTTTTTCCTCGTTGTAAACGGGAATTAGAATTGAGAGTTCATTTTTTTTATTACGGATAGCTGGCATTCTATTTAGATCGCCTTTGTGCCACCATTACTACGTTTTTACCAAATGCATGCTTAGTCAGTGGTTCAATAAGTTTACTTATGGGGAAAGCAAGACGGTCGTATAGTCGTACTGAGCTAGGCGAGATTGTACCCTTTTTGCTACCACCGATTTTATACACCAAAGCCGCTCCAAAGCCTATGGGGTCGGCATAGCGCAAGCTAACTATATTTAGCTGATTATTTTTAGCTATGTTGCGCAAACGCTTCTTTCTATAACGTCGATGGTGCCCCACGAGTTTATCCATTGATGAATACAACATTTGAAAGGCTGGCACATAAATAATAATGGCTCCGCCTATTTTCAAAGCTTTTGTAAGTCGTACTACTACATCATGATCATCCTTAACGTGTTCCATAACATTAAGAGCATAGATAATGTCATATGTTTGCTCCTTGAGATCTTTTGCATCATTTACTACTTTATAGCCCTTCTTAGCAAGAGTTATTTGGAGTTTTTTATCCGGTTCCAAACAATCCGTATGGATATTTTCATCTTTCAGCATGTCAGCATACGTACCAGATCCGGCTCCAAAATCTAGAATTCTGAGCTTCTTTTTGTCTAGCCTATTGATCTCTTTCTTTATGATTCCAATAAGATACTTATTGTAGTTTTTGGCCTCAGTCATGGCCTCTAAATTTTCACATCCAGAGTATACAAATATTTTAGTCAACTTCAACTATCTCCAATCTATAACTTTATATATTTCTACAAGTATAATATCTGATACAAGCTGTTCTAAGCAACCTACTAATCTAACACTAAGCGCTGAACTAATGTTTTGATTGTAACCGTTTACGACTTAAAAGCAAGCCGTACCCCACAAGTATAGCAAGCAATACATCTCCAAATAATATCTTTAATGAATCGTGGCGGCCCATTACGGCCGTGTTCGCGGAAAATCTTGGTAGAAAATGATCAATTGCTATATTGGAACGATCCTTAAGTTGTAAATAAAGTGGTGAATGTATTTCGTCATGTATATAACGTCTTTTTATTAATACAAAATCTACAGTTAACAATAGAGTAGCAATATAGCTAATACCAATTACAGATTTTTGCCATATGGGCCTTTGCGTAAACCAAAGCAAACCCTATTGCAGGTATAAGTACGGGAAGGAAATCAAGTACATATCTACCTATTGGCGAGTCACCGCCTTGCCAAAAATTAAATGTTGATAGAATAAACATTGTCGGAAAAATTACGAACAACATCGATAAAAACGACTCGCGCCTTTCTTTAAAACATATTGGTGACCCAACAAATATTATGGCTAATATTGGGCACGTAATTATTAAACCTCTCATTGAATCAAATAATATCGCTGAAACAATATGCGGAGCAGAGGCTTTCAAACTAACGTTACTATATATGCTAGCTGGATTCCAAGCACCAAAGCACAGTATTGTAAGAATTGCTATATGAAGTCGACGATAATTCTTTTTTGATTTCATCAATAATTGTTTGGTCTTAGGCCATGCTTTAAATGATACCTTGTGGTTTATTATTAGAACTTTTTATCATCATAGCATTTGACAAGCTAAAAAACATTCAATCTTAAAATGCTCTCTGTCTTGACAGGCGATTAGAATAACAATAAATACCTATGTTCCGTCTTTGGTACTATTGCGCAAATTGATGCGAGAAACTGATGCAAAAATCTGACACAGGTTTTTGCGATATTCTAATTTATAATGGACCACTAATAACCATTAGAAGAAATGAGCTCCTAATAATTATTAAGTTTCTGCTTTAATTAATTTGATTGCATGGTCTTACGTAGTAGTATCTATTTACACTTATCTAAAAATTATAGTTAAGCCACTTCTTTTGGCTATTTACAAAAATCATATTTTTTGCTATTATTAAAGAGTTATGTCAAAAATAAAAATGGTATCAAAGAAATCCATAATAATTCTGGCTGTTTTGTTGTTAATATTAGCTGTCGGTAGCTATTATTTGCTTAGAAAGGATTCCTCTAAGTCCACCCCAGCATCAAACCCGACAGGTGTTGAAAAGACCGATTTAAGCCCGGCGACTGAACAAGAAAAAAAAGCAACCGAAAAACACAAAGAGGACTTATCCAAACCTACCCCACAGCCCGCTACAACGCCAAGTGGGAAAAAGCAGATCCAGCCAGTTATTACCAATGCAAATCTTAACGGGGTTAGCGCCTATGTTGGTGGGATATTTGAAGAGGGCGGCACCTGTACTGCCACCTTTACAATGGGTGACCAGAAATTTACAAAATCTTCCGTAGGCTTCCAAAATGCTACCAACACTGGTTGCACGCCAATTAGCTTAACTCGGTCAGACTTTCCCACTTCAGGTAGCTGGTTAGTGATCATATCCTACACGTCAAACACAGCTGAAGGTAGTTCTTTACCCTATGCATTCGAGGTACAATGATAATATGAAACGCTTACGTTTTAATAAGAAATTGTTTGCTCTAGGTCTGGTACTGCTAGGCTTTTGCTTAAGCGTGGTGGCAATTCCTAAAAAGGCGACCGCCTTGTCCGGTGGCGAGTTTCAGGCAGGGCGCATCATGGATGACGGAGTGTTTTTTAACTCCCAAACTATGAGTGCTAGCAATATTCAAGGTTTTTTGAGCGCAAGGGTGCCGGTTTGTGATACAAATGGCACGCAGCCATATGCCGGGACCTCGCGCGCGGCTTACAGTACATCTAAGGGTTACCCGCCGCCTTTTACTTGCTTAAAAGACTATGCCGAAAATATTACGGGCAGGAATCCAGACAGTTATTGTGCTGGGGGTGTAGGTGGTGGCACAAAAACGTCGGCACAAATAATTTATGATGTTTCGGTTGCTTGTGGCATAAATCCAAAAGTATTAATAGTTTTGTTGCAAAAAGAACAAAGTCTTGTTACTGACGATTGGCCTTGGAGTATACAATATCGGAGCGCTACGGGGTATGGCTGCCCTGACACTGCAGCTTGTGATTCCACCTACTATGGTTTTTTCAACCAAGTTTATAATGCTGCACGACAATTTAGACGATACGCTATACAGAGTAATTTATTTAACTATCGTAGCGGTGTAACCAGCTATGTCCAGTACAATCCAAACGCCAGTTGTGGCGGGACAAATATTTACATGTCTAACCAGGCCACGGCAGGCCTGTATAACTACACTCCTTACCAACCTAACGCATCTGCTTTAAATAATTTATATGGAAGTGGTGATAGCTGTGGAGCCTATGGTAATAGAAATTTTTGGCGAATGTATAACGACTGGTTTGGGAGTACCTACGCTGTCCCCTACTCTGCCACCTATTATGGGCAGTCAGGTTATCCCTCACTAAATCCGGGAGAGTCTGCAGGCTCATACTTTATGTATCAAAACACCGGTAACGTAGCCTGGTATGACGATAGTTCTATTAGTAGTGCCCCGGCAGGATCATATCCTGTGCATTTAGCTACATCACATATCATTAATCGTGCTAGCGCTTTTGGGACAACATGGCCGAGTGCTTCGCGGACAGCTGTTACGTTCACTACTGTTTATAACTCAGATGGGGTCACTTTGGCCAACGATCAACATATAGCGCAGCCTATGCAAATTGTAAAGTTTGCTTTTGCAATAACCGCACCTTCGGGTTTAGCAGCAGCCACCTACCCAGAATATTTTCAACTAGTAGCTGAGGGGACACAAACTGGAGCCTTTAATGATCTAGGCACAGCGCTTCTAGTCACCGTAAACTCGGTGGCAAATCTAACCTATGTTGGTCAAAGTGGCTATCCAAACATTCTGCCGGGAACATCATCAAGTACATTCTTGCTACTTAAAAACAACGGTAGCGCACCGCTGTATGACGATGATTCTATTGTTAGTGCTCCAGCAGGATCATATCCTGTGCATTTGGCTACATCGCATCCAATAAACCGAAGTAGTAGTTTTTCTGGAGATTGGTCTTCTGTAGCACGTCCATCAAATAGATTCTCTGCCGTCTACAACTCAGATGGGGTCACCTTGGCGGGCAATCAACACGTAGCACTGGCAGGCCAGATTATTAAATTTAGCTTTAATTTCTCAGCTCCAGCCGGGTTTACCGCAAATACCTATCAAGAATACGTACGGCCAATATTGGAAGGGACTTCTGATGGCTACTTTGCAGACCAAGGTATTTCCTGGACCATCACTGTTCCACAAACCACGGTTTTCTTAGTTACCCCGACACCTCAAAGTCTTAGTCTCGTTTCTAGCGAACCAGGGTCGGTCTCATTTGTAATTAAAAATGTTGGTAATACTGCCAGCTCAAGCAATACCCAACTAACAAATGGATCACCATCAAATCTATACACACCAACATGGATATCCAGTAGCATCGTACAGACACTACCGCAAAGTCTTGATCCCGATGAGTCAACCACTATTACAGTACCTGTACTAGCACCTGAAGTTAGTAGCAACTTGGTTTCTTTTCTTGGCTGTAACTTCGTAAGTGATGCAATAACCATAGCCACAACTTCGCCTTGTGTGGTGCCGGTACAGGTATCCGGGGCATCCTATCAAGCTCAAACTATTAGTAGTCCATCGCCTTTAACGCTTGGGCCAAACCAGGTTAACACACTGACCTTTAAATATATAAACAAAGGTAATCAGCCTTGGTATGACGATAATTCTGTTGGAAGTAGCACTTGGCGCAACCCTAAGCCAACACACCTAGCAACAACGCAAATTATCAATCGAGCTAGTGGTTTCTCTTTTAATTGGCCAAGTCCGGCAAGACCCGCAGTTACTTTTACCGCCGTCTACAACTCAGATGGGGTCACTTTGGCCAGCGATCAACATATAGCTCAGCCTGGACAGATTGTAAACTTCACCTTTGCTGTTTCTCCACAATCCTGGGTACCATGGGCAACCTATAATGAGTTTTTCCAGCCAATTATTGAAGGTACGCCTAACGGTGCCATCAACTATCAAGGTAGTTATGCAAAACTGTCCGCCGTACAACCCACTTACTCCGCAACCTATTATAGTCAATCAGCATATCCTTCGCTCGATCCAGGGCAACAAACTAATTCTTATTTTATGTACCAAAATACAGGTAACCAGGCTTGGTATGACGATAATTCTATTGTTAGTGCTCCAGCAGGATCATATCCTGTGCATTTGGCTACATCACATATCATTAATCGTGCTAGCGCTTTTGGAGCTGGTTGGCCAAGTCCGGCAAGACCCGCAGTTACTTTTACCGCCGTCTACAACTCAGATGGGGTCACTTTGGCCAGCGATCAACATATAGCTCAGCCTGGACAGATTGTAAAATATAGCTTCACGTTGACCGCACCGACATTAGGTTTAGTGGCAGCCACCTACCCAGAATATTTTCAACTCGTAGCCGAAGGGACACAAACTGGAGCCTTTAATGATCTAGGCACTAATTTGTTAGTAACTACGAAATAGCCCTGCTGTGAAATCTTAGTGGTATTATTGTTTCATGAATGTTTTTAATAAACACGCCAAATATTTAACTTTGGCATTGGTACTTACTGTTTTGCTTCTTATAGTATGTGGGTACGAAGCAGTTGTGCTCTTTGTATCAATTTGGGTAATGTACGCTCTACTTAAAAAGCATCTATCACCCATTGTGTTCAACAGTAGTTTTTATAGGTTCATCGTGTCGATCGTAGCGTACTTTGCCGTACTGCAGGCTGTAATTCTGTCAATGTGGGTCGTTAGTCACAACTTTCCGCTAAACTTTTCTCTTGAGATAAGTGCAGTGGTACTTATCTCCTCTCTTGTCGCAAGCCACCTTGTTAAAAAACAAATGGTTGATTCTTCAATAAGAACACAAAATAAAATAATCTATGCTGACGTGGTCTCGGTCGGAGCAGGACTACTAATACTAATAGCAATACTAATAGTGCCAGTTATAAAATCTAAACGTAGTCAAGGACATATCTATCTTGGTTCAACCGTAGAAAACTATATTAATACAAGCCTCGACGATTCAAGTCAACTATCAAGGGTCAATGATAGACTCCAACTTAATCGTGGTGTTCTTTACGCATCGAATGTTACGCCATATGTAGTATTGCGAGATACTATTAGTAGCTACCCTTCCAGTTGGCATTCAGCAAACGCTGTGCTTATCAAATCCTTACACCCAAATATAAAAGTAGGTGGGCAGAGCCTTATAGCCTATGTTGCCACAAAAATATTGTGGCTGTTTATCCTTGTTTATTGTTTCTCAAGAGTTACATTTACTGTGTTTTCGGTATTTATGAATCGACAGAGGCGAAATGCGCTTTTGTCTGACAATATTTGGCTTGTTGGTGCTATTTGCTTTTTCTCTTATTACACATTGCTTGAACAGTTCAAGGAAGGGTTTTACGTTTTTATACCACTCTTAATATATAACCTATTATGTTTGGTATTGCTCGTACAACTTGGTGCGGACAAGAGCGAAAAAAAACCAACACGCCGCTATAGAGCCCTACTACCACTCACGCTTATGATGACGAGTGCTACACTATCGTGGTTTTTAGTATTACCTGCTGTTTTAGTGGCTCTATTGCTTGCTGTGTTTGATCCAATACATTTGTCTGGGGCAAATTTGCGTACTATTTTGTCACAACTTTGGTTACGACAGAGAGCCCATGGTCATTTGTTTCTGTTATGTGCAGTTTCTATCCTGGTCCAAGCCCTCGTTATTACGGCAGGTAGTTCGCGATCTTTCAGTGAAGGTATTAATGATCCCGGGGCAATAACAATGCACAGCCCCCAGTATTTTGCATTTATTGGGATCGGCACACTCTTGTTTTACGGGCTGTTTTCTCGAAAATTCAAAATCATACGTGAAATTTCACCGTTTCTAGTTTCACTGCTGGGTATGGCGTTAATTATCTATATATTCCAGATTTTGACAATCGGCAAACCTGAATATTATTATTTTAAGACACTAAACACTGTAATAATTGTTGTTCTACCACTGGCAATAATAGGATGGTTGATGCTTATTAGGATAATGGCTATTGAGTATGGGCGACTAACTACTTTGATCGCAAGTGCTAGTCTTTTGATATGTTTACCGTTAGTAATAGGTATCCAACCGTTAAATACATCCAACTTAGGATATATCAAGGGCAAGCGGGAGTTTAGCACTACCGAAAACTCCCTTATTTACAACAGTCTCTCGACTAGAGCTAAAGTTCCCATTACTGAACGTACGGAGGATGTTATTTTTTTCACGCCAAATCAAGTAGGCCATAATATTGTTGGCACAAATATACTGCGCACCATACAGCCAGTTGATAATTGCGACGCTATAATATTTACTACTCTGCTGACAAATGATCAATCAGCATTATTTAAAGTACTGTCTTCTTGCTCGTCTGCCCAGTTAACTATCGTTACAAGACCAGATACCTACCAAATACTTATGAATGATGTTACAAGTAATCGCCTTGGGCATAGGGTTAAGATTCTAGTAGTGCAGTAATCTATCTCTTTCGTACCAAAGTGACACTTTTTTGTTAAAATAGAAGGCATGCCTGTGAAACGACAAAATATATTTATTGATGGTCTTGGCCTTGTGGAAGGGCATTTTAGCGGTATTGGGCAGTATATTCTCGGGATAATACGTGGCCTTGATGAGATCATTGATGCCACCTCGTACGAAGGCAAAGAAACACCAATAATACGCGTTGTCATACCTTATGATAGCGTTGAAAAATTTAAATCTTATAAGTTTAAACACATCGGTTACAAGAAGTTCCCATTATCCTTCAGAGTAATGAGCGGCCTTTGGTATAGAGGTAAATTACCACCCCTAGACCTATGGTGCGGTCGCGGAAGATATATTTTTCCACGTTTTGTTAGTATGCCACTTTTGTTTAGTAAAGCTACTTTAGTAATTTTTGATCTTTCCTATGAATTACATCGTCAATATTCTGATGAAAAAAATGCAGCTTTTCTTTCTAAGGGAGTAAAAAGGTCGGTATCGAGGGTCAAAAAGATTATTGTGATCTCAGAAAGTGTTAAAAAAGAAGTGACTGACTTCTACAATATAGACCCTTCCAATGTACTTGTGGCAACACCAGCAACCGATCCACGATTATTCTATCGCCGCTCGCCAAAAGAAATTGAAAAGGTAAAACGTGAATATGGTATCCAGGGAGACTATATACTGGCACTATCTAATTTAGAGCCAAGAAAAAACCTTGGTACTCTAGTAAATACTTACTGTAACCTCCCAAAAGATATTACGAATAAGATAGGTCTATTGCTTGTTGGTGTTGATGGCTGGAAAACCGAACAACTTTTCCAGGATATCAAGAAGAAGGTTGAGCTTGGGTATAATATATTGCGGCCATCTGAATACATACTTGACAAGGATAAGCCAGCGATTATTTCAGGCGCCAAAATGCTTGTTTACCCGAGTCATTATGAAGGTTTTGGCATGCCGCCCCTCGAGGCATTAGCTTGTGGTACGCCAGTTATATCTGCAAATAACTCTTCCCTCCCTGAAGTGTTAGGAAATGCTGGAAAAATGGTGAACATTGATAAGCCAAACGAGTTATCCCAAGCAATCAAGGACTACATGAAAGATATAGATCATATATCTAGGTTAACAATAACAAATGGGCCGGAACATGCTCGGCGATTCTCGTGGGTTAAGAGCGCCCAGGTTTTTCTGGATGTTTTGAAAGAAATCGACTAATGAAAATTGGCATAGACTTATCGCCATTACAGGGTGCTCACAGAATGAGAGGGATAGGTTTTGCGCTGTTGAATTTCATAAACAATATTTCTATTGAAGATCGAAAAAAACATGCATTTGTGTTTTTTATTTCACCCCCAGGTGCAACTAGGTTTGGGGACCCTTTAAAATTATTAGACCTGAAAGGAATAAAGTATGATGTTCGTTTGATTAATTCTAGCGAGCAACAAAGAAATAGTAAGCTAAATGCAATAGGAAAATTGCTTTATCTGATTACAAAGTCACGGCAACATATGCAACGCACGTTACCGATAATAATACAGCGGCAGCTAAATCGATTGGGAAGTGCTTATCGTAGCTTACGTGCTTTTTACTTTGGAGACTCAAGAAAACAAGATTTGAGCGACATTGACGTTTACCTTCAGCCAGATCAATCATTCAACCTACCAGTAAAACATGGGCTAAAAAAAGTCTTAATCATATACGATATTATCCCTTATGTATTAGATAATGACTATCTTTTGTCCTACCATGTAGCTCGACAAAGGGGTTACACGTTTAAGGGCTCGATACGACTAGGAATAAATAGATGGCTTTATGCTTATAAACTAAAGATTAATGTTCGGCGTTCTAGTTTATCACTGGCTATTTCTCAACATACTAAGGATGATTTTGTAAAATATTTAGGTTTATCTGATAAGAAAATATCTGTAACACCACTAGGCGTATTGCCCCCCAAATATAATACGGGCAATGATCCGGATCTTAAGAGATATCTAAATACATTTTGGGGGTATATACCGAGAAGCTATAGATTACCGGGCTCAACCCCATTTTTATTATTTGTGGGAGGAGCAGACAGAAGACGCAGAATAAATGATTTAGTTACAGCATTTAATCACTTACGCGCCGAAGGCCATGACATTAAACTGGTGTTGTCTGGTGATATTATGCAGGGACCAAATAATATACCAACAGAAGAAACACAAGAAGCCTTAAATTCCTCTTCTTATCTTGATGACATAATCTTTGTGGGTTTTACAGACGATACTACTCGGGACTGGCTGTATCGCCATGCTTTGGCTTTTGTTTATCCCAGTAAGTATGAAGGGTTTGGCTTACCAATACTTGAAGCCATGTCTTATGGCTGCCCTGTTATTTGTTATGACAATCCTGCTGTCAGAGAAGTGGGTGGTGATGCCCCAATGTATGCACAAAACGCAGACGATATTAAGAATTTTATTACGAAAATACTTGAGTCACCCTCCGAAATCGAAAGACTGCGTAATAAAGGCGTAAGTCAAGCCAAGCAATTCAGCTGGTCCAAAACAGCTAAACAAATGTTGCAAGCTATAGAAAAAGCTTAATTTTTCCGGATTTCTCTTCGTTTGCGATCGCGTTTTATATATACATGAAAAAAGTTTGCTAGTGCAAAGCGAAGAGAATGTGCATATATCCACCGTAGCTGCTCCGTTTGCTTCTGTAGCTGCTCTGTTTTTTCAAGCTTGCTCTGCTTTTCTTTCTGGAGTTGTCTACTCAAAGATGCTACATGCCTCAGCAGTTTGTCCCGTGCATTCCATAACAATGCGACATCCCGTTCCGGTTGGCGAAACAAAGACTTATCTGTCGGCTGAAGACTTACTTTTACCGAGAATGTCTTGTCTTTATGGTCAAATGAAGCAACAATAAGCCCATCACCACTACAAGACTGGGCTATAGTATGTTCGGAGATGATGATAGACCTGCTATATACAGCGGCGCGGGATTATTTGTATACCCCAGTTTATATGAAGGCTTTGGTATCCCTCCAGTTGAGGCTATGGCGTGTGGTGTACCAGCTATTACTAGTAATAATTCTTCTCTGCCCGAAGCTGTTGGTTCTGCCGCCAAGATGGTTGATGCCGAATCGATTGATGATTTAGCTAGATCTATCGAGGTTGTTTTAAAAGACAAGAAATTGCGGTAGAAGTTGATTTTAGAAGGTATCCGGCAAGCTAATAAATTCAACTGGCAGAGTTATGTGAGCGAATTTATGAAAGTCATACTCATTGATTTACGAAAGCCGTAAAAATATTGAATTAACTACTATTTAGAAGTATTACTTTTTTTATAACGAAGCCAATCAACTGTCAGACCATATATAGCTCGTTTTATACGCACAATTAGCCTTTGATCTTTAAGGGTTAGGGCACTTAGTCGTTCCAGGTATGTGACCAACTTCTGTAATTTTTGTGATTCGGTCTGCAGTTTGTTAACAACTTCGTTAAGGGTTTTTATATTTTTAATATCTGTCTGCCATAGCTCATATTGATGTTGTTTTAAAATATCAGAACTACTCGAAACTATCTCTTCTGGTAGGTTTCTATCGTTATATTGTTGTTTTACTTCGTTAGCAACGAAGTACTCATTTAAGCCATCAGTATAGATAAGCTGGTACTTTGCATTTTTAAGTACATCATGCCAGTCAGACATGAGATGGTTGGCTTCAATGCAGAGAACGTGGGGTCTGAATTGTTTCCAGTTGTTACTTATAAGCACTGCGTATTCAAGACCTTCTACGTCAACCTTCATGAAGTGAATAGTTTTTACTGAGTTTTCAGTAAAAACTGTGGATAGTTTTTTTACTTTTACGGTAATATCACTAAAATTTTTGTTATCTTCGTTAATTTTTTTTGAATTTTGTTGCTTAGCTTCGTCAGAGAAGGTAGATAAGCCTTCCAGCCCATCCCGTGAGTGGTATAGGCGAAGTATTAGTTCCCCTTCTTTGTCAGAAATACCAACATTTAGGTTAACGTCTTTAGGGCGTTCTTTTGCAAGCATTTTATATAGCATGGGGTTGGGTTCGATGTTTATTCCCGTCCAACCTCTATCATAAAAATTTTTTGTCACTGAGTGTCTCGTGGGATGATTCGCACCAACATCAACATAAAAACCTTTTTTCACTTTTTCTAGTATTGTACCCAAAACAACGTCTTCGTTGTTTTGGGCGTAAGAAACGACTGTAGTTGGACTATACATATTTATTGGGTCCCTCTACCTTTACTTCAAAGTTAAGATCAATGACATATGGTAACCGCCTTTGTCGTTTAACCACAAAATAACTTGCCTCGTCCCACCAGTCCGCAACAGTAATACTATCATGAAGCAATATAGCTGGGTCAACGTAGTATGTACCGTCACTGAATACGTTTGGTAGTCTCCATTCTACGAAAAGAGATTCGCCATTATTAAGATTAGGGATATTTATGTGCTCGAGTTTTGTATTTGTACCTGTTATTTCCTGCCCAGCGGCAGAGCGTATTCTCATGCCTAAGATTGGCGCTTCTAAAAATGCGTTTGCTCTAATTTTTACTTTAATTACAACGTTATTATCACTGACAGTAACTTCAATATTTTCAGTTATGACACTGCCTTCTCCCCATCGTGTTTCTTTATTGTCGGTATTTTGAAAGTTAGTGCTTTGTTTTGTAAAAAGTTTTGTGTACTTCTGAGCGATTTCATTTGTATCGCCAATTTGTACGATCTTACTTTTTTCTATCATCATTGCCCGGTCACAATATTCACGAATTGTCTCCATATCATGAGAAACAAACACTACTGTGGTATTGTCTTTTTTTACCTTTTTGAAATAACCAAAACATTTACGTTGAAAGTCGGCGTCACCAACGGCCAATACTTCATCTATCAATAAAATATCCGCTTTGGCACGGACCGCCATAGAGAACGCCAAGCGGACTTGCATGCCCGATGAGTAGTTTTTTAGTTTCTGATCCATAAATTCTTCCAGTTCGGCAAAAGCAACAACACCGTCATACATTTCGTCAATTTCTTTCCTATCAAATCCTAGTAGTGCACCATTTAGATATATGTTGTCGCGCCCCGTTAATTCGGGATTAAAGCCGACCCCCAATTCAATAAAAGGAACCAGTTTGCCTCGCACTTGTACCTTGCCCTTTGTGGGCTGATAGATACCGGCTAGTATTTTCAGTAATGTGCTTTTGCCACTACCGTTGCGCCCAACAATGCCAAAAAATTCGCCTTGTTTTATCTCTAAGGAAATATCTTTGAGGGCGTGTTGTTTGGTGTAGGTTCTGCTAGCACTTACGGCGTGAGCAAAATTAGTAAAGATGTTTTTAACCGACCCAACCTTCTCGTGTGGAAGCTTGAAGTCTTTGTAAACTTGATCAACCTTTATAGCTACATCGTCTTTCATGGGGCTAAACTTCCTCCGCAAAATGCTTTGATCTAGCTCTGAAATACGCAGAGGCGACTACTGCAGTGACTATAACTAAGCCAATGGGGGGCAACCTATGCAATGGGCCGCCATATACCGTGCTGATAGTCTGTGTTTTGTCTGTAACTAATATAAACCTCATGTCCTGAATAATTTGTGCTAGGGGGTTCAAAAGCAGTATTTTAGCTGCCTTCATGGGTATTAGACTGACCGGATAAAGTATAGGCGTAGCGTAGAACGCCCCTTGTATAAAAACATCCCAAATGTACGAAACATCCCTGTATCTAACAAAAGCTGCGCTTAAGAAAAACGCTACCGCTAAAGAAAAAATAAACAATTCAACTACTAGCGGTATTACCCAGACAATTGATGCTGTTGGGGTAATATGCGTCAGATACATAAAAAGCGCCACAACTATAAAGTTAAGAAATAGGTTAATTAGCGCCGACATAGAACTAGCTACGATAATTACATATCTTGGGAAGTTTATTTTACGTAAAATGTCACCTTTCCCAACTATCGCCCCGACACCGCCGACTGTCACCTCAACAAAATAGTTCCAAATAACGATACCCAACAAAAGGTAGATCGGAAAATGCGGTATTGTGTTGCCGATCTTCAAGAACCTTACAAACACCATGTATAAAATAAAAAATAAAGCCAGTGGACGAAGTAGCGACCATAAATAGCCGAGCACCGAATTTTGGTACCTGATTTTAAAGTCAGTTTTAACAAGCTGTTTTAGTAATATAATTGAGTAACGATAGCGGGCTTTAATTCGTTTCACGTACCCTAGATTATACTAAACAGGGGTTAAAGTTCCTAGTTTGATATACTTGGACAAGATATGAGAATTTTAATATGTGGAGTTAATGGGTTTGTAGGCAAACACTTGGCACGTGCTTTTGCCCAAGCGGGCCATGAAGTAGACGGTCTAACGCTTAATGAACCTCTGGCCCCGGAGCTGAAGGGTGTAGTAAAACGCTTGCTCCAATGCGACCTAACCAGTAAAACTGCGGTGGATTCCTTAGACCTTAGCCCTTACCAAGCTATAGTAAACCTAGCTGGACTAGCCAATGTTGGCAAATCATTTGACAATCCAGAACTGTATATGCGCATCAATGTTGATGTTCTGCGTTTTATTGGAGAGAAAGTACTTGCTGAAAAATTACCCTTGCGGATTATTGCTGTTAGTACTGGTGCCGCGTATGACAGTAATCAAGCCATGCCATTAACCGAAAGTTCTAGGATAGACGATGGCACTTCTCCATATGCTAAGAGCAAGCTAGCTATGGAGGAGGTTGCCCATTGTCTACAAAAATCTGGTCTTGATTGTATTGTAGCCAGGCCATTTAACCACATAGGTCCCGGTCAGGCCGAGGGTTTTATATTGCCAGATCTTTATCACAATTTGATGGAATCGCTAAAAACTAAAAACCCGCTGCTGGTTGGTAATCTTAAAACTAGGCGCGATTATACCGACGTTAGAGACGTTGTCAAAGCTTACGCACTTCTAGCCACTACACCAAAAGCTTCCCTACATCATACACTCTATAACGTCTGCAGCGGGACCACTCATAGCGGCGAGGAAATATTCCACGAGCTGCAACGCAACATTCCGGATTCTGAAAACGTAAAGATAGTTATGGACCAATCGCGAATCAGACCATATGATCCAATTGAGCTTAGAGGTTCAAATGAACGCCTTACTGCTGACACCACCTGGAAACCAGAAATTCCCTTTGAGCAAACTGTAGCCGATTTCGTAGCCAGTAAGAATACGGCGCCATGACTTGGAAAAAACTTAAAACCACTAAGATATTCGACCACCCTCGGCTTCAAATTTTTGAAGATAAAGTTGAACTCCCAGGTGGACATAAAACCGACTACATCTACTTTGGAAATGTTCCCGATGTGGCCACAATTATAGCAGTCAACAACGACGGCCAGATATTATTGCAAAAAGAATATAGCCATCCGCAAAATGAAAAGTTATTTCAATTTCCTGGAGGCGCACTAGAAAAAGGCGAATCCCCTAAACAGGGAGCCGCTAGAGAACTGGCAGAAGAGACCGGCCTAGCTGGTAAATTAACGCAAATTGGTTGGTTTTACCCAGATAACCGGCGCAAGACTCAGAAGATGTATGTTTTTGTTGCTCGAAATCTGCGAGAAGTACAAGCAACAAAAGACATCGAAGAGGAATTTGAGGATTATTGGTGCACGATTGATGAGATTAATAAGAAGATTAAGAACAACGACATCTGTAACTACAGTGCCTTGGCTGGCTGGTCTTTTTTCTTGCAGACCAACTAACTTGCGTTGTTTTTTATTTTGTAGATTCAAGTTTCAGATCATTCTCTGCCATCATTTTCACAAGACTGGGGAAGTCTACTTTGCGCTTCCAGCCTAGTTTTTTCTCCGCCCTGGAAGGATCGCCAAGTAATATGTCAACCTCAGCCGGACGCATAAACTTCTTGTCTTGCTTGACATATGGCTTCCAGTTATCGATACCTACCTCTTTGAAGGCCAGTTCCAGAAAATCCCGAACCGAATGCGTCTCACCGGTTGCCAGAACATAATCATCGGGCTTATCCTGCTGTAACATAAGCCACATTCCCTCCACGTAATCGCCAGCATAGCCCCAGTCGCGCTTGGCATCCAGATTACCCATGACAATTTCTTTTTGCTTGCCAAGCTTTATACGAGCTACGGAATTGCTAATTTTACGCGTTACAAACTCCAACCCGCGCCGAGGCGACTCGTGATTAAACAAAATGCCGCAACTGATGTACATCCCGTAGCTCTCCCGATAATTACAACTTATCCAATGGCCATAAAGTTTGGCCACGCCATATGGACTGCGCGGGTGGAAAGGTGAACTTTCAGCGTAGCCGGTTTTTGGTCTGTTATAATCCATTCCTCCAAACATTTCGGAGGTTGAAGCCTGGTAAAAACGTGTGTCTTTACTGCCGCATAAGCGTATCGCTTCCAACATATGCAACACGCCTTTTGCGGTAATATCAGCGGTTAGTTCCGGATTTTTAAATGAGTATCCGACGTGGCTAACCGCCCCCAGATTATAGACTTCGTCCGGGGTAGATGTTTCTATTGCCCTGCAAAGAGATGATTGGTCTGTTAAGTCCGCGTCTATAATATTTACAAACGGCAATAACTTCTCGGTGGCCTCGCGCTTTGGATTTTGTTGCCCGCGCATAATACCAAATACTTCGTATCCTTTTTTGTGTAGCAATTCCGCCAGATAAGATCCGTCCTGACCCGTGATTCCGGTTAATAAAGCTCGCTTAGACATGTACGCTCCTGTTACATTATTTTGTTCAAGTGTTTTATAGTATAGATAATTATGCAAAAAATTGCGATAGATGGGCGTTAACCCTGCCCTCACCCACCCTATTGTACAAGACTGTCCGTACAACTGTACAAGGTTCAACCTTGTACAGAAACCTTGTACAGAAGTAGTGTGCCAAGTTCGGCGCCAATTCATCGTCACACAAAGCCAACGGTTATTTTTCGTTGAACGTTTATTGACTTTCGTTGAACGTTTTGATAAGATACGACTGTTATGACAACAACTCTCTCAAGCAAATATCAGGTAGTTATACCTAAAGTTATTCGACGTAAGTACAGCCTTAAACCTGACCAAAAAATGGAAATTACCGATACGGTTGCCGGACAGATTGTAGTTAAGCTGGCTCGCCCTACACCGATGACCCACCAGGAAGTTATTGATAGGTATGCAGGCGCCCTAGCCGGCGTAGACACCCCGTGGAAGCGAGCCGGCAAAGATCCGGCTATCTGGCTTCGCCAGCAGCGAGACGCCGATCGATGATCGCAATCGACTCCAACTTATTAATTTACTATTTAGAAAAACATCCTGAGTTTTTTTGACAAATCATACAAACTTATAAGATCTTTCGGACCCGGAACAAAAGCCGGAGTATGCAGTGAGCTAGTTATTACTGAGATTTTTCAGACAACAGAGATTGTGGCGGGTTTATACGAAGCTAGTTATTTACATTTTATCCCAGTTTCTAGAAAGATTCTTGAGCTGTCAGGCGAACTCAGATTAACAAATAATCTAAAAGTTATAGATAGTATTCACATTGCTAGTGCGCTTGTTAGCAGTGCGTCCGTTTTTGTAACAAACGACCATATGCTTGCCAAGACAGCTAGCAGTATCATACCAACAAAAACTCTAAGGGATCTATAGCCCTACAACTGTACAAGGTTCAACCTTGTACAGTGAGTTCCTTGCTATTGGCTAGCATATCTTTAATCTCCACAAGTTCGTCCCTACGTGGAATATACTCCGCCACAAATTTTTCATAATCGGCTACACTGCTAAAGCTATCCATGATTTTATTTGGTTTCAACCACTCTGCTTTAGCTTTCCTCACAAAAAAACGATAGCTAGAGTAAGAATACTCTTTGTAATCCTCGCCAAGATCAATCGGGTTAAGATGTATATAACGACTAACGTGTAGCCAATATGCATCTGTTTTAATATGACTTGCTTTATAGACTCCCTGGAACAAACTACCGACACGCTTATGGCGTTTATTGAAATACATTGAATACCCTGTAATTACCGATCGCATCAGTCTTGTAATTCCGTCCAGCGGGTATTGGTATAACAGTAAATGAAAGTGATTTGGCATAAGACAAAAACTAAGTAGCTCCACCTTGTCTGCCAAACCTTCTCTTCTGAGGTTAAATCGTTGGGAGTCGGTTAGGAGCGAGGCATCAACCTCATCTTTTTTGCGAATTTCTTCGCTGGATAGAAGCGCGTACTTTAAAAAACTTAAGAAAACCGCATAATCGCGCTTATCTTTGAATATTACTCGCTTATCTACGCCTCTGTTGTAAACATGATACATAGAATCTGGCTCAAACTGCTTTACGACATTTCTACTAGGCATACCCACATAATACTGTACAAGGTTGAACCTTGTACAGTGATATTATGGTATTATGAAGAAAATTGCGATTGATGCAAGGGAATCGGGGACGACTAGCGGGCGTTATGTTGACAAGCTGGTTGAATATCTGCACCGGTTAAACCCGGATTACAAAATTATCGTTTTGACCCGTAAAAAGCGGGTGGAGTTTATGAAAAAAAATGCACCCCGTTTTGAAGTCGTTGAAACGCGCTTTAAGGAATTTAGCTTCGGCGAGCAGCTGGGCCTGCTAAAACAACTGCATTTGATCAAGCCAGATCTGATGCATTTTGCGATGGTTCAGCAGCCTATTTTGTATCGCGGCAAGGTGATTACAACTATGAACGATCTTACGACCACTCGTTTTCGCAATCCCGCCAAGAATTGGCTGGTTTTTGCCATTAAACAACGGATTTATAAATGGGTAAACGTAATCGTGGCGCGTAAATCCAAAGCCCTAATCACCTTCACTGAATATGTTAAAGACGATGTGGCCAAATTTGCCCGAGTGAACAGCCGCAAAATCACCGTTACGCCTCTGGCCGCCGATATTATTAAAGACGCGCCGGAGCCGGTTGCCGAGCTGGAAGACAAAGACTTCGTAATGTATGTTGGGCGGCCCGGGCCGCACAAAAACCTTGACCGGCTGGTTGACGCATTCGCAAAGCTCCGCCAAGACAACCCGCAGCTGCGCTTGGTGCTGGCCGGCAAGCGAGACGCTTTGTATAAGCGGCTTGAGAAGCGTGTGGCGCAAAAAAACGTCGGAAACGTTATCTTTACCGGTTTTGTCAGCGAAGGCGAATTGCGCTGGCTATATGAGCACACCAAAGCCTACGTTTTCCCAAGTCTTAGCGAGGGTTTTGGCTTGCCGGGGCTGGAGGCCATGGCGCACGGCGCACCGGTTGTATCATCAGGAGCTACTTGCCTGCCGGAAGTTTATGGCGACGGCGCACTATATTTTGACCCGCTAGACGTAAACGACATGACCGAGAAAATCAACGCTGTGATAAATGATAAGAAATTGGCTGATGGCCTAGTTCAAAAAGGCAAAAAAGTCGCCACTCGCTACTCCTGGCAACGCATGGCCGAACAAACCCTGGCGGTGTATAAAGAAGTGCTAGGCGAATAAATTAATAATTTGCCTTCGAATGATTTTTTCCTTAGCGGTACTTATTCTGGCCAGCGGGATGTGTTTGATAGAGCTATCAACTGTGAATAATTTATCTGGGCGGACATAACTAACTAGGGGTAATTTACCCTCAGAATAATCTGTAAGTTCTAGTTTCACAAATGGTACGCCGGGTAGCTCGCGGCTTGTTATTTGGCACAAAATCATCGTATCGAGCGAACCTTCGGCGATAACCAACGCCGGACGTTTTTTGAAATTTTTTAAGTCAGCGAACGGGAAGTTAACTAGAAGTATGGTTCCTATTGGAGGTATGCCCATGCTTCATCTTCCTCTAGGGTATTCCATTCTTTAGCAAGTGCAGAGTAGCTTAACAGCACACCCTCGTCAATCGGTGTTTCGGAAATTGATGAAATAATTATTTTGCCGTCTTTGGCGCTTAGATTTACGGTGCTTGACAGCTTGCTTTCCTCTAGCAGCACCTTGGGGATGCGAATACCTTTAGAGTTGCCTATCTTTATAATTGATGCCTTCATTGTAATTACATTGTATATACATTATTAGTAAATATCAAGTAGGGATTAGAAACCAGTAATTAGAAAAAAGTAATCAGTATTCTGGAATCCGTCATTAAAACATTAACTATTGAGCATTCATTGCCCGGCCTTCGTAGCCGTAGGTACTACGGCGGAGTAGGCAGCATTGACCATTGAAACTTGACCATTGAGCTAAGGGCTTTCGGCTTTTGGCTCACGCGTTGTACAATGGACTTTAATGAATCTGTTTAATTGGCCGGTGATAGAAAAATTTGCCAACAAAATTTACTTAGGTTTGGTTTTTGTGGTTGTCCTTGGCGCAGCAAGTTATTTTTTGGTTTACAAACCCTACTCTATTTATAAAGACAAAGAAAAATTTACCAAAGCCGAGGCCAGTTTGGACCCAATTTATAACCAGATCGTCGCCAAAGTTGGCAAACCCGACGAGGTGAAGAAATATCAGAACTGTGATCGGCCAAATCTAAAATCTGGACAGGGATCTTTAAGTTGTAATGTAGGTATAAACATGTGGTATAAGAACAAGAACTACTCCCAATCTAATATTCTTATGCAAGAAATTGTTTCGCTGAACAATTCAGCTATTAGAATAGGTTCTAGTATCACAGAGGGATCATCTTTTGTGCCAACCGATACTAATAAGGGTCTTCAGATTTTTTATCAATCTATAAAATCAGTCTCCGGTTTATCTTGTACTAATGGGTATCGTTACCCAGTTATCCCGAGCTTGGAAGAACAGTTTAATTCAATGTATTCTGAAAATTTTGAAATACATGTAAGTTGCAGTGGGCCGGCAAAAGCTCAGTATTATCCTATGCGAGATAATTAAAATATCCTGTTTTATTAAATCACTATTGCTTTTTTGCGTATAACCCTTTATACCGTATGTAAATAGTGAGGGACAAACGGCAATGAAAAAAGTCACAGTAGGCAAATATATTCGCTTATCTGCCCTGTTATTTATTGTTTGTTTAGTGGGCTTTCAGATTAGGGTTAGAGCGGACTCGCAAACTCCGTCGTGGTTTGGCACTGGCCAGCCAAGCTTGGAAAAGGTTAAAGATGTGTTGCTTAGCGAGTTGCCATATAGCCTCAACGGCAATACTGATTGCGACACCAGAGAGGTCGTTACCCGCCAAGCCAGATTATTACCAACGCCTGCCCATAAACTAAGCTCCCAAAGCTGTGTTACGGACACCAATTATGGCGGCGTAGACAGTAACTATAATCTTCAACGCCCAGGATCGTCCATTGCCGGCCCATTGTTGCAATATAGGGTTAGCGTGAAGGCCCATGTTATCCCTATCCCTAATTCCTCAATCGGCTTGCAGGTTTCTGGTGATAACTTGACCTTTACTGCGGATTTTCCAAGCGCCTTGAGCAGTAGAATGTTGACAGACGGAACGGTTGAGCATTCCATCACGAAACCGCCTAACGCCGTTCTGAAAGATAGGTCTGGTACACCTCTTATAGTTCACTTTAGTGCAATGTCATTTTCTGCTAACGGCAAGTGGATGATAATCGGTTTGCCCGGTATTGGCATGGCCCGAGTAAATTTAGATACTTTTGAGGCTCTACCATTCGGACCAAACTTTAATTACTGGGGTGGCGTAAGTCCATATCCTAGAACTGCTATAACCAGCGATGGGCGCTATGCAGTGGTTGCTTCAGACAGCTTCACGTTTTTTCACATATACGACCTGGCTAGCTGCGCGCCAGTCCCCCTGCACATTACGGCTGGCGTGGATTGCGCAAATCGCGATCTACTGCCCTTTATGCACCAAAACTTAGCGAATTATGCTGGAGCTAGCCGGATACGGTTTAACAACGATTACTCTCTGAGAATGGTTGGCACCAGCTTTAAAAATAATATTTATACTAGGGCCCGTTACGTTTTAAACGCGCCAGGCCAATCGTCTTTCGGCTGGGAGTATTTGGGGCTGGGCGACTCTTTTGCGTCTGGCGAGGGCGCCTATGAATACAAAGCAATTTCCGACACCAGCAACAACAAATGCCATTTGTCGCAGAGGTCTTACCCGTATTTGATCGGGTCTGGTCTTAGTTTTAACCAATATGGATCCGTGGCGTGTTCCGGTGCAAAAATTATAGATATTAGTAACACTTCTGATGAATACACGGGTCAGGCAGATGACCATATAAAAAAGAAAGACCGTTTTAATTATACCGATATTCTTGCTTCATTATTACCGGGTTATTTGGCACAACAAGAATTTGTTTCAAAATTCAAACCCAGCGTCATAACCATCTCGGCCGTGGGCAACGACATCGGCTTTAAAGACAAAATCCTGCGCTGTTTGGAACCGGACACTTGCTACGCTAGCTACGAAGACCGCCTGGAAATCGTCCGCGAGATTAACGCCCAATTCCCCCGATTAACCGAAATGTATCAAGAAATAGTAAACAACAGCGATCCCAGAACAAAGATATACGTTATCGGCTACCCGCAATTGGCCGACCCAAGCGGTTCCTGCGCCGCCAATGTTCGGCTTAATGCCCAAGAACTGGAATTCTCCAACCAGCTTGTTGGTTATTTGAACCAAGTTGTCAAAGCCGCCGCCAGTAAAACCGGCGTGTTTTACGTGGACACCGAAAACGCCCTGTCCGGCAACCGCTTGTGCGAAACGGACAGCTGGAACGTGGCAGTCAACGGCCTAACGGCTGGCAATGACATTTTTAATCTGCCGTTTTTGCACGGGCCGATTGGCAACGAAAGCTACCACCCCAACGCTTACGGCCAATACCTGTTGAAAAAGAAAATATTGGAACAAACCACCAACTTCACCGCCGTTATGCCAAAATATGACCTAAACGCTTCCCCGCCGGCAGAAAACTCGTATATTACCCTATTAAACGCGCCGAAAACTGGCCGCCAAGTCCGCCTTGTTAGCAACTATAACGGCACCGCTAACGACGTCGTTTACCGCCAAGGTTGGTGGCAAACCACAATTGACGTGACCAGAAATTTTATAAAAGAAAACTCACCTTTTGGCGTTTGGCTCAATTCTACCCCTGTTAATTTGGGCACGTTCAATAGCGACGCGGCGGGAAACTTAAGCGTCAACGCGCTCATTCCGGCCGATACGCCAATCGGCTTCCACACCGTCCATATTTACGGGCAAAACTCAAGTGGCGAGGACATTGACATCTACAAAACGATTTACGTAGCAGACAGCGAGGCAGATCTTGACGGCGACGGTTTGCCAAATACAACCGATCCGTGCACCGCGGTAGAGCCAAGTGGCAACGATGCTGACGGAGACGGAATTGACGACGCCTGCGACCCGCTGATTGATTTGCCGCCACCCCCACCGATTGTATTTGAACCGCCAATTACGGAGGAGCCACCGCTTGAAATTACCGTGTTAACAACTGCTAACACGCCGATACAATTCGCCGGCGCAAATAGTATCCAATCACCCACACCAGCAATATTTGCCGCTAGCAGTCCGCAAGTATTAGCTAGTAGCACGCAAATCCAGCAGCCGGCACCGACAAGCCACCCGGTCTTTACCGACCTCGCTAACACCAACATCAATCCTATTGCTCAAAAACCCAGCCACAAGAGTCTTTGGCTGATAATCATCGGTGCTTTGATAATATTTTTCCCCACAGTAGTTTATTTCTTTAAAGTAAAAATTCATTAGATAAATGTCGGGTATGCTACAACTTTTCCACGATCGTAGCGTAGTTGTAGTATGTTTTAAGAGGTAAGTTGGGGCTTTGGTTACAAGTTGGGGGTTAGCGAGTTAAGAGGTTGGTTGGTTGATTGGTTGGTTGGTGAAGTTGAAAGTTATGTCTTATTTTCTTTGGGGTTTATCGGTTTTTTAGCTCTTTGGTCTTTTTGGTTTTGGCTGGTTTTTCTTCTGCGTCAGATGGTGGGATTTCTTCTTCGGGTGGCAGTTTGTCTTCGTTGGGTTTGAGGA